>Ga0208795_1000134_pt1 | contig 36575 bp, 56 predicted proteins | sample CB_VirMetaG_6_FD_184541 | JGI IMG/M metagenome (GOLD analysis project Ga0208795, IMG submission 184541) | Freshwater to marine saline gradient viral communities from Chesapeake Bay - CB_1508_2 Viral MetaG (SPAdes) (version 4) | ecosystem: Environmental > Aquatic > Marine > Coastal | place: USA... | reverse complement strand
CTTTTTCATCTGGTAGTGGTGCGTTAGAAAGGATTGGTGAACTAAACATGAACCAACCCTTGCTTGCCGCATCATAGATGCGTTGAGCCAACTCCATGTCGCCTGCTGAGTATGCTACTGCCGCACGAGCAAACGCTTCCTGCGGTGACTTCTCTTCTTTGCGACAGTAATAGTCTGTTAAAAGTTTGAATGCCTGATCTGAGAGACTCTTATCTCTCCTGACATCGATGTTGATGCCAAGATGTTCCCTTGCCATAATTACCCCTTGTTATTCTTCTACAAAAGAATCAGCCATTGGAAAGATGTCTGCGATTACCTTAGCACAGGCACGAGCAACTTCCATGTGTTCCTTTTGCGTTCCATTTGAACTGCGCAGATCGATGTAGTGAATCCAACTGCGAAGTGTTCCATTCATATACATGCGTGACATCGTCAGACCTTCAGGCAAAACTGCACGTGCCTGTTCTTTGGCGATGCCGTGTTCAATTGCCCAAGAGTATGCGTCTTGTGCTGCTTTGATCAGATTCTTTTGATGTTGTTCCCACTGATACTGAAGACGACGATTATCGTCATCAGTCATGTCCAACTCTACGCTGTTCTGTCGATTGACGGTATCTTGTAGTCTTGCTTCTCGAACCACAAAAGACAAGTCCTGAGTTGGATCGGCATATCGCTGGCTAAATTCTTGAAATGAGAACGAACGATGGCGTAGGATCTGTCTCGCAATGTCTCGAGTAGTTTCAATCTCAAGGCAGGCGGATACTGTTTCCAGCGGTGACCAATGTTTGTGCTTAACCAGATATCTAATGAGTCGTTCGGAAGTTTCTGTGTTAAATTGATTGCTTGGATTGCTAACTCTAGCACAGTAGGCGATAAGATCTTGGACATTCTCTAATCCTTCAGTCAGAAACTCTTTGCTTGGCTGACTGTATGAAACCAATTTAACATTCATTCAAAACTCCCCCACTTATTCACCCAGTTTTCTGCTGCGTCATAGGCATATTGTTCAGTATGCCCTTCACATTCAATCAATCTTACGAAGTGTGCGCCTTCATAACAATCAACGCACCACACATCTTTATCTAAACTTTTATCAACAAAGATTACTGCCTTACGATCATTATCTTCATTATATAACTCACATGTTCTTACACTCATGCTTTTCTCCATTCACTTAACTTCGCCTTCGCTGCTAGACCTTTGAAGGTGTTATTACTTATAATCGCTTGAATTTCATCGACGTCTCTTCCAGCAAGCACCATGTCGTTGATGTCTTTTTCTTTTACATAGTCTGGGAAGAGAGATATACTATAACCTAAATCAATGATCTTTTCAATCCTTTTTAGAATTTCTTTGTTGCGTGGTTCGTTATCAAACACAAACACAAGATCAGTTGTTCCAATCATATGTAGTGCATCCGCAGTAAGGTCTGCTCCGCCCATCGCAACTGCATTATCTAGGAACATGGAGTCAATTGGTCCTTCAACCACATAGACTGTTTTGCTCCGATCAATACTATCTGCACCAAATACTTTCGGTGCATCTTCATCTAGTTTCACTGTTATATATCGCAGCGATGTCTTGCCGAACGCTCTGCCTTGGAACCCAATCAATTGTTTGTTCCTATCAATGAATGGGATTATTAGGCGAGGTTCATCTTTCTCGATATCTTGGAACTTAGATGGAGCAAACTGCTTGGCGAAGGCATAGAACTTCGGTGCATAAAATAATTTATAATGAAACCGTTGCGGTATTTTTCGACCAAGCACATACTGTTTGACTGGATGCTCGGGATCCAGTTGAGACACTTTCTTTAGATTACCAAGCGGAGTCTTGAGATATTCTGGTCGCTTCTTGAAACGCAGTTCGGTTTTGGTCTTGGGAATCGCAGGAGTCTTTCTCTCGCTTCCGGAGAACTTCTCTAGCGCATACTCTTTGTAGAGTTGACCGTTGACATGCTTGAGAAAGTTGGGAAGCGTAGCACCCTTCCCACAGTTGTGACACTTGTAGATTGGATTGCCTTCCTTTTGGAAGATGTATCCTCGTGCCTTAGACTTGTTGGTCTGTGAGTCTCCACAGAATGGGCAACGCATGTTATATACGCCATTGCCCTTGTTCTTGAAGTTTTCTAGAGAGGCAGAGACAAGTTGAATGTACTTGGTGTCAATATAATCCATTCAGTGATTATACACTGAAACGGATCTAAAGACAAACAATTTATGACAAAAGATTTTTCAGTGCGTCTAGACCACCGAGTAGCAGCCACCCAACGGCAACTCCACCACCAATAACGACCCATTTCATCGTTTCAAGATCACTTAAACGATTGTTGATGTTCTGCAGACCCTTTGATTCTGCTTCGGCATGTTCACGCTGCTCGGTTTTCATCTCACGAATTTCTTGCATAATCTCTTTATGGGAGTCAGCGATCTCTTCGTAGAGTTCGTCTTTCAAACCATTGATCCTTATGTGAAGTTTCTCGATGTGTTGTTCGGTTTCCACTCTGCGATCCTCGATCAGTTGGAAATAGTCAATTTCACCTGATTCATACACATAGCTTGGAGTTTTGCGAGCTGCCATAGTCATTACCTAGTAATCTCTTCCCAGTCAATTGCTGCATAAACATCATCACCCGCCACCTTCGGCGCAACTGCCAAAATAAATTCTTCTGGTTGATCATGAAAACGATCAGCACGCAACTGAAGACCAAATACATCTTCACCTGTTAGATTTACAGTGCCAGAACCAGATTGATTCGTTGAAGAAATAAATCCACTAGCAACTACTCTACCACCAGATGCAATAGTTGATCCCGTGATGTTATACATTACACTTGAAGTTGTACCTGCATCTACCCAAGAACCACCTTGAATTGCTCCACCACGAATCAAACGCCAGTTGAAGTATGCGTTGTTGCCGATACCCATAAGAGAAATGTTTCTAGGAATTACAATTGCATCTAGATCACTTGTCTTCAACTTCAATCCAGCAGCTGCATAATAAACATTTGCGTTTGCCAGATTCTTTGGTGAATTGATTGGAATAGAAACTGATCGCTTTTCACCACGCAACTGATAACCACCTTCACTGATTACCGTTGAGCAAATCATCTTTAGTGTGCTGTTGCTTGCAGTTGCAGCAGTGTTTTCAATTTCAACACGAAGAGGCAAACATGCAGTTTGCATATAAGTATTTGCTTGGCGATTAGCATGATGGAACGAATGGCAATGAATAAATTGACCATCAACCACAAAACCAGTTCTTACAGAACCAACACCCAACCACTCAACATCAGTCCACCAAATTTGAGACTTAGTTAGATCAAGTGTAATATGAGATGGACCATCTCCATCCATGGTGTCATAGTTCCACTGTGCCTGAGGAATTCTTCTTTCTTCAACACCAGAATCTGTTAGATAACGATTGACAAAATAGATGTCGCTATTTGACTGTTCTAGATAGATACCATTGTTAGCACCAAAGTATCCAATACGCTGACGCAATCCATCTTTTGGTTCGTCCATCTGAAAAGTTTGCATAATTTGCAAAGACTTTCCAGGTTGATATGAAAAAACTTTTCTAGATTCTTTTTTATTAAACGCACCATTTGTTGTATCAACATTTAGATGCAACAAACCTTGTTCTGATTTAAATTCAGAGTTTGCAGTTGCTGAGATTGTATTTGCAAACTGCCATTCGTTATCATCAAAACGATGCATGTGATCAAATAGAGTATATGGTTCAGAAACTCTAGCACGACCAAATGCGTCAACTGCTGTACCTGATGGATTCGCTGGACCAATCTGATTGCCATATTGGTCGGCAAGCATAACCACCTCAAAGATGGTTTTCCCATTATCCAAATACTGATTGGTGTCCTTGCGATACTGTGCCATTAGACATCAATTCCTAATTGTTTCATGAAGTCTTTTTTCTTTTTAATACTTTCACGCTTCATCTTTTGCTCAGTATAACGGCGAAGGAATTCTTTAACATCCTTCTTACGAGCATCCATCTTCTTCCAATGTACAGGATCATCACCAGTACCAACAACACCAGTACCAGTTACATTTGCTGGAGCATCTTCATTGACTTCTACTTCTTCACCAAAGAAAGCATCAACCTTCTTTTCGCCATACTTGTCATCAAGGATCTGTCGAAGCGCACCTGCTTTATCATAACCCTTCAGGTCAGCAACACGATGACTGCGACCAATGATGTTACGAAGATCAGCAACAGACTTTTTATTAAGTGCTTCGTATTCCTTATAGATTGGTGAAGACTTATCTAACTTGCCTTCATCAAGTTCAACTTCTTCTTTTTTTGGTTTTTCATAAGCAAACTTGTGTTTTGACATAATCTTGTTTTGAGAAACCTTGTTTTTCTCTCTCTTCTTTTTCGCCAGCATCATGGCAGCATAGTTGCTTGGAACTTTATATGATGCTTCATCAATCTGTTCCATTACATAAACTTCTTTAGAACCGAGTGCTTTCATTGCATCTTTAGCAGCGTCACTCAACTTTGTGTTTGAACGAGATGTATAAACTTCTTTGCTGTTTTTGTAATCCACATCACCCATACGCTTGGTGGTAAACATCCAAGTACCAGTACCAGATGCTTTCTTACCATGCGCTCTCATGTAACGATCATGGTTTACACCTTCATCAACTTCTTCGTTGGATTTCTCAAACTCTTTCTTGGTCGCTCTCATGATACCAGAGAAACGCTTGTTACCACGCTTGAAGTCACCTTTCTTGTCTGCCTTACGAGCATCCTCGCCTGCCTTCTTCTTGTAGGAAGCAAGTGTTTCTTTGCTCAGTTCGTCAATGTTTTGACTTTCAAACAATTCGTTTAACTTTTTCATAGAAGTCCTATCCAAGTAATCGTAGTTCTCCATTAAACCCTGCATCAATTCTTCATCAGTGTAATGCTCTTTGGGGTCAGCACTTTCTTTGATGAGATATAATGCAGCAGCAAATGATGCAAACCGACTCTTTCCAAATGGCAATTTCTCAAGCAATCTTCTTAGACCAAACACCAAACGATCAAAATAACCGTAGGCATCTTTTTCTTCTTTCGTTTCCAAGGTTTTGTATGGCTTGAGGACATTTCCCTCGGCATCAATGATGCCAAGTTTGAATGCGTCGGTCTTGTCAAATGGCGTAGTCAGTCTCTTCAGAAACTGATACACAAGAACAAGATCCATTACCTTTCCTGCCATTAGATATTCCTTAGAACCTTTACAATACCTTCGTCTAAACCGATATCGCTATCAAGAACCTTTTTGTTGTTAACCAATCCAATCTCTGTTGGCCAGTAGTTGAGAAAAATCAAGAACGGTTTAAGATAATGAAGATGCTCATCTAACTTTAGAAACAGCATTCTCGTCATTGCTCTACTCTCAAACATATTGTAGAGTACAACAAGATGATTCAATATCAATCGTTCTTTCAGTTCTCCAGTTTCTTCGTACTTCTTAAAGAGTCGTTTTATATAACGAATCTTTCTGAGATCATCATGAAACTCCAGAAGATCCGTACAATGCGGATTCAAATAATGTTTCATAGCAAAAAGTTGGAAGTTTTCTTCCGTCAAATCTTTAAACATTTAGAATACGCTCAATGCAGCCCTCTTAATTGTACCAGAAGCAGTTGCAACATAAATGTAATCTGCATCAAACCAAATAGAACCAGTACCATATCCTTCTGCCGAAGCAACATTGGATGATGGAGTGTCTGATGATAAACGCAAATTGCCACTGAATGTAGTATTTGCAGAAACTGTTACCTTGTTACCACTGAATGTAGTATTTGCAGAACAAGATAAAGTTCCTGTGTGTACTGTATTCGCTGCTACTGCACCAAAAAACTGATTTACCGTAATCTTTCTGCTTGCTGGCGTTCCAGTAGGATCGTTGACGACCAACAGAAGGTCATCACCACTAGCAGACGCCAGTGCAGTCAGATCAGTAACCTTCTTATCAGCCATTTGTCAACTCCTTACGAATCTGGAAGGATTGAATCGTCGTCAGCGTCGCCAGAGATACCACCAGCAACCAGTGTTTCATAGGTAACACGACCAGCACGACCGCCAGTACCAACAGTACGCAGATTCCAACCAGAGTGAGCAACTGCATAGGATTCACCGCTAGTTGAACCCATTTCAGCAGCAGATACACCATATACAGCATTAGCACTCATGCTAACCTGTGCGTTGTTTGCCTGTGCGTAGGTGATGGACATTGGCTTCTCAGAAACAATGTAAGCACCATTAGAACTTGCACCAGGAATAACAGTGGTTGCCAGCGTAGTTGCTGAACGAACAGTCATTACGGTGTTGTTAGAAATGGTGGTAATTACATAGTTGTTGTCGCCAACATACAGATAGTTACCAGAATTGAAATCATCGGCGAACTTGGTGTTCGTACCGATAACGGTATTGTTCGCAGCAGTTACGACAATCGTTGCCGTAGCAGTGTTAGACTGCGGTACTAAATCGTAAGATCCCCAAAGTGACATAGTTATTCTCCTTATATGTCAGAATTATTGTTTTCTATTTATAATTTATGGAGCAACGCTAGTGTCGCCACCCTTGCTATTTGCAGAGTCATTTGGCGCAGGTTTGCCCTTAATCTTGCTCAGAACACCCTTTACAGTGTTGACTGCTGCCTTTGCAGCTTTCTGAGTAATATCAATCTCAGGTGTGGATTTACCAAACACTGCCTGAGATTTTGCCTGTGCAGCGTAGTCAGAAGCGAAATCTTCTTTCTTCGTCCATGATGCACCTTCCTTCATTGCCATCTTAGTAGCAGTTGCATACATTACATCTTTCCAACGATCGCCATATTTTGCTTTGAACTCGTCTTCTTTCTTCTTCATAGACTTGACGATTTCTTCACGCTTCTTCATTTGAGCATCGGTCATCTCTTCTTCTTTCATAGTCTTGCAGTTGGATGCTTCTTCGTTCTTAGGATGGCTCCACTTTCCAGGATTTGGCTCACCACCTTTTTCAACTTCTGCAGCATGCTTTCTCTTCAAATATCCTTTATAAGAACTCTTTTTAACTTGCTTTATGTATCCCTTAGTGGATGGACCATACGCTTCTTCGATTTCAACTGATTCATCAAGTTCTGTTTCTTTTATTCCAAAGACAACACGACGAACAGCAGCGTCCAAATCTTCTTTCATCACTGGTTTGGTATCAACTGGTTCTTTCTTATTGGACTTCTTGGCAATGTATTCTTTTTCTTTTGCCTTTTCTTCATCAGACATTTCATCATCGCCGTCCGTATCTTTTGACATTTCTGCTTTCTTAGCATCAACATCTTTTTCATCAGACTTCTTCTTGACGTCCTTCTTAGGTTCTTTCTCATCGTTACCATCGTTATCAATATTGATGTTGATGTCACGATCGTTTTCGTCATCACCTTCAGACTTCATCTTGCTTTTGGCAATCTGAGCGGCAGCAGCAGTCATTTCATCAGAAGAAATTCCCTTTCCTTCCTTGCCCTTTGAACTGACCTTTGGTGGAGCATCAGTTGCCTTCTTGCCCTGACCAATATCACTTTCTTCGGCAGGTTTCTTGCCGCCATCGATAGCGTCATCTGTAGCAGCACGACGCTTATGCAAATATTCGTCAGAACTATCTACATCACCATCATTGTCGATGTCTTTATCCTTACGATCCTTGAACTTCTTATCGTTTTCTTTATCATTTACTGGATCAAGTTCGGCACCGATAACAGTCTTGACCGCATCAAGCAAAGACTGCGTCAGACCGAAACGCTTTGCTTCTTCAACGGTCTTAATTTTCATGTTAATCTCCTCGTCTAAATCGATTTCTGTCTCTTCGATAATCACACGATTACCTTTAATTGTGATGTTCTTACCCAATACCTTGGCAAGACGAACAAGTTTATCGTCGCTAGTCTTATCAATGTAATCAGATACCATTTGCTTCAGTGTCTTAGGCATGTTTGACTTTGGAATGTTCAGTGCTGCTTCACCCAAAGATTCCTGAGTGGCACGCATTGCCTTTTTGACACTAGGATGAGCACTCAAACCCCTAGCAATCTTTTCAATTGCCTTGACAGCACCAGTCAAATTACCCTGCTTGTAGCGAGGATCATTTAGAATACCATATGCCATCTTAATTTCTTTATCGGTAAAGGTGCGTTCAACAACAACTTCGACTTCTTCAACACGGAAACCCATCTTCTTCAACTCAGATGAAAGATCACCCATGTTAAACTTGTAATCATCGTCAGAGTTATCCTTGACCCATTTAGCAATATCTTTTGCCTTGCCCTTCTTACCAAACTTCTTAGCAACATCTTTAGCAAGCGACTTATAATCAAAGAAACCTTCCTTCAGTTTCTTATCAGCAACGGAAGGATCAGCAACCGATGCAACTGCTTGGCCAACTTTATTGGCAACATCAACAACCTTTTTAACAACAGGATTCTTGTTTGCCCAATCTGCTGCCTTGTTGACATAATCCATAACATCTTCGCTAAACCCTTCGAGTTCACGAGCAGGAATTTGGTAGGTTTCGCCATCTTCGCACTTAACGGTGTAGACCTCATCATCGCCTTCACCCTTAGAACTGATCACTTCGCCTTCCATTCCTTTCCAGATAACCTTGTCACCTGCTTTGAAGTGAGATTCAGACAATGCATCTAGATCTTCTTCTTCAAAAAGTTTTGCTGCCTGACCAAGAGAAATTGTCTTGAACTGTTTGGCACGAACATCAGTAACCTTGAACTGAATCTTGTTGCCAGACATTTGTGGTTCGACTTTATACTCCTTGCCGTCCTTACCACGAATCGTGCCTTCTTCAAGCACTTGATTCATGCCACGAATTGTATTGATCAGATTTGCCATTTTATCCTACCTTCTTTAGATGAGAGTTTAACATCCAACGATGTTTGTTATGTGCGTCAATTCTTGCAGCAAGGTGATCCATCAATCCTTGCAGGTTTTGTTTTTCTGCGGCAGCGAAGGCTGATAGGAACGCAGTCCGAGCCGTTTCGTTATCCGCCAAGAGTATTTGTACCATTGTGAGCGGAGATAATTCCACTCTGTCTTCACCAGAGATGGCACTAAGTTCTTGAAGACGATTAAGCGAACCTGGAGTATAAGCATCCAGTGTGCGAATCTGTTCTGCTGTGGAATCCAAGGAAGATTGAACCTCTTCATAAATGTCTCCAAAGAACTCATGGAACTGATAGAAGTTTGGACCTTCTACATTCCAGTGAAAGTTATGCGCTTTCATATAGAACGCAAAACTCGTTCCGAAAGCGATCTTCAGTTTTTCGATTACTTCGTCCATTAGTTGTCCACCTTCTTACCTGCACGCCATTGATAGCAGCTCCAATATCTAGCCTTCCACTTTGGTCCAATATCATCATCGCAACTATGACGAGAGCGGAATGCTTTTCTACGCTCAGGATCATCACGCTTGATCTCCATATTTGGATCACCAAATGTTACCTTGACCACATTGCCTTTATCATTCTTCACATAGACACCAAACTTCTTCTTCGAACCAGCAGGCAGACGGAATGGGTCATTCAACTTGACCTTTCTGCCTTCATATTCTGCTTCTTCAACCATTGATTGACCTGGAGTATCTTTCTTGTAGGACTTTGCAAGACTATTTGTACCCTCTTCACGATCAGTTGCTTTCTTCATCATCTCTGAGAATGTTTTCTTTGGTGTTACCGATTCAAAAGCAACATCTTCTTTAATATATTTCTTTCTTATAGCATCACCAATTTGCATCTTCTTTTGACCTGGAGCAAGATTGGAAGGACCAATATCATTTCCGGTTTTGCCCTTCATGTTCACTGCATATTTTACAGGGTTGTTGTTTTTGTCAAGAACTACCCAATCATCGTCGTCATAACGATTTAATGGTGCTTTACCAAGATCCTTATCTTTTGCAATATCTCTCAACGCATCTTTTGCTATCTTAGAAGTTTTGCTATATCCATATCCTCTACCGCTTCTTTCCTTTTCATAATTAAGATGGGCTTTACGAATATCTTTTAACCTCTTATAAGTTCCTTCTTCCATATGTTTGAAGTATTGAATCTGACGCTCACGCTTCATCGCATCTTCTTTGGTATCAAACTCACCAAGTTTCTTAGAACCATCCTTGGAATAAAGAACCCACTTGCTACCTTCGTGGCGAAGCATTTCTTGTACTTCACTCAACTTGTAAGACTCTGCCTTGCCCTTATGCTGACGCCAAAGATCAGCATCGGCAGTAGAACGAGTCTTACCACCAGTGATAAAAGAATTTACACGAGCATATGCCCACTGCTGCTGAGTGGCACCTGGACGATGACCAGTACGCCATGCTGCCATGCCACGATCGTAGACTTTCTTCAGAATGCCATATGAAATGCCAGATTTCTCTGCTTTCTTCTTGAGCGCACTCTCTGATTCTTCAGTCAGTTCAAACTCTTCTTCTTCACCAAACATTTGGTGATACTTCTTGGTGTACTTCGATGGTTTAGTTTCTGCGTCATCATCACCTGCATGTTTGTCAGGATAGGCAGAAGGATCATCTGAATCCTTTTCAGCACCTTTCTTAAACTCAGCATCACGCTTCGTCTTAGTTGACTTAGAAAGATCCTTGAAGTATTTTTTAGGTTGACTGCCTTCACGATCTTTAATGTCTTGATCTTGTGCTACTTCTGCCATAAACTCATTTGCCTCATCCATAAAGAGATCTTCGATCATCAGATCAAAATCAATCTCTTCATTTGTTTGTCCTCTTGCTGCAGCAACACGAGCAATTTCTGCCTTACGAATTTTTGGCATCAAACGCTTTGCAAGTTTTCCAATTACAGCAGACTTCTTCTCTACCATCTTATCAATTTGAATCTTTTCTGCCGCACCGAGTTCTTTATAATGCGCACCACGCTCACCAGCAAGTTTCTTGCGCAGAATATTCTTTGCTGCTTTTTGCGAGCGTGCCATTAAACGGTTTGTGTCTGCCATACGCTTTTCACGAATCTTACGCTGACGTGCCATCTTTTTAGCAAGACGACGCATCAATCGACCACGTGCTCTGCGTTGCTGAATGTCCATAACAAATTCGTTCAGTTGTTCTTCCATAATAGAACGCAACTGATCATAAATCTTCTTAGCATCGCCCTTTACTCTTGGAGGCAATCCAGACTTAAACGCATCAAAGTCTCCTGCCATGGCAGCAGCACGCATCTTAGAAGCAGACATTCCTTCAACACCTTCTGCATCTGGATCACGCTCACCAGCGGAAACGATATTGATAGAATTGAAGTTGTATTCTTTGCCGTTGTACTTCTTGATGAATTCCATGCCCTTGAGTCGATCAGAACCAACGACCATGATTACATCGGTGTAACCCTGCTTCTCTAATTCTTTGAGAATGTCAACAGGTTGACGAGCATTCGAACGAGTTACAATACTGCCGAATGCCTTTGAAGCAATAGCATATTTTGATTTGTAGTCAAGCGGATCTTTCTTATTGTTTTGAGAATGAGAAAGATAGATACGAGAATCCGCACGCTCTTTACGAGCAATGGATGTGACCTTGTCCACCAGTTTTTGGTGTCCAACGGTGGGCGGATTGAGTCTGCCGAATGTAAATACGACTTTTTTCATAATTAGCGTGTTTTCCTTGGACTTAACGCTTGACTAATTGTTCGGCAGACAGTATAATAGAGGTGTCGCCTTTAAGGAATTCTGACTTATTTATAATCAAGCAAAAGTCAAGACACCTGCAGTTCCTATGATAGATGCTGCCCACAATCCAAGCACCGAAACATACTTCTTAAACGGTGTTCCAAAATAAGTCATTCCAATTGCTGCACACTTGTGTGTTGGTGATACAAGATAACCAGCAAACTCTACTGCGAAGAACCAGAGAAAGTATTCGGATCCATAAATTGATGCCAGTAAGACGGCAATGGCGACGAATCTGGAACTTGATCCAAGGAAAAATGCTCCAAGAAAACCAAGACCGCTAACAGCAAGTACACCCCAACCAGTAGAAAAATCAAACACTGTTCCTGACAAGAATGCTTTAATTTCATTGGTATTTCCTTTTGCGATATTTGCCAATACAATCACAATCGCAACAGTAGCAATTACATTCCAGTTGATATAACTCAACAACTTCTTATAATCCCAAGTCATCGTCAAAAACATATAGTACAGTGTAACTGCACTAAATGCCCATGCTGGGTTCATTCCATAAACGATTGCACCAATCGCAAAAAAGAATGGAAGAACACCACGAGTCATTCGACTCATCTTAAATTCAGAGTCTTGCTCACGAATTACAATATCATCTTCTTTTACATTAAGAAAGATGTAACCAAGGATCAAAGCAACAGAAACAATCAGCAGAGGAGCGAGTTGTTCCATAAGAACGCCATAGGTAATACCCAGTGCACCCATTGGAATAATAATGGTCTTTTCGAGTGGTGACCACATATAATAGTGGTGTGTTGATAGGTAATCAACGATTCCGTATTTGGAACGAGATTCGCAAGAGTGCCCATCTTTGCAATCAGGTGCCATGGTGTCAAGCAAACCTGCTGAGGTTGTTACACGTCCAGGAATTGGCAGAACGCCAGTGAACGCTGACATGAGAGTAACAATAACTCTCTTTGACTTGAATGCTTTGATTAGATATTGATAGACGTCTGAGAATAAACCAAACTCTTTGATCATCCCGACGCTCAACATAATAAAGACAATGTACAGGAGATATTCCTGTCCCTTAAAAATAAAATCTACCATGGCATCATTCCTCTTATCATTCCCATAGGGGTCATTCTATTTTGCATAGTACCAACATTGCCGTTTATACTATACACACCTTGATTCATTATTCTCATATCACTCTCAATACGAGCAACATCTTGCTGCATTTTGTGAACAGCATTCGCCATTACTTCCCAAGACTCAACCATTCGACTCATGTGTTGATTTGCCAAGAATCCAACATACAATACACATGCTGCTACGGTGAGTTGAGATAATGCGGTTATCCAACCGCAAACCTTACTTGATTCACATTGCACTAGCGTTGCCAGCCTTTAATAATATCGCTTGAGAAGTTTGCTCTACTGAATTCCATTCTATTCACCAATTTCAAAGCACCACCTGCATGGTCAATACCAACATAACCTTCTGGTGCAGTCACTTGGAATCCACTTGAAGTCTTCAAGAAAGTTCCCACATTGCTTGCTTGGTTCAGTTTAGCAATAATAATTTCCTTTGCTTCAATTATATAGTTCATTATGGTAAAGATGTTTTCTAGATTTCGCTTGTTTGCGTTGGAGAAGAATTTGAGGATTTCATCTCGCTTAGTATGTTGAGCAGCCTTTCCTTTCGGTGTGCTGCGTTTCTCTGCTTCCTTTCCATAGAAATCCGCAATATAATTAACCAGATCCCTAACATGAGCAGAAACATTAGTAATTCGTTCACCAGCTCTTACCTTTGTGTTGTAGTGAGTTTTAACTTTCTGCAACAATTCAGGATTGTCTGATATACCATTGAGTGTTTTTGCATCGAGTTTTTGAAACAGTGAACCAGCAGCAGAAAGCAACTTAGTAATCACTGCCGTTTCCTTCTTAGTGAAGGTAGCATTACCAGAAACATCATGGAAGGTAGCATCAACAGACCAAACTTTGCTCGTTTTCTTGAGCAATGGAGCAATGTCCTTTCCGAAAGATGCTTTCATCGTTTCAAAAGAACCACCAGTATAAGTTGTGTGCCAAACAATACCAACCTCAGCAGTGCGAATAATTTTGCCAAGATCAGACTTCATTGGTACAGCATACACGATTGTGTTTGGATGGAAAGTGATCATTGCCTCTCCATCGATGTTTTCTTTCTTCAAATCAGAACGAGTGAAAAGAAAATCACCTTGATAGACACCCTGTTTGATGCCAAGTTCTGGCAAATATGCGAGTGCTTTCTTAAACTTATCTGCTAGGTCGCCGCTGATTTCAGCATCAACTTCTGCAGGAGTCTTGTAGATCTTTGGGTTTTTGTTGAAGATGCCCTTCTTGGCAACGAAAAACCTTCCGTCTGTTGGGTCAACGCCAGCAAAGATTGCTGGTGCGCCATCCCATTTTACAGTAACATTGACTGGTTTATCAGTATGACCAGCAAGCATATCTCTAAGACTGCGAAGAAGATTAATTGCATCACGAGTTCCTTTCACACCACCATTAAGGACAGCATCTTCAAGATGCTCCATATGTGTGTTCTTTTCTTCAGTAATAAAGGTGCTAAACTTACGCATAAAAATCCCAACCTTTGGCGTCAGCAACCCAACCTTGTTTCTTGGCGAATGCTTTCCATGCTGCATCGCCGAATTCATCTTTGTATTGTTTAATCATAGCATCAATCGCATCCACATTCTTTTGTGCTTGTACATTGTGACCAGCAGGACCACGGATACCACGATCCATATGATTACGAATCGTATCTGCCTTACGCACGATTTTCTTCTCGAGCGCAGCAGCGTTTGCTTCGGTGATAAAGACTGAATATGTTTTCATTAGAAACGAATGTTGTTATTGAAAGAAACATCAGGTGTAACTTCAAGGAAGTCAAACATATTCTTTACGCTCTTTCTTACAAATTCCACTGCCTTCATGAAAAGATCTTTGATACGATTCCAAACACGCTTGAAGAAATCCATAATTGCACCTTCGGTCAGCAACTCACCATTCGCCATCATGGTGTCAACATCTTCCTGCATCTTATCAATAATCAACCCGATTACAGACCAGTAACGATACTCACCAGTCTTGGTTTCTTTGCCGCCGACTTTTTTCTTAACAGAAGTTGTTTTGAAACGAACAGAAACTTTCATTTGATTAGCAATCTTGCTTACATACTTTTTATCTTTAACAGAGTGTAATGCAGCATTGCTACCATCGAATGAAGTGACAAGGAAGTGAGTACAAGTGCCTTCGTTGCCACCAAACTTAATCTGACCAGACATTGCCTCATAAGCAAAGGCATCACGGAAACCAGTATTCTCAGCGAAGATACCTTTCAGTTCAGACATGAGTGCTTTGTGTGCAGCATTTGCTTTGTTAACAACTTCGTCTTTCTTAGATGCGATTACAGTCTTAAGATCGCCAGCAGCAACAGAGGATGGAGCAAGACCATCAAACATCTCTTTGAGTTTCTTTACCATCTTAGCATTCATGTCGCCCTTAGTTTGTTCAAGAGCAGCATAGAATGTAGCAACAGACTCATTCTTGCCGCCACTCATTAACTGAGCAGCGTCACCTGACTTCAAACTGATCTTCGCTTTCCCGATCATAAAGTCCGTCTTTGGAGTCTTGGTTGATGCAGGAACAGCACCATCCCAAAATCTGGACCATTCTTTGGTCACTTCGAGTGTATCTGCACCAAGCACATTACCTTTACCGCTAATGCCATTAGACTTTAGGAACTTGGCGACTTTGACGCCAGCATCCTTCTCGACGCCAAATTTGGTATCGCCTTTTGGTTTACCATTAACAGCAGCAACGATAACTTCTTCCATTGCTTCGCCACGAGATCTTGCTTCCTGAAGATTCGTGCGATACTCTTTGAATGATTGAATAGTCATAATACTTATCTGAAAACTGTGAATTGTTCTATATTTATACCCATTGATTTATCTTGCGACCGCCTGCAGTGTAAATGCTAAATCTTCCACACTTAATTCCAAACTGAGATCGATCGCATTTATGCATTGCCATAAGGATTGGTTCATAAGTTCCAGTTGGAGTTTGTCCGTTATACTCTACATGAGCACTTGCGGTTAGTTGATATGAGTTGCCAGAATTTTTTATACCAACTGTTCCTTGCAACAATACACTTACATTTTGTCTGCCGAGTTTGCTTCCATAATCAATACCAAACACAGCAAGGTTCTTTAACTTGGTATCACGAATCTTTCGAGCAACCGTTGTTGCTGGCGGAACACCCTTTGGATACATATCACGGACTTCTTCAATAAACGACTGCACCTCTGGATGCATGTACACTGGTCGTTCTTTTTCGCTCATACCACCCCATTGAGAAAAACTCCTAGCAGTGGTTCCGTCTTTGTGTGAGATCCAAACGCACTCTTTGCCATCAGTATCAATCAAATGAAAGTCAGACTTCGGAGTTCCTGGAGTAGAGTCTGCTCCTACAACTTTATGTACTTTGCCATTTGCCTTTATCGGAACAAAAGATTGTTTGGATCGTTCCATGACATTGACAAGTTGATCCCGAAGTTCACTTAACTGTGCATCTTCTTTTGCTGTTCTTGCTCCTGCTCCTGCTCCACCAAACTCAGATGACTTGTACAAGTTTGTAAGAGGAGTTGGAACAGTATTGATTGTTGGAAGTATAACAGAACCACGTGCATTCTTTAATTCTTCAAATGCCTTTTCTCTATGAGTGGCAATATCATTTGCCCAAGCAGCATTTCGTGCACGTGTTTTATATCCAACAACAATCTCTTTACCAGTTTGGTCTATGAATGGCAATCCCTTTCGCACTTTGTCTGCAAAGACAGCGAAGTTGTTTCTTTTGTCTAGTTCGGGAATGCTCAAGTTGGCCATATCCCTATTTATTTCAAACAAAAAAATGCCACTCGAAAGTGGCACAAGGAGACGTAGGGTGGGGTGACAGTATTGCGCTGTCATTTTTTCACATGGTTGGAGTTGATTGTTGAGAGAGAGTAACCATGCGCCCCATTAAACTATTATATCTTATTCTTCTTCAAAGTCAAATGTTATTTCATATCCACCTTTGCGATCAGTCCACCAATCATCATCACGATCATAGTCATAGTTGATGGTCATTTCCCAAAGAGCATCCTGTTCTTCTTCAGTCGGTTCTTCACCACGTGCTTCGGTAATGTTACCACGCCAAGCAAGGTCCTGATGAGACAATACTTCCTTGAATCGTTCTACTGAACCAAACTGTTCAATAATATCATCGTCAGGAATATCGTATGTAAATTCCGATGTTACCTGATGCCATTCTGTTTTCGTAAATCTCATTTCTTATCCTTCCAATAACCACGTGGATAGAAGTCTTCAAACGCCCATGCGTTTTCTACTGGGTGCTTGAAGATATCGTTGGCTTCTGCCCACATTTCAAATAAACCTCGTTCCCATCCGTGTGCTTCTAACTCCCACGGTTGTTCCCAATAATTCATGTGGTCTGCGTATAGTTCGCCCTTGTACTTGGTCATCGGAATAAAACTGGTACGATGACTCATGCCTTTCATTTCTTCGGTAGCGTACTGCTTCACGTGTACGATCTCGTGCGCTACGGTTGTGAGTAGATTGCGCATGGTCATACTGGCGTCGACACGGATGCTAAATTGTTTCGGTCGGCGTGCTTCGTGGTCGATAACTTCCACGTCGCCGTAGTTGCCTTCTCGGTGAAAAAGATCTTTGCGTAGGGAAATCTTGACTGTAAGTGAATCTGCCATTCGCTTAGTCATGAGTTTATGCGCTGACCACCGTGCGATAGAATTGACCGCCTTGCGCTGGTCGGCGGTTCCGCCTCGTGTAATTGTAGTAATCATTTTGAACCCTCTGTCTCTCAATCAGAACACCTATTATATCGCATCTGGAGAGAGAAGTCAACCCCTCTCCCCATTGAATTTTTTTATGGGGTATTAAATTTCTGGACTGCCAATACATGGTTTTTCAGGGATCCTTTTAATGCTTCAATCTGCTTTTTATTCAGAGCAATAGTTGAAATCAGGTTCCGAATATAAGATTCCAAATAACCAGCGGCATAACCATAACCATTATATTCGATCAATTCTTTATTCAACTTGTCAGTCAAAACGGTAATTTCTTCATAATCGGTGTTCATATTATGCCTCCACCATTTCTTCGGTTTGGGAAAAATTGAACACGGTAAAATACTTCGGAGCAGGTTTCTTTTCGATTTTGCCCTGAGCATTCTTCTTGTCCACACGGACGATACGGACGAGACGGATTCCGCTTTCGCCTTTCTTGACGGTGCGACCGATAGTGCGTGCTTGACGGAAGGTCAGGAAGCGAGGATCGCTGAATCCAGCTGCCTCGAGTTCGATAGCGTTGTTCCCAGTGTAGGGATTGCCTGTAATTGCATTGATCATAATATAGTCCTCTCTCTTTCACTCAATCAACAGGGATATTATATCCGATCCTGCAGAGAAAGGCAACACTTTTTTCATCTTTTTGCGATGAAATTTTGTATGCCCCCATAAAATCCACTTATGCGCTAAGTTATTGATTTTACAGGGGCATGTAAGTTGTTGATTTTATTAGACCTTCAGACCTCCGAATTTCGACCGTCTCTCGCCGCTCTCGGGGCGATCTCGGTCGCCGAATGTATTGACTGGACCAGTATCGTCTACATCGATAAGATCGTCCTGAGCACTCTGCTCGGCGTCGTAGAGACGCATTTTAGCTCGGTCAATACCCAAAACAAATCTTTTATTTGTATTTGGATCTCCATATCGGTTTTTTAATTGTTTAACCAAAACCTGATTTAATTGATTTAATTCCTCGGTGGAAATAATTGCAATCATAAAATCCGCAGTTGCAGGTAATCCAAAAGATTCAGAAGTATCTTCCAAACCAATATCAGAATTGGTATATCCAGAACGAGTTGTTTGAGTCGCAGACCAAATTGGAACATTCTGCTCCACTGCCAATCCTCTTAATTCCTCGGCAATTGCTTTGATATAAGAATAAGTGTTAATTGATCCACCCATTTTCATTCTACTCGATGCACAAATATTGAGATAATCGATGTAGATAATATCTGGTCTAAATGACTTTTTGAGTTTAAGTTCATTAATCAGATGGCGAAAATGTCCAACATTTGCAGAGGCAGTTGGATATTCTTTAACAATTAACTTGCCTGTGGTTTTGTTTTTAACTCGATCGATCTTTTTATCATAAGAGTTTTTTGGCAATTCTGCTAATTCGTCCAATCGAACATTTAACAAATTCGCATCGATTCTCTCTGCGATTTTCTCTTCTGCCATTTCCATGGTAATATAGAGAACATTTTTGCCGTCCAAAAGATTCGCCGATGCCATATGACACATGGCAAGAGATTTACCCACGCCAGTGCCAGCAAGGATAATGTTCAGCGATTTCTTCGGAACGCCACCTTTGGTAATCTTGTTGAGATACTCGAGATCAAATGGGATACGCTCTTCGACACGATGGTAAAAATCGTATCGAGCATCGCTATTATCAAGAAAGTCATGCCCGACATTAGGATCAAAGGAAACAGCAAGAGCATCAGAAAGAATCTGAGGAATCGCTCCTTTGTCCCTCTTGCCATCGCCGTCGATGATCGAGATAGAGTCCATAATCGCATTGTAGATTGCCTTTTCTTGACAGAACTTCTCAGTTGTATCAATCAACCATTCCTTATCGTCCTGCTCATCAGAGGACAAAGAACCAACATACTTGGCAATGTCGGAAAACTGATTGTCGTTTAGATTGGATCGCTTATCAATCTCAATCGTCAATGCTTCCCTGGATGGGAGAGCATTGTACTTGTTGATAAACTTATCGAGTTCTTCGTAGATTACCTTCTCTGAAATGTCAGAGAAGTATTCAGGTTTCAGATAGGGGAGTGTGCGTCTTGCATAATCTTCACTGTGCAGTAGATTCTTCAGTATCAGATGTTCCGTTCTCACTCATTTGCTCCAGTTGTTCTTGAATAATGCTTACCAGGATATTACCAAGTATATTCTTATCTTGCTCTTTAGTCAAGTCACAATTGTTAGGATTTTCCACGGTAATGGTATTGAAGGTCAATACTGCACCATCACCATCCTCTTCCTCCTCAACCTTTACAGTGTCATACTGATAAACCAGACCAGCATATTCTCCATCTAGAATCTTGATACACCAATGGTCATCGTGAAATCCATTCTTACTTTCAACCAACTCAAACTTCGGAATCATCTTCAATCTCCTCTACTGGACGATCTTCACCTTGTCCATACTTATATTCTTTCGCCGCAGCAGCATCAAGCTGTGCCAACAACTCAGGTGTAAAATACTTTTCAGGATCTTCGTTGATGTTCTTACCAAACACCTTTGACCCATCAGGCAACTCATAGCGAGTAGAAACCTTCTTGATGATCTCATACTTCTCTGCCAGTTCCAGCAGACCATAGTAACGATCAAGACCCTTATCAAAAGAAAGACGAACTTCTGTTTTCTTTCCTTCCTTTGTGAATCGAGACTTATGCATCGTTGCCTTGATGATGTTACCAACCAACTCCGTGCCGTCCTTGTCCTTCTTCTTACCCAACATCACGATAGAGGATGCGGCATACTTTAGACCAGAACCACCAGAGATTTCCTTAGTGGGAACATAAGCACCAACCACATCATAGACATGATTGGTAACGAGCAGCGGAACATTCGCTTTCGCTAACTTCAAAGACAAGACACGGAATGTCCCACGCAACAATTGTGCTTTGGTCATGTCACGAGCATTCTTACCTGACTCAGTATCTTCCAGTTCCTTTTGGGATGAAAGCATACCAAGTGAATCCAGCACCATCATCATCGGTTGCTGTTTCTCTTTAGGTGTGTCGATATAGTTTGTTAGGATACGAGTTGCGCTCGTTCTGAACTCTTCAATAGAAGTCGGTTCGGCAATTACCACACGGGAAGTATCAATCCCACGATCTGCCATCATTGCCTTGGTTACTGCTGCCTCCGTATCAAAATAGATGACACCGCCATCTTTATTCTGATCAAGGAAAGTCTTCAGAACACCAAGCACAAAGAAAGTTTTACCTGTTGCTGATTCACCAGCAAAGGCAGTAATCTTATTGTTTGGCACACCACCATAGATGCTACCACTAATCAATGCGTTCAGTGCATACGAACCTGTGTCAATCGTACCACTGAACTCAGAACTGTTTCCACCTTCACTCAGGAGATTGGCGTTATCAATCCCCTTCACCATATCTTTCAAAAAACTCATAATCTACTCCATCAAGAAAGAATCATTATACTATACAAAAACTCATCGGTCAAGCATTATAAATTGCTCGCAAATAATCTTCAAACTGTTCAACCTTTTCAATTCTATTTGGCCACAGGATGTATTCTTTCTCCGGATTTGCCTTCAAATTATTCAACAGTGGCGTGATTGCATTATACAACTTGTCAATCTTTTCTTGAGTGTGAGTTGCAGTTTGAACAACGGTCTCTTTTTCTGCCGCTGCTGCCTGTACTGCTTGAAGTTCGGTTTCATCTACTGCTGTGAAACCAAAATCAAAATCGAAATCGCTCATAAGAAAAATCCCTCTAGTGTACTTGTTTTTTCTGGACTCCAACCCACACTGCTGAGAATAATCTTCAGCGGTTCAAGGAATGCCTTGTCAAACTGAATGTCGTAGTCAATATATTTTTCTAGACCGAAGTCTTTCGGCAAGGTAGAAAGAACACTAAGAACATTTTGCCTAACTGGATTTGGAGTTTGTAGATAACAGAATTTAATTTTCTCGCCATCTTTGATACGCTCATATCGCTTCTCCATTTTATGTTGTTTGAGCAGATGATTGTAAAGAAGTGCACCTCTGACATGAATTGGAGTGCCTTTTGGGATCTCCAAATCTTTGCCGCCGATAGAATATTTAGCAAGGTCTGAAATTGACCGAGGAAATGCTACATCTTCAAAAGGCAACTTCTTAAACTCTTCACGGAACCCAGCAATGTAATCTTGTACAGTCTGCTCATCTGAATTTACGATGAGCCCAATTGCCTTCTTCAATGCATCACGACAGACTGCTGGTGTCGAAGACTTCACCGTTTCAATACCCATCATCTTCAACTTGGGTTCAGCGTACTGTACACCCTCGTTGTTATACACATTTAGAATGTAACGCTTCTTCGCAGTCCAGATGCCTTTATCAGCGATTGCTTCTCGCTTCATAAACATCTTCTGCGCATAGGCATTCATGTTCTTAGCAAGATCTTCATAACACGAATCAATAAACGGTTCAATTTTCTGTCGAGCGACTGTGTCCAAGAATGACACGGTCTTAGCAACTTCTGGTACTCCGCCTCTTTTTTCAAAAGACTTGTGTACCAACATATCAAACCTAATGTACAACGAGTCTGTGTCTGACGCAATGACATAATCTTCATCCTCTGTTTTCAATAGATTGTTAAGATACTCATTCATCCGTCTTTCAATCCATCGAATAGACAGTTGACCACTGAGTGTAATGGCTTCTGCCTGACGCACATCAAAGAATCGAAAGTATTGATTCCCAAGTGCGCCATAGGCAGAGTTCAACTGAACCTTCTTTGCCAACTGAAGATTCTTGTACTTTGAGATGTCCTTCGTGAGTTGCACCTTTGCTTGGAGCAACTCCTGGTGGTCCATTTCATCAATTGATTTCATCAGGTAATCAGTCCGCTGGTTGCTTGGCGCCAAGCACTAACGACTTGATCATTGGTTGGAGTGATCAAAACAACACCCATAAATTCAACGATCTTTGGAGCAGACTCACCTGTGACACACACGCCATGAGCAAAACCCATTCCCTGTTCATTATGGACTAGCATACGAGGATCTTCGAGCGTTACTGCGTCACCATCCTTGTGCTTCAACTTACCGATAAACTCACCAGCCACTGTAAGGACTGTTACTACATCACCACTGTTCATTTTTCAATCTCCTGTTGACTTGCTCGAGAAGGTCTTGCGACTCAAGCATTTTCTTTTTAGCGACCACACGATCACTGTACATCTTATCCATCATCTCAGGCAAGAAACCCTGCTTGGTGCGATCAAAGAAGCGACCATTCGCTGCCATACACAAACCATCACGATGAACAGACTTGCCATCAAGCAACTCTTCCACTGTAACAGATTCGAACTCCTCCTCGACAAAGGTGTCAGGAGATATATTATACTGCATAATCAGGTGTGGGTAAAGCGAATTCAAGTCAAATGACATAACCCACTCATGCATACCCACCTGCGGATCTTTTACATATGCGCCAGCATATTGCGCATTCTTCTCTTTGCGTTCCTTCGGCGGAATAGCAATGTTGCGATCATACAACCAATTATGTATAAGCACATCCCACATACGCACCTGAGTGAACACATCACCATAATTTACCTTGGCATCATACGCAATCGCTAGTGCCATGTCAATCAACTTCATCTTGTCCTCGAGTTTGTTAACCAACTCCACGTCTTTGATGTTATAGTCGATGAACTTCTCATAGTCCAACTTGTACAACTGGTGTAGTGTTTCCACCTCAGAGTAATCGAGTTTGTTCTCACCCAACTCAACATGAGCGATATGATCCAGTCGATAGGACTCTTGCTGAGAGTATGTGAACTTCTTGTAGAGATCGAGATAGTCAAGCACAGTCATACCAATCAATTCAATCTCAAAATGCTTACGATTGAACTTTTCATATTCACGCTCGTTGGTCATACCAACAGGCGATAGTTTCTTTGCTTCCTTCTCGCTGAGAACTTTAGTGATGCGATTATAGAGATAGGGAATATCAAATCCCTGCACATTCCAACCAGTGATAATGTCAGCATCCCAATGACGCCAGTGACGCAGGAAGTTGATCAACAACTCACGCTCAGTAGCACATTGAATGTAGGTTACATCCTCACGCTTAACAGTATAATCCTGTGTTCCAAAAGTATAGTATGCGCCATCGATTGATGCAGTGATTGCAGTTACAGGTTGAGTTGCAACCTGCGGATCTGGGAAACCCTCTTCAGATCCCACCTCGATATCGATATTGACGACCTTTACAAACTCGGTGTCATAGTCCTGTGTAAAGTTTTGATGCACACAAACATAATCATACAGAGTTGAACCAAAGATCTTGAAGTTATCAACCTCAGAATAATTACGCACGAAGTCACGTGCCTCTTTAATCTCACCAAACTGTAATGGTTCAAGGAACTGACCATCAACTGCTTGCCAGTCAGTCATTGTTTTGGCAGGAACCCATAGTGTGGGTTTGTATTCGATACGATCAGTGAATCGCTCACCATGATTGTAACCACGGACAACGACATAGTTGCCTCGCATAAAAAAGTTCGTGTAGAATTTCACCAGTGGCGTACCGTGTTAGCAATAATAAAGAAGCAAGTGACAAACATTATTATAGTATAGATCGTACGAAAAAGGCAAGCATAATCTGCCTCTTTTTTATCCTCTGAGATTTTTGTGCCGAGTGTACGACACCAGACTTTCCATCTCATCGATTATAATACCAATCTTTGTATGATGGGTCAGTTACATCCATTGAGGTTTTGAATACGACAGAAGTGCGCAGTCGGTAACACTCTCTTGTTACAGGCATTGCACGATGAGGAATCGATGCTTTGAAGATGACCATACGATTGAATTTGTAGGAAGCATACTTGATAGAGTCTGTGATTTCTTCATTAAAGAATACAGTACCACCTTCCCACTCAACCTGCCAATCTTCGCAAGGATAATAGAGAGCAGTCAAAGAACCATCATCACGATGAATTGGTCCTTCAATGCCAAAGGTATGAGAGTTTGAATAATACCGATCCATTTTATGCTTTACACCGCTGATCTGCTGTAATGCTGAATCGGTATATTCCCACAAAAGAGATAGATGTTCTGGAAGATCAACTTCTGACATTTGACCCATGTTCATTGTATCATTACCAACGGATCTATGCCAGTTCCATGCTCTCTGCTCTGACTCTTGGACACCCATGTTCCACCCATAGTTCCATGCTTTGTCTTCAAAGAACTTGCGGGAAAACTCGATTGCTTCGTTTTCAGGCAGAAAGTTGTCTATCACTTTAATCATAATATAATTTCCGAATTACAGGATCGGGATTTGTTTTGGCATAAGTTCTTCTGGAACTGTACGCTCAAGTTGAATCGTCAACATACCGTTGATAATCTCAGCACCCTTCACTTCAACATGATCAGCGATTGTGAACACACGAGTAAATGGACGCTTGGCGATACCATGATACAAATACTCAGTGAAGTCGTCATCAACGGATCCAACTTCACCCTTCACAGTAATTTTATCGCCATCTTGTTCAATAGTCAACTGATCTTTTTCAAAACCAGCAACTGCGATTTCGATAGCGTAGTTGTTATCGCCCTCTTTTACGATATTGTATGGAGGATACTTCGTAGAACGCTCAACTTGTTCACTGACTTCGAACAGACGATCCATCAGACTGTCGTGTCCAATACCAAAAGAGTTGAGGTGTTTTGCCATTTGAGCAAATGGCGCAAGTGCATTGGATGTAGTAACCATAATAGTTCTCCTTTTCAGCGAGATTAAACAAATGTCCCCTTTCGGCGGACAACTTTATTTATACTACAAAACTCAAGAAAAGTCAAGTGTTGCTTGTCCATTTCTTGAATAATTTAGCAACAACAGTTCCTTACGATTTGCTTCATCATCACGATACTTCTTACCAGAATGCATTGTATAAGTCAGATCCCACTCAATCTGTTCCCAACCTGTATATGCCTTTTTAAGTGTATCGTTGGAGTTGTAAGTAATCATGCACATGTTCTTACAGTAATCAACATCATCATGAAACTTCTTATGATCAAACCCACTATGCATGTTACCACCATCACCATAGATGAATGACTTGATGTCATAGGGTGGATCTAAAAATACAAATGCATCTTCATCACCATCTAGTAGTTCGGTGTAGTCATAGTTGGTAATGTGCCAGTTCTTCATCAGTTGAGAGAACTTAGGCAGTCGAGAAATGATATTGTGATTGAAGTTGCTATTGATCGCATCCTTACTAAAAGATCCTGCCGTTTCTCCAAGACCAGAGAATGAGCAACGATTGAGCATATAGAAACGCCATGCTTTACCGAAGTCATCAGCGTCTTTGATTTCTTCTTTTAGAATAGCAAACTGATCCAGATGTGCTTGCATAGGATCAGCTGAGTTTAGCAGTTCGTCTTTCTTTTTGTGAAGATAATCTGCTAGTTGATCTGGAAAACTTTTCAGTACACTCCAGAACGCATAGAGATTATAATACTTGTCGTTGACCCAAACTGGAATGTTTGGATACTTCTTGGTGAACTCGATGGCGCATGAACCACCACCGAGGAATGGTTCACGATACTCACCAATCTTAGCAGTTGGCATATTCTTATCATCGAAAAGAAATTTAACTGCTCGTGATTTTCCGCCAGGATAGCGGAGAGGCGACTTCAAATCTTTCATTATGTAATTTACGCTTTGCTTACAAAATCATTCAATGCTTTTGCCTTAGCAATCACGTCTGCTTCAGTTGGGAACGCAAGAGTTTTGTCGTGTGCTGCCTTAACAAAAAATTCTTGTTCCAACATTTCTTTCGCCATTTTTAAGAGTTCAAGGCGAATCTCGAACGGTGTTTTATTAGACATAACTGTCTCCTGTGTTGTGTGTGTATGTGGCGAAGATTACAGAGTTCTCTTGTAGACAACTCAAACCCAAACGGAACGCCACTCCGCAAGGGGAAGTATCTGGGGCAGTCCTTTGGGTAATAAGGTAGGACTGCCAAAACCCCAATCAGGCTTACGCTGCTAGGCGAAGATCCTGATAGTAAGTGTCATCGTTTGCACTTAGTTTAATTGCTTCTTCGACCAGGTGTTCGCCCAATCCTTGCGGTCTTTCGCCTTGACCGATTCTCCACGAAACCTACACAATTGCCTGTCGAACCTAGACATCCCCATCAGAAGCATATTCTGTCGCCGTTTTTGCTACGCTGGTAACGACCAAGACCTTAAAGAATATGCTTATGGTGGAGATGGGCAGAATCGAACTGCCGTCCAAACAACCTTCAATTTCGCTTCAACGAATAATGCTGGAGCATCAACGAGGTGCAGACTCTCCGCTCCGTTACTTTTCTGCACTGCATTATTTATTATTTCTTAGGTGCTGCCTTCTTCTTAGCAGGAGCAACCTTCTTTTTTGGTGCTGCCTTAGTCTTAGGAGCAGCGACCTTCTTCTTAGCAGGTGCCTTCTTTACAGCAGGTGCCTTCTTGGTGACACTTTTCTTAACTGCTTTAGCAGGTTCCTTATCTTCAACAACCACTTCGGTCTTTTCAGTTTCAGTTACTGTCATCTTTTCGGTTGTTTCGTTTGCCCAATCACGGACTTCCTTAGCAAATTCTTCACGAGCATCCTTTTCTTCGTTAGAAGAAACAGACTTCATATCATTACGAAGTGCCCACAGAATAGCAATAACAGCAACTACAATAATTGCAATCAAAAGTTCCATACCCATTTCATTCTCCTAGAGTATCAATCAAACAAATATTATATAAACAATCTTAACCAAAGTCAAGTTCTAATTGTGGATTTTCTCCATAAAGAATTTCCACCAGTTCTGGTTCAAAAAAGTTTGGTCCTTTCAGAACCTTACCATCTTCTCTATATATTGGTTTTCCATCAGCACCCAACTTGCTCATGTTAGAAGCATGTACTTCATGGAAGCAAGTATCCAACTGAATACCAAATGCATGACCAGCACCATATACAACATAGAGAAGATCGGTCAATGCATCAGCAACCTCTACCAGATTATTCTGATTGATTGCATCCTTCAATTCATTCAATTCTTCAGCGATCAAATCAACACGAAGAACCTGAACATCATTACTTGGGAATTCTGCTTTGGTCTTTACTTCTTGACCAAATGCATTCATAAACTCACCAACCATTTCAAAGTTTGTTTTTTCTATTTCCATAATGTAATTCTCCACTCAATCCATACTTATCTTTTCTTTCCAAGATTGTACTTGGCAACGAGTTCCCATTCATCCTTCTCCTTATAAGGTAATACCTTAATTTGAGAAAGTGGAGCAACAGGTTCACTGCTTTTGCCAACATCAACCAAATCAACAAGACCCCACTCAGCAAGAAGATTGGCAATCGTATTACGACGTGCAACATCTTCTTCAGCAAAGTTGGAAGGTTTGCCATCCAATGCGAATAGTTCTTTGAAGTGTACAATGTAATATCTCCCTTGTTTATGGAGTATATGACATGACTGATAAATCGTACGATTCTTCTTAGATGCTACGCCAATTCTTGTCAGTGTCTCACGAATTTTTAGGAAGTCGTCTTCGTTTCTGAGGACAACCTCAACCATGTTTTCTGTCATCTCTGCCACCCTTTTGTAATGTAATTTTTATTTGGGTCAATTGTTCAGGTGTTAGGATGGCGAGTGCTTGGCGTGCTTTAGTATCGTTATAACCAAAGTATTCTTTAACAATCAACACATCACCATCATTATCTTTCTTTGACCATTTAGCGAATCGCTTCTTGGGTCTGATGATATTTAGTAAAAAGTCGTATTGTAAAAGATTATCAAGATGATGGCGTGTGTTCATCTCGTTTGCGTAGAACACCGTGTCGTTATGATACGACAAAGCACGATTGGTTAGGAATGGACTGTATGACTTCTCTGCGATCTTATCGTTGGCAGTGCCACGCATCAAATCCTTTTTGGTTTGATTGATCGAGTTGGTAAAGTCAAACGGATTCACTTTGCTCATAGGTTATTACTCTTTTTCAAGTTATCTTTCCATGGCAACATTTGCAAATTTTCTTTTTGTGTTAACTCGTCAGCAGTCATACCGACCACCCAACCATAATGAACTGGTATGATGTGGTCAAGTTGGTATCCATTTTCAACGCCTGCCAATGTTCTTGGATAATCATTTGGGTTTATTTCTTGCTTGTATTCAGTATACACTTTTTCTGTCAATACATCAACCTGTTTTCTAAATCGTTGGTACTCTGGAGTGTCTTCATTCCAGTTTGGATGATCCGCCCCTGAGACATAGTTACCGTTTCTGGATTGTCCTCTCTGTTTTGAGGAGTAACTGGCAATTCTTGGGTCGTCAGAAGTCAACCCTTTGTTCCACGGAGTAGAACCAACAGCATTAGTATTTCCTTTTGCTGAAACAGATTTTTTCTTTCTTGTTTCTGCAGATTCTGGTCCAGTTTTCAATCCTTTGTTCCATGGAGAGGTTCCTTTGTTTGCTTCAGATATTTTTTTCCTCGTTTCCCCAGTTGGGGACATTCTTTGGAATGTTTTTCTTCCAGGAATAAATCCATTTCCAGGGCAATCAATAGACCGTTTATTGATGACACCATTATTCCACCACTTTGCGTTTTTTTGCACCATAGAATTTCTCCTTTATTCTATTTATACAAGTCTGCTTTTGTGGCGATTATTTGAACTCAGCGGAAACCATAATTTCAGTTAGCATTGCGGTAACATTTATTTCTTGGTCGGCGCAAAATGCACTTTTGAATTGGTAATCCGCCAAAATTACTACCACTTCTGGCACACTTGATGGGACCAAAAGGTCATGCAACGATTCGTAGAACTTACGAAAGAATGGTGCAACATCACCATCAATATTCTGTCCAACCCATTTACGAACGGCAGTAAACTCTTTGTTCTTCAACGCATCAAACAATGTCTTCAGATTTGCGTCAGACTGCGAAACAAGAATACCAGAGTCGATCCGACCAGTAACGCTGTAACGCTGAAGCTCGTTAAGAATGCGACGATTATCAGGAAAATGTTTAGTGATGAGTTCAGCAACAACCTTCTGTTCATATTCAATCCCTTCCTTCTCTAGAATCTTTTCAACTCTTTTGAAGAACTGTCCTGCCAACTTTGGTTTGTCGGCGTTCCGCAACTTGAATTCGACAACGGAGCATCGAGAGTGAAGAGGTGCGATGATTTTATTAACAAAATTGCAAGTAAGTATAAAACCACAATTAGCAGAATACTCTTCCATAAAATTTCGAAGAGCAGGTTGAACAGTTTCTGCATTAAGGTAATCAGCCTCGTCAAGAATAACATACTTACGACCTCCAGAAAGCGACATACTGGAAGCAAAGTTTTTGATCTTAGTGCGCAGTGTGTCGATAAGACGACCTTCGTCTGAACCATTGATTACAATATAGTCTGCTCCGATTTGATCCAACATTGCTTTAGCAACAGTTGTCTTACCGATTCCAGCAGAACCAGTGAGCAGTAGATTAGGGATGTTTCCATTGTCAACGAATGTCTGAAATGTTTTCTTTAGATCATCAGGGAGAATCGTATCCTCAATGGTATGAGGACGATACTTCTCAACCCATAAAAATTCTTCACGCATAATATAAAACCTCACAATTATAAATAGTTGTGTACCACGGGACGGCAATCCCTGTACACTCTAACACTTTCACGGAGTATCAGCATGTCTATTTATCGTCAAAACCTCATTAACTATTGGCGTCAATGGTATCCTGAATGGGAAATTCCCAAAGGATTCCATGTACATCATATTATACCTCAATCCTGTGGCGGAAGCAACCACCCTTCTAATTTAATTGCTCTGCATCCAGATGATCATGTTGCTATTCATAAGAATAGGGGTGATAGATTTGCTGGGAACATTATCAGCACTATCGGCAGAACGCTTACAGAAGAAACCAAAAGAAAGATGTCCGAAGCAAAGAAGGGAAAGAAACGCACAGAAGAAACCAAAAGAAAAATATCAAACGCACACAAAGGAAAGAAGTTTTCTTCCGAACATAAAAAGAAAATTTCTGATGCTGGGAAAAAACGGAACCATTCTAAGGAAACCAAACAGAAAATGTCTGCATCTAAAATAGGATCAACCCTTTCAGATAATCATAAAAAGAGAATATCAGATTCGCATATTGGGTTGAAACATTCAGAAAAAACCAAACAAAAAATGTCTAGGGCGAGGAAAGGAATCCCTCGCCCTAAATTTGCATGTCGCATATCAGATAGAAAAGAATTTGATGCGACAACTTGGTCAAGATACAACTAAGGATTGATTGTTTCGTAAAGTGCCTCTAAATCTTCATTCTCCATCTTCACCTGCTGAAGATTTTGCTTATGATAGATTCGTGCCATCTTACTTACATATTTCTTTGGAACATCCGTTTCATCTTGAACAACTTGAAGAATGTCTTTGATATGATCCTTCTCTGCATCAATACGAGTCATGGAGTCAGAGATTTGATGCAGTGCTTCACGGATCTTCTTCTGTGTATTTGGATCACTCGGAATTGCGATATTAGCCATTGTACTTAGATCCTGTTTCGGTTGCAACCCAGTACTCAACAGTATCACCCTTGAAGTGAGAGATACCACGCTGAGAAATCTTCACATCATAGTCCTGCGCCATAAACTTCAGATTCTCTACCTTGAATACAAAGTCAAACTCAGCAGAGGCAGACATACGCAGATCATGCGAGAACTCATTAGAGGTAGGATTCTTGGTATCGGTAGCAACCAGATGTACATGACCAGTCTTACCACGAATTACAACTTCAGGCAACGCCAACTGATTGGCAGCATTTACAACCTTCTTTAGATCAGCATGAAGCAAACGGAAATGTACTTCGGTGCTTGGCAGTTCCAGATTCTTTTCTGGTGGTTGAGTAACCATAGAAGGATCAGTGTAAGTATAACGAGAGGAGTTGTTACCTTCGCTGATTGTTACTGCCTTTTCAGCAAAGTCATATTCGCCATCTTCGAACAGACTAGCAAGACCGAGGAACTGATTCAGTTCATAGACCGCAAATGCCTGTGGGAAAGATTCACTAACAACTGCCTGTGCCAGAATATTCTTCTGCTCAGATACAGTGCGCAGTACATTACCTGCCTTCACTGAGATCGACGGATTAATCGTCGAAAAGTTCTTCAAAATATCAAAAGTTTGATCACTGATTTTCATTATCTACTTCCTTTGTGTTTTCAAGATCATGAATATAAAGAGCAATTATAGCATAGTGGAGTGTTTTAAGCAAGTCTTTTCTTGCGTCATCGGCAGATCCTTTCTTACCATACCGCTGAGCATACTTCAAAACATTACCCAAAGCGAAACCCATACCATGTCCACTGTCAATTACAAACTCAGTTGTTTGAAATTTGTTTCGACTGTAATGACCACCATAAGTTGAATCAATATAGTCCATCAATTCCTGCACTAAGGCAGGTTCATTATATTTAAATTCCATATCACTTCTTCATCTTAGCAATTTGATTTGGATCTGCTGTAGCAGTAGCACCAACTGCTGCTAGGTCAGCAAGAGAACCACCGAAAGTATAAGAACCAGTATGCTGGAGTTTCATCCATGGTGCCATCCAAGTTTCAACACCAATCTCACGCATCCACTGACAGAACATATAGTCCTCAGACAGATAACGCTTAGACTTCTCATCAATCAGTGCCTGAAAGTACATATGAATCTCACGAGTACCATCAAAGTGCTTCGTGCGTACATGATCAGGCAGATAAGAATACTCAGGATATGCCTTGTTAAACTTCTCAAAGGCAGAGCGAGCAATCATCATAAACCCAGTGCCACCTTCAAGTACACTAACTGGTTCATCAATACGAATCTCTTTCTGACCATCAGCAGGATTGAATACAAAGTCACCAACAAAGCGATCCAGTACAGAAGGATCTTCGTCAGCAAAACCTTTATCGACTGCTCGTTTGATCTTTTCCCAAGCAATGGTTTTCTTAGGATATGGACCACACATAATTTCTTTTGGATTCTCTTCTTCAGGATCCATCAGAGCAGCGAGAGTCAGAACATCATTCGGATCAAACCCAATGTCACTATCAATGAACATCAGATGCGTATAATCAGAACGCATGAATTCATCCACGCAGTAGTTGCGAGCACGAGTAATCAGTGATTCATTAAACAGATAGAAGAACTTACAATCCATTTCATAATGGGTGGTAAGTTTGGCGAGGTCGGCAGTACTCTTAGTGTACATGCCATGACAGTTGCCACCATACATTGGGGTGGCAACAAAGATCTTGCGCTTACGCAGATCGGAAAGATCAATCGTTAGTTCCATAATAACTCCATGTTATAGTTCAAATACAATTATATACTCAATGGAGTATTTAGTCAACTTAAATCAAAAATTCGCCAAGTTTCTAACGGATCTGCAAAATTATCATACCGATTCTGTGCATAGGGATTGTTCAGAATCATACCCATTGCACCACCAATCTCATTATAGACTTCTTGCTTTGCTGCTGCAATCATCTCATCAACTTGTTCTTTTGTATATACTGCCCAATCGTTCATTCGAATTCCTTTGTAATTGTATCACCCATCTGTTCTGCTTTCTTTTTGAAGGCATTGTCGAAAGTCTTTGCTTCTAGATCTTCAGGCAGGTGGCGTTCTTCCCATTCTTTCTGATCAGCAAGTTCTTTTTGATTCATAGATTCATCATACTCATAACCGATATGTTGACCTTCTTTGAAATGATACCCAACTGCCTTTAGGAAGTATTCAAACTCTTCAACAAGTTCGTCCATCGACATATCAGGAGTCGGAATAGAGAATACAACCTTGCGTGGACGACCGCCAAACTCATCACCCTTGTACACATACTCAAACTGAATGTGACCGTACTTACTTTCGTCTTCCATTTTCTAATTCCTCAATTCTATCGGATGCTTCTTCTAATAGGTCTGCGATACGGTCTGGAGCACCTTCTTGCACACTTTTACGATCTTTGATGTTACGTCGAATTTCTGCTCTTTTGCGTAGTCTAAACACTAGACTTTGTTCGCTTACTGGTAAATGGCTTTCGTCTTCCATCACACACCATCCTTATGCAGTTGTTCAATCTTTTCCATCACAGCAGCAAGATCCGCCATGTCTTTCGCAGACATAATCTGTTTGATCTCAACATCCAACGATACCTCATCGAATGCTTTAATCGTACCAAGTACAATATCAGATTCGTCATCATAGATCTGAAACTCGGTTGGGAAAACTTTAAGTGCCATTATTCGATTCCGAAATGTTTGTTTATAGCAACAACAGGATGGTCACAGTTATACTCAAACCCATCTTCAAACCTAACACGATAGGTCGACAAAATGTCAACACATTCCTGCACGATCAACTTAGCAAACTTCTCTTCATCAAAACTTGAGTAGGCAAAGTCTAAAGGATAACTTCTGTAGTACATTCCAGCCTGTTCAGCAAGTTCTTTGATTCGTTTGTTCATTGTTATTCCTTATTTCATCAAGTAATGCATCAATGCATCGTGCAGATCTGGTTCACCACCAAAGAAAATAATCAGCAACACAATTCCAATTATGAGAGCAGCATCAGCCATGTTATTCCTTATAAGCAACCAGTGCTTGGAGTGCTTCCCACTGACCGTATGTCAATGAAAATAATTGGTAGTGCTTGGAAACAACGGTTGATACATCAAACCCTTCTCCGTTTCCCCACTCAGTGACTTCAATATAATCACCTTCATCAGCAAAGACATCATATGGTTTCAGTTCTGCGAACTTTGCCTTTCGTTGTTTGATTTCAATACTCATTTATCTATCTCCGTGTTCTTTTGTTTCAGTTTGGCTTCGATGGCTTCTGCAAATTCAAGGATTTCGTTGGGGGATAAAAACATCTGACGACCATCCCACGGATCTCCACCAAAAATACTGTGTCCAGTAACACGCTCCCACTCGAATGCAACCTCATCGTCGTCCGTCAACCCTACCCATTCACGCTTTGGCAGTGCGGTGTAGAGTGGCGTGTCGTCTGGCAAAGGCTCACTCAACCACTCAATACCGCCCATGCCTTTATTTACGATTGCCACAGGATCATGTTCAGTTTGTTCGTTCATTCCTATACCTCCTTGTTTAATTTTTTCTTCAAAATCCCACGCTCTTTTCGTCTGAGGACTTGTTTATTGTAGGCGTTGTATGCAGTACATCCACCTGGATCACCTTGTTTTCCCCAGAGATCATGTCCTGTATGTTTATGCTTTTGATCTTTGTGATGTTTCGTTCGGCTCATTCTTCTACCTCCACCCATTTATCTTCGGATTGGACACGCTTCCAGCTGTCAGTTGTTATCCAGCAGAGTTGACCTTTGTAGTCAATCCAAGCATATAGCTTGATCTTCTTGGTGGTTTTCTTGATGCGATAGTCATAATGTAAAAAGTCAAAGGTTGGGGAACCATTCCAAAACCAATCCAATTCGTCATCATCCCGCAACCGCTGCTCAACCTCACCACCATCAGCGTAATGCTGCATAACCTTGATTGCTTCAAGTGTTTCTTCTCTAGTCATTATTCATCTCCACAAACTCACCGTCCTTTACTTCAAAGGAACGAATCATACCATTCGCACGAACATAGGCACGACCACCATCGATCATATTACCATTCTTCATCATTCTAAAGTCATGACGGTGCTGAGAATAAACCAGATCACCATTCAGGTCTTCGACCATAGCAAAGGTCTGTCCTTCAATGGCATCAGCGTTGGTGATCATTAGTTTGCCACTGAGATCTCCACTGAAATCTGGTTTTGAATACAGACCAAAGTACCGATTACCAAACTCAGGATGAGGAGTTTCACGATAGAAGATGTCCATAGCAAACTCTTCATTGTCCAAAGCAGAGGTGCAGACATACTTGATTGGAACACCATCCTTCTCAGAGTAGTGTTTGATTACAAGGTCACGATCAAAATTTGGATTATGCTGAATGTTCATTCTTCACCTCTGCCAACTTTACCATCTTGCCATCAGCAAACACTGCTTTGTATTCGCTTTCGCAATAATACTTACCTTCATCGTCACGCTCATAATTATAGAAACGAATCACACCATCAAAGTCGGACACAAACTTCCAATCGTGGGAGACTTCTTTGAGATAACCGCCAAACATCGAATCTTCTTCTTCAGTCCATTCATACTTGGTGTCTCTATACCAAAGTTCGTCACCACGAATCTCATAATAATCGAGCATCTGTGCTGGAGTATCTTTGGTCTGATACTCTTTGCCGCCATAGGTGATGTGGTCGTACATTCCCATTAAATCAAGTCCTCAGTAAATTCATGAGCACGAGCAGGATCCATATTTGTTTCTGCAACCCAACGCTCACGGTCAAACAACTTATGCTGCTTGAGTTCTGCTTCCATCTGGAAAGCAGCTTCCCTCAACGCAGAGATAGTATAACCGATCTCGGCAACCGAGTCAACCTCATACGCCAGCCCATTGTACTTGCCGAGCCACTTATCACGACCAGCAATCTGATGTGGTTCAAATACACCCTTGATCAACTCAGCCCAAGTAGCAACAAAGTCAATACTTGGTTCGTCGTTGTCACCTTCCCACAACACACAGTTGATTCCTTCTGGATGGAGGAAGGCATCCAGCTCAACTTCATAACTCTTTCGGATCTTAGCCATTAGAAAGGCACCTCTTCATTTACAGTTTCAGGAGTTTCCTCCGCAACTACACCAGCATCAATCTTGGTGTAGAGATCAGCGAAGGACTGTTTGGTATCTTCGTCAAAGCGATTGGTACACATGGTAATCGCTTGCATACGGTCACCGAAGATCGCATACGCACGAGCGATATGAACCAAACGGCGAGTCGAGATAATTTCGTCCACACCACCATCGAAGAAGGTCTTGCGGATGAT
>Ga0208795_1000133_pt1 | contig 36604 bp, 53 predicted proteins | sample CB_VirMetaG_6_FD_184541 | JGI IMG/M metagenome (GOLD analysis project Ga0208795, IMG submission 184541) | Freshwater to marine saline gradient viral communities from Chesapeake Bay - CB_1508_2 Viral MetaG (SPAdes) (version 4) | ecosystem: Environmental > Aquatic > Marine > Coastal | place: USA... | reverse complement strand
TCATGTGAACTGTTGTATATGCAATATCGCAGCACATACCCAGTATAATTGAATCCTCTATCTCACAGTGAGTAGAAGCACGTAATTGTTCGCGGGTAATATATTCACATGCCATTCGCCGCATGTAGTATTTATTTGGTACCCCCGCCCGGATTCGAACCAGGATCAGTCGATTATCTGTCGTTATGAGGTATAAGCTCACTGCTTTACCATTAAGCTACAGGGGCAATTTATTGCTTTTTGCTCTATTTTCTGCAATTATAACTCGTTAAGATTATTAGAAAATTTTTTTAAAATTAGCGGAATTAAAAATTCTCTGGTCCATTGCAAATGTGCATCAGGGGTTGGATGCCCGTCGTTGGGTACTCTGCTATCAATAATGCCAGTGTAGTCTTCTAGCGGAAGAATATCGTCAAACGTTGATATTGCAGAGTTAATAATCGATATATCAATACCGTGGTTACTTAACTGCGTAGAATCATATGTTTTCCAAGGCATAAAAATATGTTTATATTGATTGCATTCTAAAAAAGATTTTAATGCAATAATCTTAAGCAAACTTTCATACTCTTGACCATATGCAGATACAATTTTTTTATAATCTAATGCTAACTTATCAAAAATGTTTTTTGGTGATGTAATTTCGTTAAAAATAGACAAATTACAAAAATAATCATTTAACTTTTGCATACTCATAAAATGATATTTTTCAACTTCGTTGCTAGTTTCTGTGATTACATCAGTTCTCCATAATTCCGGCCACATTACTATAACTAATGTGTTTTGATTAGTGATAGACGAGTTTGAGGTAATTTCATTAATAATACAATTAAATACGTTAGATGGACCACCGCCGCTTTGACTACAATCAAACACTTGATCGAATCCAGCAATATCTTTCAGGTAGTAAGGCCATGTGCAAATGTGTTCTTCAGAATTGTTCCACACATAACTACATCCAGCAACAAGCAGATTTGGCAAATCACTTTGTACCGTCTGTGTAAACACACTTTTTAATGATCGTGTTTTGGCCATTACTTTTCTCTTCGTGCTTCTACTTCTTCTCCGCGAGTATAACGCACAGTATCATCGGGTGTCATAACACTAAACGAACGCTGGTACAATTTTTCCATAAGCGTTGTTCCTAAGTCAACCGCAATTTCTGCAATCTTGCTGCTTTTAGTAGGAAAGCGTGGATAGTTGATAAGTTCAATCATCATACCTGCTTCTTCGCCACCTGTGTAAATGTAATCAAGCGGTGTTACAGTAACACACAATCCTTCTTCCCACACATATTTGCGGATGATCTTTTTAGCGTGTGTTATATCGCCAGCAATATAAATGCGAGCCCAATAAGTTTTACAACTTTGCTCTTTCATAGTTACTTACGCTTGGGAATACGATAGATTACACCTTGCTCTGTTACAACCTTGGTATATCCACGTTCTTCGTAATCAGCTTCCAGCTCTGCCAGCAGTTCTGGATTCTGAACGCTGCCAACTGCCTTAAGTACAATAAACTTCTGGCGGTAGTTTAGGTAGATCTTTCCGTAATAAGCCATTTCCAGCATCATCTTGACACGTTCGGCTTCTAATTTTTCTGAATCTGAATAGTGAGTAGATGCAACATAGCTACGCTGGCGTGCATCCACAACAGCCCACCATGAATTCTTTGCTTTACGACTTTCAAGTTCTACAGTTTGCATAGGATTTTCTCCTGAAATTAGTTGGTGGGCCCTGTGCGACTCGAACGCACGACCAAAAGATTAAAAGTCTTCTGCTCTACCAACTGAGCTAAGGGCCCTGGTTTGTTAATTGTTGGTCTTGATTACACGTGGTTCGTTGAGCAACGTGCCAAAGCTCTGAAAGTATGACTTTGCTTCCATAGCATTGCGAGCTTCGTGTGTCATTACACGAGGTACAGCGTTGTATGAACCAGACTTCACTGCGACCTTACACTCGTATACATAACTTGGCATTTCTTGCTCCCGGTTAAAAATTGTATTTTACGACAAAACTACGCCGTCGTCAACCCCAGCAAAGGCTAAATCTTCATTAATTTCTGCCAAACGCTTTTCAATCTGTGCGTTGGATTCAGCATCCAATGACCCGCGAATCTCACACAAATTGAAAGCTTCTTCGTATAATGATTCAATATACATCTGGGACTGATAATCTAAGCTCATTTTGATCTCCTTAGTAGTAATAGTCAACGGCCATATCGTAAAGATCGTGGTCGTAGTCTTCGTTGAGTTTGATCATTTCGTCGATGCTGAGTTCTTCGTTGGTATCTTCCCACCAAGCACGAACAATGCCACCATCTTCGGTTGGACCACCGCGATCCATTTCATAATCACCAATTTTACGACCATTGAGTTCCAAAGTCCACATAATGTGTCTCCTTATGCTGTGATGCCTGCTTCGACTAGCGAAGCAAAGCGGTTAAACATTTCGTAATGTGCGTCAACGTCTGTGTCTGCTGGGTTGATGTCCATGTACACATCAGCGTCTACAAAGTTCCAGTTAACAGAACCGTCTGCGTTGTAGTTTTCAAGTGAACCCAACGCTTTGGTAACAGACTTGATCACTGCTAGTTCTTGTGCGGAAAGTTTCATTTTTGAACTCCTTGCTGTGTTGTTTAACTATGTGCATAGTATAGCAACCTTTTCTGAGTGGTCAACCCAAAATTCAGCAATTTTTTACATTTTTGCCAAAAAGATTTTTATGGGGTCATAAAATCAATGACTTAGCGAGATGATTTTTGGGGCATATTTAAATCTATGCAATTATATAATATGCTCAGATAATAATTCCCTAATAATTCAGTATCTTCTAGAATAGTTAATTTATTCTTATCTAAGAATCTTTTAGTTCTATTAATTACATCGTGATATTGAACCCTAACATCTTGCCCGACATTTTTATCAAGCATTTTGTTAACAAATTCGTGATACGGTTCAGCAGTTGGTTCATCACCAAATACTACTTCTTGTACCATTAATCCTGCCATGTGCATTTGATACAAGCAAGCCTTAGCGTGTCTTGGTGCTAACCCTTCTTCTATAAGCATAGCAACCATACGGCGTTCTGCTTCTGCTTCGTCGATGCACGCAGCACCTTGGTTATTAGGAGTAATTTGCTCCAGTGCTGGTTCTTCGCTAAATGGATTTTCTACAAGTTTGCCGTCGCCAAAATCAATAAACTCGTCAGCGGCGAATGCTGTAGTTGCTAGTAATAATACTAGGCCGATAATTCTTTTTCCCATGATCTTCCCCATTTTAATCCGCACCAATAAGCGGTGCCGTAAATCATATCTAAATATGTGTCTAGATTTAAATCATCGTCCTTGAGATCATAGATTATTGATATAATTGTAAAATGGTCATTTAGATGATTAGTTGGAATGTTTTTCTCTGCGTACCATTCTGTTAATATATCGGCACTAATATCTTGCTCTCTAGCATTAAAAGCAATGTCTACAGTTTCAATATAATAGTTGCACGGATATGGCATTTTCTCCTCAGCAATAGCTGCACTTGAAAATAACATTAATAGAAAGTATAAAACATTTTTCATATCTAAAATACTTATCATTAAAAAAGCCCTTTTGGGCTTTTTATTAATATCTTAAATACATCCTGTTGGTTTTGGTAAACCTGCAATCTTACATCCTTGCTTACCAGGACCATATGGGAATAGTTCATAAAGATATTTGCTTGTGCCAAATTCTTTGCCAAACTTCTTACCAACTGCTTTAGTCAGTACACGTACTGCTGGAGCAATTTGATATTCATCATAGTACTCGCGTAGGAAATTGATAATATCCCAGTGTGCGTCCGTTAATTCTAAATTCTCACCTGCTGCTAGTTCTTTAGCAATTTCTGGTGTCCAATCATTGATGTTTACGAGGAAACCCTCTTCGTCTACTGCATAACTCATTGTTATCTCCTTATGCTTTTTTAATTAAAAATTTAAATTTGCCATCTGCTTCTGCTGACTCTACTAAAGTATTACCAGTTTGATTACAAAAAGCATCAAAATCTTTAACTGATCCGGGGTCAGTAGCAATAACTTCTAGTACTTGACCTGATTCTAAACCTGCTAATGTTTTCTTAGCACGTAGTATTGGTAGAGGACAATTTAGTCCTGTCGCGTCTAACTGCGCATCCATTATCTATACCTCTCTGTATATAAAAATGGGCAATATATATTGCCCCATTACTATTTAATAAAATTGTAATATTTCAAATAAATTTATTTGTAACCCAACGATACAAACGTGGGCCTGGACATTTTGCATACCAAAAACTTACTGCACCAATTAAAAATTCTTTCATAAAACTTCTCCTAAAAAATTAACCAAAGTAATTGCGTATAGAATCGCACCAACACCAATTGCTAGTGCCCATCCATCACAATTTTTTTCATTGCATTTTGTACAAAACATTATTGTTTCTCCTTCCAAACCGGGGTGTAATCTAAATCAATGTTAATTGCTACCACACCTGGCTTGCAACCGTCATCGCTGTCTAAACGAGTTGCCATCCACATAGCAAATTCATCTTTGTCGTGGAATTCTTGAACAATAACACGTTGCCCTTCGGGCAAGTTGCGTGTGATTTCGACCCTGACATCTGCATTTGCAGCAGGTAAAATAAATATTGATGTTATTAGTAATAATAACTTTTTCATTGTAAAAACTCTTTTTATCTATCAGATAAAACCCCTACCCACAGTGGGTAGGGGATCTTTTTAGATTTTACTGTGCGTTGCTGTAGTATGGAGCATAGCCATAGTATGGTTGGCTATAACCTTGACCATATACACCAGTGTTGCTGTTAGCATCTGCTGACAAATTACCGTCTGCTGAACCTTCAGCGTTAACAGTCATTTCAAAATCACCAGTTGCTGAACCAGCGCCTGAGGTATTAGCAACTACGTTACCGTCATTCCAGAAGTTACCGTTAGTTGCGCTATTGTAACCATCTTCGCCATAACCAGCACCGTAGAAGCCATCGCGGCCATCAAAGTTGCTGTTGCCAGCCATATCAGCTGAACCCTTAGCCTTGATAGTCATTGTGAACTTACCGTGTCCAGCAGCACGTCCTTGACCTTGACCGGCGAAGTCGCCGTTGCCATAGCCGCTAGTGTTGCTGTTGCTGTCGTTGAAGAAAGCACTGGCAGAGCCAGCAGTTGCGATTAAAGTGATAGCTAATGCTAAATTTTTCATGATAAAGTCTCCTTAAAGTTAAAAAATCTTTTCAAGTATTTAATTGTTTCCTAATATACGAACCTTAAAAAATTAGGCATGCGCCTATTAGTATTCAATTAACTTCTTGTATATTTTTATTTAGCAAAACGACAAAAAAAGTTAATTTTTTTGCATCTTTTTTGTTATTTCTAAATTATGTGCGTATTATATACTAAAATTCTGTTACTGTCAACCTATTCTTGTAAATAGTTGGTGCATTATAATGAAATATTTGTGAACGCATTTCGCAATGCGGGTTTTGATGTTGTTTATCAACCATCGTGTTTGATTAATAATTATGATCAAAAATGTTGGCCTATAAAGTTTCCAGACGTTAATTGGACAGACAACACAGTGGTTATAATGCATACACAAGATTTTGTTAGCATTAGCAACGGAAAGTGTCCAGAATTAGAAGCAATTGAAACATATTTTGGAGGAAATGCCAATCGTGTCATCGTTGTGCATTGGAATATTGACTTGCACACAGTTTATGATGGACCATTACATTTAGTATATTTCCCAACACACAGTTATGAACTGTTAAACAATTTAGCAAAAACACAAGAAGACTGGAATCTATCTTTACTTCGCAAACGAACTAAAAATTGGCAATGTTTGAATGGAACCACTCGTCGCCACAGAGAACTTGTTGCTTATTACATGCAACAAAATTTTACAAATGGTGTTTTGAGTTATGGAGAACGTATTCTGTTGTCTGAATGGGATTTTAGTACGTATTATGGTTGTGAAAACGAATTAAACTGGATAAGATTATTGCCGGTTTATGCAGACTGTAAGGTTAATATAGTTACAGAAACTCAGTATTACGAATCTCCGGGTATTATCACAGAAAAAACATTAATGGCATTGTTGGGGTTGCAATTACCTATTGTAATCGGATACCCAGGCATTGTGGCGCATTGCAAACAGTTAGGTTTTGACATGTTTGAAGATCTATTAGATTATACATATGATACGCTATCGGACGATGCTAGATGGCGCACAGCCATAGATTCCAATAAGAATGTGATAAATGGAAATTTTGACAGAGATATTATCATGGATAGACTGCTGGCAAATCAAGACTATGTATTAAATCAATGGCCTGACATATTAGTAGAACAATTTAACAATAACGCTCAAGATATTGCATTACGTCTCCGCCAGTCAGTGTAACCGCTGTTGCTTCTTTGCTACCGTACAATATTAGGTCATATTTTTTAATATAATATGGATTCTGAAATGACCGATCTGCCTGAATATAAAATTTTGCGCTGCGGTATTTTATTCTAAATGTGTGTCCTTCAATACCAAGTTTTTCAAATACATATTGTCCTTGGTCTGTGAGTAACCAACCGCCGTCAGGATTGGCCCACCACAGGCGTATTGTTTGCTCCAGTGGAAACTGTATTCCTGGAAGTTGATCCAGCATTTGCTGGGTTAACTCACTTTTCTGGATATACTTGGTCACCAGCATTCAACAATACCACACTGAATAAATCAGTTTTGAATTGCTTGTTCAGCTTTTTTGCTAGATTAATTGCATGTCCTGGATTACTAAAAGAAACCTTCCTGTATTTTGGTCCTGGGTATTGAACCAACATGTTCTGGTTCCTTAAATTAATGGGGTTGCCGTCAAAAAACACAGCCCAGATTCCTTCACTGGCCAGAACCTGATCTGTTTTATAGGTAGATTTGTCAGTAACTTCTGCTAATACTGTGGGTTTTGGTCTGCTCATAAACTGTATCCTTTGATACAGTATTTATGAATAAACTGCGTATATTACCAACTGTCCCCTTGTATTTGAACTTGAATTACTTCATTGGCAGTACTTTGTTTTGTTTCTTGTAGTGCATGCAGAGCGATCAGCAATTTGGTAATATCTGCGTGAAGATCCTTTGCCTCGCGCATGGTCATTGTGAACTGCTTGCTGTTTTGAGATTCCAGTGCCTTTATTTTGTCAACAAAGTTGTTAATGTGAATCATTTAAATAATTGATCAAAGTTATTCTGATCAGGATCTTGCTTGAACGGTCCCTGATATTCGTTACGCTGAAGTATAATGAGCTTGGGACTGTACACGGTTTTCCAACGGTTTTTCAATTTAATTTTATACCACCCGGCTGCAAAAAAACTTTTGCTTTTCGCTTTTTTGGTATAAAGCGGAAGTTTTAGTTGAACATCCCACACAGCATTATGTATGGATCCTGCCGCTGGAAATCCATGCACAGATATTTGTTTCTTTTTGGCAGTCACAATGTTGATATTGTCGTCAAATTCAATACCAGCACGACGTTTTAGTATGGCAAGTGTTTTAAACTGTGCTTGACTGTTATTCACAGTAACACTAAATCCACCTTGAATAGCGTTAACTTCTCCTACCTTGCGGTTACCATCTCTGAGAATCCAAAATTTATTTTTTACAACGGGTTTTGCTTTAATCATTTAATATTCCATTATATGTAGCATTTAGCCAACTACCATATTGTTCGGCTTGATCACTGAGCCTAACAAGATCGTGCTTGCCACAGAAGCGCATAAAACGAATACCTACTTGTCCTATGTCTTTGTGTGTCACAGTGGTTTTAATAACGTCGTCGAAATCTTGTTTGAGTTCAGCAGGCTGCTTGGTTAAATCCACCAGTGTGCAATTACGATTGTAATCGTCAATTACGCGGTGTTCAACACCGTCCGGATCTGTCCAGCGTTGGAGCATAAGATTGTTCCAGGCATATCCTTGTTTTTCTCGATCCTCAAATGCTTCTGTGAGACCTATTTTCTTTTTGGTACTCTTGGTGCGAACACCAGGATAAGCACTAAAAATATTGTCCGATGAATCACCCCTCATGCATTTTTCAAAAAGAAGCCATTCAGGATTGGGGATTTCTTTTGGCTCTTTAGTTTTTTTATCTATTACACGTTCGTTTTTGTCATCAAAAATGCCATCTAGGGATATAAGTTCGTTCGAAATACCGTTGTATTGCACAACTTGACGAGAGATCAACTGAACAAAGTCAGTATCACTGGATAAGATGATATGCTCATCATCTGGATGAAGAGCAATCCATCGGGCAATGAGGTCATCAGCCTCTGCTTGAGGATGTTGTAAGACAGTACAATTAGTCTGCTCACGTAAGTATTTATGAAATTCGTCAAAAATCTCCCAAAACAGAGCATCTTCTTCTAATTCTGCATCAGTTAATGCTTGTCGTGCTACTTTACGATTAGCCTTATAAGGCTCGTAAATGTCTTTACGCCACGCCCGTCCTTCAAGCATAAACACCACATGGTCTACGTTAAATTTACGAACTACTCTGTTAATAGCTGAAAATGTAAGATGCAACGCAAATCCCAGTTTGGTATATGTGTCCGTGGCTCGGTGCGCTGCATGTCGAGCTCTAAAAAACGTATTGGCGGTGTCAACCAGAATATATTTCATACACGTATTATACGGTATTTTACAGATGTTGTCAAGTATTAAATTAGTTTATTTTGTGCAATGTATTTTAGTAGGTATCGTGCCCAGGCTTGATGAGCATCTGCTCCAAAATGATAAGATGTTGGTGTAACTGTTTGATAACCTTGAGATAAACACCAGTTGTTATAAGTTGTTGAACCATAAGGATCAATATAACTTGTGCCCCAGTCATAACGATTAATAACATCCTCAAAGGTATTGTTACCATTGAAGAAGATATGTTTAATGTCTCGATCGTTTAGCCATTCATGCATGAGCCAGATTTGCTCGTGTGCTTCAAGCGTTTTAGCCATCCAATCAATGCCCGCGATATATTCTTTATAGCGAACTTGATAATCCTCCGGAACAATATCAATACCACTTGCGTTAACTTGATAGTATTCACCGTCAATAAACCATTCTTCACGTTCCCACGTTGACCATTGAATAATAGCTAAAACATCTGTGTGTTTGGATTCTTTAAAGTATTCTTGTGTTGTGCGAATAATGCGTGCGTTACTGCTTGCTGACTCTGCGTGTAATTGTAGATTCATTTTAGCAAGTGCTGCTAATTTTGTACCCCACGCAACTTTTGCATTATCTGGATGCGGAGCACGACCCATGTGCCATAACTTCCCGTCGTCCATAGCGAAACAATGAGGATTCACCGCTTCGGCAGCCGCAGCGTGACTATCGCCGTTAACGTAAAGAATCATGAAATCTCAGAACGGCCATCGCCGAGATTACGTTTGTTATGAAAACGAACATCCATGTTAGAACGTTGCGCTTGTTCTTGTTCCCAGGTTTCTAATACAACATGTCTGCATACATTTTGGAACCACTGATCAACAATATCGGCATCTGTTTTGCCTTGATACCCAAAACGTATTAGTCGAGCAACGAACTGATCATTCCAATCAAGTTCAAACGCTCCTGCATTTAGATCTTCCGGATCAACTTCCATAGAAAGAATGCCAACCCAGGGTTCTCCACGTTCAGTAGCAAGTTCTTTTTCAGTTTTCTTTTTGCGAGTTTGCTTTGGTTTTTCTTGTGCAGGCGCTGGTTGCTTCTTTTTAAATGCGTTTTTTAGTTTATCAAACATCATGTTCCCCATGCATTCTTAAAAAGGCTTACCTGTAAGCGTGGACTGTATCTCCAACCGTGCATCATGCAAATTTCAGCAACATCTTTTTCGTGTAATTCGTACCCGTCTACGGTGCCGCCTTCGGGCATAAGATATACGGGACCTGTAAATCCTGCACGTTTATATTCATTTACAGCAATGCTTGCATCAACAGCATCATCGTGTTTAGCTACAACGAACTTTAAAAATGCGCGGCCGTACTGTTCGTACTCTGTAACAACATCAGGAAGAATAGCATTATCCCACAATTCGCCAGAACACGGGAGTTTAGCACTTACACTAAAAGTAAGATCAATTTTTTTGTTCTTGATATTATTAATTAGCAAATAATCCTTGAAGTCTGCAGAAAGTTTCTGTGTGCCGTTTGTTTCGAATGTAAAGTTGCGGAATCCTTCTGCGTATAGCGCATCAATAAGTTCTGGATACGCACGCTGCCAACCCAGTAGTGGTTCTCCACCTGTAATAATAATATGCGTATCTGTGTAACTCTCACCAGGATCGTAAATACGTTCTCTATTAATCGATGCTAACACTTGGTCTACAATACTAGAAATAGTCATCTTTGGTGAAAGATGCTTGAAAGCAGGATGCCAACTTGCGTAACTGTCGCAGCCTGATTCAGCAAGCGGAAGCTCCTCGTAACTATGAAATTCATCAATTTTTGCCGCAATGTTTTCTGGCTCTTGACTCATCATCCCGGTCGGTAAACCAAAAGACCTACATTCAAAATTGCAGCCGAATGTTCTAATAAAAACACTTGGGACACCAGCATACATTCCTTCGCCTTGTATGCTATAAAAAATTTCTGCTATTTTAATTGTACGTTCATTCATAATTAATTATACTTTATTTTTTAGGTTAAGTCAAATGTAATATCTTGTTTTACTGCATTCCACCATTGGTTATAACCTTCTCTAGTGGGATGGAATCGATCATCGGACAATAGCCCACGATCTTTACAAAAATCGTACGGAGTTTCAGATAAACAATTATCCCAATTGATTAAGTTAAGCAATGGATTATTTCTATCAACTGCACTGCCTAAACTCTGTTGTTCGCTGATATGGTCTGAAAAAATGTCATAGATAAATCCAAACTTGTATTCAATATTCAGTTGTTCTAAAGTATTCAACGTTCCGGCAATAATTCGTAAATTTTTATTATTCAGGTAATTCCAATTGCACGGCAAGTATTGACTTTTAATATATTCATAGATGTATTTTTCATATTTGGTACGACTATAATTATACCACGTTCCATCAAACCCACCACTATGGAGCCAAACAGTATCATTGGTAATATGAATAGGTGTACCTTCGTAATAACTCGAAACTTGATCTACCATTTCCACCGGGAGTTCAATGTCAATACGAGAAAAACCAGTCCACAATATAAGAACATTGTTAACTTTATCGAGATTATCTAATACGGCTCTTGATATAAAAGCGTTACCAGCACCCCCCCACGCATTTATTCTTACTAACTTTTTATCCCATACTTCACGACCAAACGCTACTTCAGGAAGATCTGGATTAGCTATAAAACTACAACCGGCTAGTAATAGCATAAGTCACTCATGTGTTAACCACCAATCTTCCCAAGGGAAGACGATCCACAGGTCTGGATCATCTAACTTATTAATTTCTACACAACAATATTCAACATCTGCATCTGAGGCACTATTGTCTACAAGTGTAGCAAAACGAATGTTGTTGCCCCATGCTTCACGATTGCCGTTGTATACACTTGAGTGCCAATCATCCTTGATCCAGTTAATTGTAGCACCGGAGTCATTAATGTCATCTACAATGAGGATTTTCATTCCTGTTTGTAAACCATCTTCTGCCATCCACGCATTAGATTCTGTGTTAGCGTGATCACGCAAACTAACACGTAATGTTTCCATAGGAATATTATACCATTGACTAATCAAGTTAGCAGCGTGTAATCCTCCACGTGTTAGTCCAACAACATAATCTGGGCGCCATTCGGCAGCGTCAATGCTGCGAATAAGATCCAGAGTCATGCTCTGTACATCTTGCCAAGTGTAAAAGACTTTATTTTTTTCTACTTTCATGTGAGTAATTATAACATTTTAACAGTTATGTGTCAATAATTATTTAGATCAGTTTGCTGTGATAAGTATTTTTATGAGTGAAGACGACGATCGTTACGCAGATTGGCTAAAAGATATTAAACGTTTATCAGGGATGCCTGTAAAAAACGAACCTAAGCCTGAAGAATATCGGGCACCAGAAACTCCAGATACCCCCGCAGCAGAAGGTTAATCCTGCGCTGGTTCAATCCAGCCAATGTTTCCAGCAACAGTAACATTGTTGCTATCAGCAGTAGTGTAAGTAATCCTAAAAACATACCGTATTATACTACCTTTTTGTATTCTATGTCAATCTTATCGACTGATTTCTTCCCAGTCGATAGTAGCGTACATATCAGAACCTGCATTGTCTGTAGCAACAACCAGTGTCAGCTCGTATGGCTCAGGCACAAAACTATCACGCTCTAGTTGAAACTTAAATAGTGCTTCTTTCAAAATATCAACAACTGAACTACCTTGATTACTTCCTTGAAACCATCCACTAGCGAGAATACGCCCGCCGCTGTGACTGGTGCCTGTTATGTTATATTCTACTGCACTGTCTATGCCAGCACTTACCCATGAGCCGCCTGTTGTTGTTCCAGTGGCTACTACACGCCAGTTGTAGTTACTGTTGTTACTTGTACCGATTAGACTCATTGCAGTCATAATAACGATAGCATCTAGTCTGTCTGGGCTAGTCTTCAACCTAATAGATATGATTGGATAGTATGTATCTGCAAGTGCTAAATCTCGAGGTGTTGCTATAGGAGTACCCACGGCTTGTTGAAGCCCACGCAGTTCATAGCCGCCTTCACTTATAACAGTTGAGCAAACTTGTTTTGACTTACTTGCACTTGTTGTTGTACCGGTGTTGGTTATTTCTTGTCTCAATGGCAAACTAGCAGTAGTAATATATGTACTGTCTATTAGATTAGCATGATGGAAAACATGAGCAACCACAAACTGCCCGTTGATTACAAAACCCATTCTTGAACTTCCTAGTCCTAGCCATTCAATATCCATCCATAATATCTGCGCCTTGGTAATATCAAGAGTAATGCCGCTAACATTGCCAGCGCCGGCAGATCCGTCCATGGTATCAACATTCCATTGGCTCTGCGGAATCTTAGTTTCAGTGACACTACCAGTAACGCTGCTGCGTTCTACAAAACACAGATCATTATCGTCCAGTTCAAGATACATTCCATTTTTACTACCGAAATATCCCACACGCTGTCTAAGATTTGTTTTTGCTTCATTAAAAACAAATGTACTCATAATCAACAACGACTTACCAGGTTGATAACTCATTACCTTTGTTGATTCGCGAAGCACTTCATCGCCGCTGGCTGTGCCTACATCCATTTCAATCAGACCAGCATTTGCGTTAAAAGAACTAGAGCCACCGCCGCTGGTGCTTTCTGCAAATAGGTTGTTGTCTCTGTACCTGTGACTACTATCAAAAAGTGTAAGTGGCTGCGATATACGCAACCTACCGAATGCATCACTAGATCCAGAAATATTACCTGTGCTGTTAAATCCTGTTTCTTGTACGGTAACTGTGCCGCTCACGGTCCAAGGCGTTGTTCCTTGTGTTACATTTACATCGCCAGTGATGCCCACAGTTCCATCAACTGTGATGCTGTTGCCACCATCATTGATTGCTACTTCGTTGCCAATATTCACAGTTCCATCTACTGTCTGTGTAGCAGGGAAGTTGCTGACTGCCACAGTTCCATCTACTGTTAGACTACTGCCGTTGTCTGTAACTGCGATTGGTTGGTTAAGTGTTACATTAGGCATAGTGCCAATATTAACAGTTCCATCTACAGTCCAAGGCGTTGTTCCTTGAACAACAGTTACATTTCCGTTGACATCTACAGTAATGCTATTGCCGCCGTCGTTGATGCTTACTTCGTTGCCAATATTAACAGTGCCATCTACAGTCCAAGGATCTGTTCCTTGTAATGCTGTAATTGTACCACTTACTGGAATAGGATTTCCTATGTCATTACTGATTTCAACAGAACCGGGTATGTTAACGTCGCCTTCAATTGTGATATCCCCTTCAATATATGACTTAACGCGGATAGCAGGTTCGCCTGCGTCATTGTAGTCCATTGCCATTGTGAGGTCATTGGTGTTTGGTTCATAACTGTGAACATAACTGGTTGAGTTGTCGTTTAAGTTACCCATTAGTATCCGTAACGTGATTTAGTAAAGTTATAGTTATCCGCAACTTCGGTTGGCGATAGTGCGGCACTATACAACCGAATCTCGCCCATACGTCCATTAAAATATGTGCCATCGCCCATATTTGTAATATCCGACGCACCAAACAAGAAGTATTGTGCTCCGGTAGCATCATCAGCAGGACTATCGTATGTAACACTGGCACTGGCAACTTCGCTGCCGTTGATATAGCCTTTTAGTGTTGTTCCATTATAGGTTATTACCATATGATACCAAGTGTTGTAACTTAGTGCTGTTCCAGAATCCGATGTGATACTAGTGCCGTTCCATAATCCAAAGTACGGAACTGGATTGCCACCAGACTCAACCATTTCTAAACTACTGTAATGATAACTTGCTCCTGCTGGCGAGTTAGCGTCGGCAATACTTACAACCACACCTGCTGCTGTTGGGTATACCCACGCACCTGCTGAGAAAGTATCTGGGCTGTAAACAGCCGTACCATTAAAATCTGACGAACGAATATAATCATTTGAACCGTCAAACGTAAAGTAACCGTTTGAAGAATCGTGTGTTGGCCCAACCAGTGTGGCATTGTTGCCCAATGGTGATTGATCATATACGGTAGTACCGCTAGATGTAATAAGACCATCTAAGTACATAACCAAGTTTGTTTCTTCAATACCGCTAGTTGACCACGGACGACCTTCTAATAATCCTCCGGTATTAGGATTGTCTACAGCAACATCACCACGATACTGTGTTGGTAATTCTGTGATGTCATATTCACCTGACTTGCCACTGGCAATTCTATCAAGCGCAGCAAGTGCTAATTTTGCTTTTTGTTTAGTTTCACGATCCGACAAACGAGCAATTTTGTTATGTGTGCGCAATGCGTCGCCGTCTTGGACGCCTTCTACGGAAAGTGTGTTACCTTCAACAAGTACAGTTTCGTTTAATACAAGATCAAACCAGTCAACATCGACACCGGTAGCAGTTTGAATATCTGCTTTAAGTTGTGCTACAGTTTTGGTTGTAAGTGTAATACTAGTATACGAATCATAAACAGCCGTGTTTAATAAACTTTGTACTGTTACCGTAGCCATTATCGTAGTCCTCGGTATGGATCATACTGCATGGTAGGATAAAGACTTTGAGAATCGCCTCTAAGGTCCGCAGGATGTTTAGGCTTATTAGGTCCGCCGCCCATATCAGTAGTCACAGCACTAACCGGAGCATACTGTTCGTTGGGTTCGTTTGCGTATTCTGCTTCGGGTTCGGGTTCTTCTTTTGTGATGTTAGTAACACTAACTGCAACATCGGGGCCTTTTGTTGCCTCAATATTGTCAATTAAATCTAGAACGTGTCTTATTAATTCTGTTGCTCGCATAATGTAGTATTTATGCGATCATTAGAACTTGTAGCGATAGTTAAATCCTAAATGCTTATCACCATCCGAATCAACAACGCCTACAAACGTAGTAGAATGATTGTCCTTGGTATAGTTGTGCTTAAACCCTGCATACCCTTCTACCGTTGAACGAATGTTGCTGCTTACTGTGTCGTAGTGCATAACGCCTGCGGTATCAACGCTTGTTGGCAGTCGCATAGTAACTGAACCATCTACTGCGTAAGGTTTAATACCAGCATACACGCTATAGTTATCTGCGTCATATCCTGCTACTGCGTACACAGAACGCACGTTGCTAACGTCTGTAACAAGTCCTGAGCTAAAGTCAGTGCGTGTATCCATTGCGCCTGCTTGTACCCATGCATTGTCTGAGAAGTCATATGTCAAGTTAAGTTCTGTAGTGCGAGCACCTTTAACTTCGCCCCACATGCCAGACATATCAATCCATGGATTTGAATCAGATTTGGTATAACTTACGCCTACTGTAGCATTGGTGTCAAAGATTTTATGATCATAACCAATTGCAAAGTTTTTGGCATTTTCTGATGCACCAAAACGAACTGATTCAGACTTACGGGTTGAAATATTAGACATACTTGCTGCCCAACTGTTATTGTCCTTTTGACGCTCTGCATATTCTACGCTAATCTTGCGATCAACTTTAGCACCTGACAAGTCAACAACAAAGTCTCGATCAAAGTCGTCTACTGCTGAGATATTGCTTAATACAGCATCATTAACACCGTTTACACTAATACTACCAGAAATCTGTACAGCGGATCCTGTACGTCCAGTTAGCGAAATACCCAAATCACCTACTGGGCGTGTTGCTTGATCTAAGTCTAGCAAACCCTGACCGTGAGTATTTTCATCGTATCCGGTGATAGTTTTATTCGCTGTTTGCAACAACAATTGAGCAATATTTGATCCTTTCATATACGGCCACAGTTGGTGTACAATAGCAACTGCACCAGCCACAACAGGTGCTGCCATTGACGTACCACTCATGCTCTTGTATTCACCATTTAGGTAGGTAGAATTAATTTGCGAACCCGGAGCAAGAATATAAAAGTCTTTGGTCAAGTATGGGTCATTACAAGTTACAGTATAATCCTTACAAACGTGTCCTGATTTTGCTCCGTCTACTGATTGTGTGCTTGTGTTCCAATTACCAACAACAAGCATACGTCTGTCAAACAATAAGTTACCGTCTGCGTCTACTGCGGTAGCAAATGTAGCAGGATTTTGAACGTAACCTAAACTTTGGTTACCAGCACTCACAGTAAGTACCAGTTCGCTTGGCATTGCTGCTGCCCAAGTTGCTGGGTTTTCTAGGTTGTAATAATTGACCCCACCATATGTAGCATCGCTATTGGTATAAACACCATCACCTTGATAAGTCATTGCGTTGCGATACGAACTTGGATATACAGTATTTGAACTTAGGTTAGCAGCAACAATATCTTCGTATTGTTTAGCCCAATCTAGTGCTGCAATAGCGTAATAGTTGCCATATCCAGTATCAGTGATACGAGCAATAGCAAGATCAGCATCGTATGCAATACCATGCATACCCGTATCGTTTTTGTTTGCTGCTACAATACCAGCAACATGGGTACCATGCCCGTTGGTATCTTCATATGGAGTATCGTAACCAGCATCCCACAAATACTTAATTTTACCTTCAAACTCCGGGTGATCTTGGTCAATACCAGAATCCATAATCATTACAGTTGATCCTTTGCCAGTCCAACCTCGAGCATACGCATAGTTTGCGTTTACATCGAGCACGGCGCCATTGTCTGCTTCAACTGTAGCAAAATCTGCCGGATCGTTACTATCAACAGCAGTAGGAGTACCTACATAATTGCTATTGTAATACGTCAAATAATTGTATGTAGCTGGATCATAATCCAATGTAGGAGCATTGTCCTGTGTTATTACAGTACCCGCATTTGATTCCGGAGCCGAAGGATCTGCTGGTGTTGCTTCTGGAGCAACAATACGAGTAGTGTATGTTTCAGCAGTTGTAACATTTTCGGTTGTTGTAACATCAATTACTTCTGAATTAGTTGTGCCGTTTGTATATGTTGTAGTGCGAGTAGTAGTTACTGTAGTTACTGCGGTAGTTGTAGTAATCCAATAATCGTAATAATACGTCCAAACACCATCGGGACGTGTGTCTGTGTTAGTAACTGTGCGATCAAACACAGGATCACTTACAGTTGTAGTAGTACTCGAACTGGTTGAGTCTGATGTACCAGCAACATTTGGCGTGGTTACACTAGATAATAGTTCTTCTCGGGTAGCAGTTGTAACAGTATTGGATACCGATTCAGTGCTGCTAACATCAATCACTTCGGAGGTAGTAGAACTGTCTGTGTAGGTTGTGGTGCGAGTTGTTGTAGTTGTAACTGTTGTTGTTACTGGAGTGGTAGTTGTGTCTGTGTGTACACGCCACGTTTCTGTAACTGTGCTGCCATTAGCATCCAAACTAGTACGTACATCATCTACATAGGTTGTAGTAACAGTAGCAGTCCCTGTTGAGGTTGACGTTACATCGCTGGATGAATCAGCAGTACTAGCAACATTTGGTGTTACTGTACGTGATTGTAATTCTTCGCGAGTAGAAGTAGTTACTGTATTTTCTGTAGAATCTGCACTTGTAACACTAACAGGTTCAGTAACGGATGTACCGTCGGTATAAACAGTAGTGCGAGTAATCGTAGTGACCGTTGTAGTTGTTACTGGAGTGGTTGTGGTGTCCGTATATACTCGCCAAGTCTCAGTTATAGTACTACCGTTAGCGTCCAAACTGGTGCGCACATCATCAACATATGTTGTTTCTGTTGTAGCAGTACCAGTTGATGTAGTAACTGAGTCGGCACTACTTGTTGATGTGCTTACAACATTAGGTGTTGTAGTACTAGACAACAATTCTTCTGTGGTAGAAGTAGATGTTGTATTAGCAGTTGAAGAAACTGGTGTAACACTTACAGTTTCTGGAATAGTTCTACCATCAGAATATGTATCAATGCGTGTTACAGTTGTAGTTACGGTAGTAGTTACAGGAGTGGTAACAGTTGTAGTATATACACGCCACACTTCTGTAACTGTACTACCGTTTGCATCCTCTAAGGTACGAGTTTCATCTGTATAAGTTGTAACAGATGTTGGCGTACCGTTAGTGGTTGTGGTTTCGTCTACGGAACTTAGTGTGCTGCTAATAAGATTTGCAGTAACAGTTCTGCTAACGAGTTCAGCTTCTCTGGCGGAACTGGTAACATCATTGCTTGTCTCCTGGGTTGTTTGTGAATCGATTACTTCGCTTGAACTTGTACCGTTGCTATAATAAGTTGTGCGTGTGGTGGTAGTTACTGTGGTTGTAGTTACAGGCGTAGTAGTTGTGTCTGTATATGTGCGCCACACTTCTGTAACCGTGTTACCACTAACATCAGTGGTAACGCTTGTAGTATCGGTATACGTTGTTTCAACAGTTGTTGTGCCGCGAGTAACTGTACTTTCGCTAGTCTCAACATCCTCATAACGGGAAACAGTAGTGTTTACACACACTTCCTCAGTTTTAGTTTCGACGCGAATTAAATCGCCTTTGATGCCTGTACGAACACCATCGATGATCTTTTCCCACCAAACATTACGCTCGTAGTTGTCATTGCGACAGTCGACTTCGGTGGTGTCGTTAACTGTAGTGTCTGTTGATGAAGTTAACAACCAAGGATCGTATACGCCGTTGCCCCATTCGATAATTGGACTTGGGCGTGTTTGCGGACCGCCACCACCTCCACCACACCCAGTGAGGGTAGCAGCAGTAGCAACAGCGATAGCAATTTTACTTTTTGTAAAGTCCATCCTAGTGTCTCCGTTGTGGATGGGTTAAAAGTGTTAGTTACGTTGTATATTATACATAAAAAAGCCGCTGTGTCAAGCGGCTTTTGGTAAAAAAGTTAGACTGTAAAATCAATAACTTACGGTTCTATTACCAATTTAGGGGTTGGTTCTACTGGCACAATTTGTTGACAATCCTGCCAGCAAACCGTAAACCCAGTACACCCACTTAGAAAAATCGCAGAACCAAGAATTAATATTCTTACCATTGGTGTAGGACTCCAGCAATAATAAAGAAGCAGGTAACAAACATTATACCAGTATAAATCGTCCTGAACAGACACGCATAGTCTGCTTCCTTTTTGTCCTCTGAGATTTTAGCCCCCAAAGTCCTACACCAAACCCGCCATTTCATCGTTGTTTACTTGAACCATCAAATACACAAATAAAATAACAACCATACTGCCCAGCGTGGACACGATGAAATACTCCATCTTTTATTGTAACAATATCTCCAGCAGTGACAGAAAACTTTTCGTCGTCTAATTCCATTTCGCCGCTACCAGTAATAAACATATATACTTCTTCTTGACCTTCATGTTTATGTCCAGAAGTACTTTTGTTTGGATTAAGTCTTGTAGAACTAAGAACTAAGTTGTTTAGTTCTGTATTATCTTTAACAATATAGCGGTCATCCTGTTTTACAACAGTGCCGCCTACATCAAAATAACCACCTAACTTCACCCTTCAATCCTTGCTACTGCGTCTTTGGGTGCTTCCCAATACCATTCGTCGATGAGTGGAAGGATTTCTTCACCTGCCGCAATCTTCTTACTTGCATCTTTGATAGCAGTTTCGCGATCCACTTCAATCATTGCGTCATTGCGATCGTGTTCGTATACACGCACACCTTCTACATAGCAACGACCATCTGTGATATCAAAGATATAATGGTTAACCCATTCCCAAATGAATAGTGAACTCATTTCCATTGATACACCGCTTGGTAGGATACGTACAGTACCAAGAATACCACCAGGCTGTTTCATTTCTGATGTAATTTGATCCAAGCGTGGATCGTTTGCTGGTAACACAGTTACGTGATCAAAGTAATATTCAATAAACTTTTTCACGGCACTGAGTTCACCAAATGGAACAATCCATCCCATGTCGTCAATGTCACCAGCAAATGTGAGTTCTACTGAACGATCATATCCGTGTACGCTAGCACACTCTCCCGGACTACCATCTGGTTCCAGATCAAAGAACTGTGCGTGACCACAAGGCAAGTATCTATATACTTTCGTTGATTTTACCTTAACGCCCATATTATTCTCCTTATTTGCAATTATCACGAGCAATTGCCAAGAACTCTGCGCGAGCACTTGGGTCTGATTTGAATACACCACCTAGTTTGCTGGTAATGGTACTAGAACCTACATCCTCAACGCCACGACTCTTGACGCAATAGTGTTGTGCGTCGATTAGTACAGCGACGTTGTCTGTTCCCAGGATGTATTGCAGTGCATGATAAACTTGCTCAGTTAAACGTTCCTGAATTTGTGGACGTTTGCTGAAATATTCTACGATGCGATTCATTTTACTCAGCCCAAGCACAACCTTGTCTGGAATATACGCAACAGTTGCTCGACCATCAATCACCACAAAATGGTGTTCACAGTTGCTCTGTACGTTAATACCAGTTTCGATAACCATTTCATCATATGACATTTTGTTATCTACAGTAGTACACTTCGGAAATGCTTCATAGTCCAAACCCCAAAATATTTCGTTGACATACATTTTCGCGACACGTTTGGGCGTTTCCATCAGACTGTCATCAGTTAGATCCAACCCCATGGTTCGCATAATTTCAGCAAAATGTCTTTCAATGATTTCGATTTTGTCTTTGCGATCGATGCCCATATCTTCAACAGGTGTTTCGACCCCGCATTTAACTAACCATTCATGAACTTCACGACCCAGAACAGGATCGGTTTTTGTTTTATTAAAACTCATTTTATACCCCTTCCTTACACGGATTTAATATTGATATTATACAAGATTAACACGTTGTTGTCAATCAGGTTGTTACCGTTATGTAACATTTTTATTTATAGTAATAGATCTACAGTCTGGATATTGTACATATACAGGATTTGTGTTGTTTTTGTTTTTATATTTTTCTAGTAATTCTAGTCCACGCTCAGCATCTTCTACTGTTGGTCTATAATGATAACCAACTTCAAACATTACCTGCGCCGACCATGGACTAATATCTAGGTCGCGGCCATCATAGCGCATGCGAATTAGTTTATTGTACGCTGCTTCGTTGTCTAACAGTATAGCACCGCCGTGACCAATTTCAATGGGTTTAGAATAACCAAAACTCAAACACTGCATGGTGCCTGTGCGGTACATATTGCGTTCTAAACGTCTGGCACTGTCCCAAATTTGTGTACCATGAATTGGATATTCGCCGATCCAGTATTCATCATGCAGGTCATAGTTAATTCCGAGCTTATGCATGGTCATTGGAACACTTAGGTATGTGTATGCAGTAAACTCTACGTGATCTAGATGCTCCGTACTTTGTTGGTATCGTAAGCATAACTCAATTGCATGTGTGCAGCAGTCAGTCATAACTGCATACGGAGCATTTGTGTATTCAGCCAGTACGTTTTCAAATTTAAGTATTGTGTCAAACATCGAAATAAGACAAAATTTTTCTGGACATTAAGTCGTGTCCACTTGACGTTGGATGAAAATCACCGATAAAATTTCCCATATATTCAGATTCTTGTAATTTCATAAATTCTTTAAAATTTAAGTCTGAATACTCAGTACCTTGCATGGCAATATCAAGTCGTTGGTTCTTTTTTGCTGTTGGAAGAAAATTTTTATTTATTACCAACGGAATCAACGATTCATGATGATCTGTTTTAAATAGTTTTACCCAACTACTACATATTACGTTTACTCTATCTGTAATTGAATGCAACAAATTAACATCTACATCAGATGATTCTCCGATGATATGGATTGGTTTTTTAATAGTTTTGGAAATAGCATCCAATTTGTAATAAAATAATTCTGCCGCAGACAAGTAAAAATTCTCAAAATCCACAGCCCTTTTGTATAAATCAGAATAGTCAACATCAAACAAATTGCTCATTTTGTCTAGGAACATATCTGTTTGACCTAGTAAAACATCTGTGTCATCGAACAACTCGTCACTGATATGGTTAAAATAATTTATAATTGTGTTTAGAGATTGCCAGTTACTTGATCTGCCGCGACTGAGGTTAATTACGTTGTATTTTTCTGATAGTAATTGTAGACCTGGTTCATCCAGCGCATAGATGTTTGGCTCCTCAAATTTCCAAGTGCCAGCTGACCAAGAACTTCCTGCAATTATTAATTTTCGCACTACACCAACTCTTCAAGTTTCATAAACTTATGTGAGCTTATTTCCCAAACACCAGTACCTTCAAATGTATACCAGTACTGCTTGGGTTGTACATTATAGCTAATATTTAGGTCATTAACGAGTCTAGCGTTAGGATCATGGAACCAAGTAAAGATAAGTGTATCATCCGAAGTAATAACATTATCGGCGTACATATCGCACAATTTCATTAATACCTGTGCCGCAGTCCAATAGTGTCCAGCATCGCCACTATCGGGAACGGAAGTATCGGCAGCGCGAACATCTGCCACATTCTCTCCGCCATATAAATTGCAAAGTTGTTGTGACAGGTGTTCGCCGCCTTCTTGGTTTGCTGTGTTATGAATAACGTAAAACATTAACGCATGCGTGCTAGATCAACACCTGCTTGATCCTTAAAATTCTTGCCATTACGCTTCTTATTGAACTGCTGGAACGGATATGACTGCATATTGTACAAGTCTGCTTCATTAAAACGATAGCCGTATACACGGCAAAAATCAAGATAATCCTCCAGATCATCAAAAATTTGATTAACACGAGGGTTATTGTACTTCTTCTTATTTGACATTTTAGTTGCCTTGTTTAAATTTTCAGTGAATTCACTGGTTTAGTTGTATTATATTGAATAAATGCGCCGTTTTCATTATCTTCGCTAACTGAAATCCACACGGCGCGACCTGGATATTTAGTAGCGATTTCAGCATATAAATCATCTGCTATCATTTCACATGATTTATAGTCTAACTGTAACACACTTTGATCGTACAGTCTAGTGATCCAACGTTTAAATTGGATAAACTCAATATCGCGATCATTGTGAAATACTTCAATCCATACCTTAAAGTGAAAGATATGTCTGTGAGGAACACCTAGAAAACTTACATCATCCCAGTCGCCTGTTGCGAGTTTAGGATCAGTATCGGCACCTGGATAACGATGCACACCTTCTTTTTGAAGTGTTACCCAAATCATACGAGGTGCCTTATCCATAATACGATTGGCAGTTTCTATTTGTGCTTGTTTAATTTGTTCTTCCATCATGGTGCCTTATTGTCTTCATACCGAGACCAATCTGTAAATGATTCTGTGTTCATTAAATCTCGTACTCGATGAATCCAGACTCCGGGGTTAGTTGCCTTAAAATGTGCATCGTCAAGTTTAAGTACTGCGTTATATCCAAGTTGGTCGATATAGGGAAGTTTGGCTGATACCACTGGAACGAAACGATGCCATTCGACCATTTCGGTTTCGAGAATATCATTAACATATTGGATATCAAAGTCTAGTGTACACCAATACTCTTCACGTAAGAAATCCATAATAACTGCTTCCCAGTTATGGAGTTTTTTTGCATTAAAACTCATATTAGCACCAAAGCGAACGTGCTGAATATCAGGATTTGCGTCTAGCTGTTCTTGAATACCATCCAAATCTGGCTCGCCTACTACAAATAGTGTAGGCTTACCATACATTGCAGTTTGTTCTACTTCAGTACCAGTAAAGTACCGCCCTTTAAAGTTGCTGTGTGCTGATTTAGTATCCATCGCCCCAGTCTATGTTGTCGTTGCGGTTATTCCATGCTCGTTGTTGAGCTCTTCTTAAATCTAATGTTAACGCTGTTTTCTTCTTACGAAGTTCGTCTTGTTGATGTGTATCTTTTGCTTCTGATAATTTCTTACTAACTGCGGTTAATTGTCGTTGTATTTCTGATACAGTAGGCATTTTATACGGATTCCTCTAGTTCGTCAAGTCTTTGTTGATTAAAATCTGAATCATCAACTGAAATTTCATTATTGACTTCTTCAAAATGATTATCAAAGTTTGTATCTGAATTCTTGACCTTCTTTTCGCTTCCGCCCATGCCAGAAGACCCTGGCAATTTGGCCCAGAATTTACTGTAATGGTCAATTAGCGACATGCGATTGTCGTAATCAGGTTCTGCAAAGATTTTATCAATAATGGTCTGAATGTTTGAATGATCATGAATCAGTGTGCTTTCCAGCGTTGATGCAAAGATACCTGCGTCAGCCATTCGATTTGCTTGTTGTATTCCGTTGATGTGATGCCAGACATTGTGTCCCATGAGCAAAGCATAGGAAAAACTGTCCCAACTGGTTTTACCTTCTTTGCCAATCTTATTTAACTCACCTGGCGCATAAACACACACATCATTGATCTTTAGCTTTTCTGTGATGGGAGAATCTTCAAAGAACTGATTAATGCCATCACTGGTAACTGCATCTCGGTATGCTCTGGTATCAGATGCGTATTTCTTATTGTCTGCGGCAACATCAGTTCTCAGAGACCAACGTGCGTGTGCTGGTGTCGCAGAATGTGTGTATATGTGACCATTTGCAGTTGACAAGAATGGACTTGCAGAGTCAAAACTAATGGTAAAGTTGGGATTGTGATGTCTGCGCACAGCTCTCTGAATTGCAGTTAGCACTGGCGCCCATTCAATCTGACCAGTTCCCAGGAAATGCATCCAGTCATGCATGCCAGTTTGCAAAAGACCGTCATGAATCAGTGTTACGATGCGTTTGAGTGACAGATGAAGATCTGCTTTGTTTGCACCACCAAACGCCCAACCACGGAAAAATTTATCGTATTTCTTGGGATCTGAATATTGCTTCATGATTTCATACCAATTATCAGAATCAGTATGGTTGTTGCCCTGAAGCACGTTCAGGAATTTAGCATCGTTGTAGCTGTTCTTGATGAAATATTCATGATTATAGATGGTTGCATTGACAGCATCATCATAACTACGAATACCATTCTTGGCTGATGCTTCAGGATCCAGGTAGGCAAACGTTGGAATATCCAGTACCATGGAATAATCGCTGATTTCGCACAACCATTTCAATACCTGACTGCGATATTTTTCTGCACGAGGACAATTGGGATTAGCCCATTCGCCTTCCCAGACACCCTTGGCGATCTGAAATCCACCTGAGTCAGCAACCAATGTGGTGTGTGCACCACGTTCACGGATCATTGCTTCTTTGGGATCGTGTTTGTCTAATTTCAGATTGGCATGTCCAGCTGAATACAATCCCCACTGATACTGATACAGTCCTTTATTGGGATTAAAAAAGTTCAGCATTTCCATTTCTGGAATGCCAGCAGGCATTCTGCTGGCTGGAACATATTCACCATACTGCTGTTTGCCAATATATGTGGAATAAAATCCACTAATAGCCGGCAGATAAATGGCATAGTCTTGCTGTGCAGATGTTAGATCTTTATTCATTATTTGCTAAGTGCCGGGATCAGATAGGAATATTCAATCAGTCCTGAATTTACAGTAATTTCTGCAATTCCTGAATCGGAGATACGCATGGTTTTGTCGCCTGCCAGATCAAGAATCTTAATAACCACTTCAGTTGGCCAACTCAGTGTTTTGTTTAGTGTGCCAGATACACCGGTCTGGAACACAAATTCACCAGCGTGTGTGCTGTGATCACCAAAATAAACCATCAGTCGATCACCATCCAGTTTGGTTTGGAATGACACTTCAGTGTTGTTGGTGCTGGCCATCATCTTCAATCTCTGAGTGCTGGCAATGGTGGGATTAAATTCTACGCCCCAGGTCGTGCCTTTGAATTGCACTGACTTGAGTTGATTGTCAACAACATCTTTGACCATGAAACGATAGTCGTTTTTAAAATCAGCGTCCTTGTTTTCAAAATGTAGTCCAGTTGGTACTGTCTGACCATCAGCTGTGATGGTCGTGAGCGTGATGCTGCTATCTTCTTTGTATGCTTCCAGGTTGAGCAGAGTCTTCAGATTGTTCAAGTTGGGCATACCAAATGTGCCTGTGAGTTCTGCACTGGGAACTGTGAAAGCACCCTTGACAACCACAGTTTTGTTACTTGCAATACCATCAATAATGGTCTGATTGGCATCGCCAGTGATTTTGATCAAATCAATGGTCCCTAAGTCGTGTGTGTGACTAACAATGTCTAATAAATAATCTCTCATGTTTTTCCTTTTATGTGTGTTACTATTATAATACAATACGTGTGTTTTTGCAAGTATATTTAGATTTTATCTTGTTCGGATTTAATTATTTTCGCCAGTGTTTGACCACCACGCATGCTTGATAAATCACCGGGTTTTTTGATCTCTAACCAATTGATTCCGCTGGCAGATTCTGTGCTATTCAACAATTCAAAATCCAGACCCACCACAAAATCTTTGATCAGGCGACCAGGAGTGTAACAGTTAAAGAAGTTTTCAACATTGCGGACTGCTCCTGGCTGATCACAGTTGTTGTATGTAAAAATTACCACTCCGCCTGGTTTTAACAGATTCCAGAATTCTTTGAGATATTTCTTGATGATCTCGAATGGTTTAAAATCAAAAAAGTCACTAGCCACAATTAGCCCAATTTGTTGTTTGGGTAGATTCTTAAATATCTGATCTGATTGTTCGTTGATTATGCTATATCTTAACCGAGCCTGATATGCTGGTGTCCATAATTTTTTTACTGGGCCCAACAATTCCAGATGCTCATCAACCACATAAAGCGGATCTGCATCAATCATTTCGTTGATGTACAGATTTTTTCCAGGACGTATGTATAATCCAGCATTTTTCCAACTGCTGTAAAGTTTGATACGATCAGCAAAATCTACAGAATTATCAATGGTTTTGGGATTGGTTCGATCCAGGATATATTCTGGTGTGTCATTTGACATGCCTTCATAGATCTTATAACTCTTAACAAAATATTCCTGCTCTTGCTGTGTAATGATATTGTGCAATGAGTTTTTGTAATCATCCAGTGCATGTCTGAGTTTTTTCATGTCTGATAAAATTGAATCTTTGATTGTCAGAATTTCTGAATAATCCTGTATTTGCAAGGTTTCCAGTTTGCCTTGTAAACTGCTCAGTTCAGATTTTATGTGCTGATCCAAAGGTTCAATGTTATCGTCGTCAAAGCCTCGGTTATATGATATAATTTTACTTAGATTCATACAAACTCAAACAGATCTTCAAATGTGTTACTGGTATCGGTACTGGACAACAGATCCCACTCCAGAACACCCAACAGATTGTCAACCTTCTGGTCAATGATGGTGCTCTCCATAAGTGCGTCATCAAACGGAAGTTCTTTAAACCATTCAGGAAGTCTGGATTCATCAGTGGGATAGCCGATGCTGTTAAGTCCCAGGGGGTTGCTCTTGAGCTTACACACCACAGTCTTCATACCATCCACAACCGCCATACTGTAATTATCGTTGTGCATCTTTCGCAAATAATTCCAGTTCAGTGCAGCCCTGACATGCCCAGGGATAGTCACCTTGGCTTTCTGGCTATGGAATGATTGATTTTGTCGTTCCAGTTCACCATATTTGGTCAAATTATTTACACGCTTGGGAGTTCCTTTCTCCCAGGCTGGCTTGGCGTGAAAATCAATCTTGAACTCTCGTATGTGTTTGACCACGTCATCACGACTTGCGCCTTTGAGTACACGCTGCAAAATATCACTCAAAAAGTCCTGTACAATCTTGGGTGTATCTGAACGTTTCAGATCCAGGCCCATGGCCTTGACTTTTCCGGGCTTGCCGTCTATGTCCAGGCGTTGTCCCTCATTGTCAATGACCAACAATGCATAGCGTTTCTTAGTAATAAACAATCCTGATTCAGCAACTACTTCTCGGCCGCATGCAAGAATGTTTCCGTATTCTTCTGGGCAATGAAATGCTCTGTATGCAAATGGTGGGAAACTGTTATTAACTTCGTCACCAATTGCATCGTATAATTGCACAGCAATGTCCTTGTTCCATTCCATTTCTCCACGTTCTACTCTGCCTTTCATCACAGGCCAGGCACTGAAGTAACACGAGTCTGTGTCGCCATACACAACACATTCGCCTACGTGGTCATACTCACCTGTAAGTACTTGATTAATAAAAGCATCCATGTGTTGTGCAATAGCACGGCCGGTCAGTGTAGTTGATTGTCCAATGCGTTTATCAAAGAATCTACAGCCTGGGTTAAGAATTGCACCGTACAACGAGTTCAAGTTAATCTTCTTAACAAGTTGTCGTTTATCCCAGAAAGCAATATCTTCTTTGGTTGTTGCTTCTTTCTTCTTTGCCTGAAGCTCTTTACGTTCTGCATACCAACGCTTTAGTAATCCTGGCACAACACCTTCGCGCTCATATGTAAAGATTGTGCCGTTTGCGCTCAAGCACAAGTTACTGTTAGAATTAAACACATGGTGCCAGATTTCATGTGCTGAATGTACAGTGCTTTCGCCGTTGACCCAATCTACAGTGATTTCTGTGTCTGCACGCTGATCCATGACAGCCGTGTATTCAATGGTACCAAACAATCCTTCCCAACTGGCCGCAAACGACATTTTTTTGGCCATGCGTTCTTTGATAAACTGATCAGTCATGATTGGACGAAGCTGGCCAACAATGGTTTCGGGCGCCATGTTCAGCGCACGAATTACGCTGGGATACAGTGAATTAATGTCTACCGATCCTACCCATTGATGAATGCCTGTTTTAGGCACAGCCACATATGCCCCTGCTGCCTGAGTATCGTCTCGTTCGTGCTTTTTGCGATCAGGAACAATCAGCCCACGTTCATGTGCTTCATTAATAATTGCTTGTTCTGTTACAGCAACGGCACCCATTGTTGTTTGTAGCAACACGGTGTTGGCATGTGCCAGTTCGTTGGCTAAATCCAGAAACTTGAGTTTTTCATCAAGTCTGCCCAGTATCATGGTATCCTGTCTGTTATAATCAATGAACTTGCGAAAATCTTGATTGTATAACTGGTCCAGCGTGCCTTCGTATTGTACCTTGCGCTCACCCAGTTCATATTCAGCAATGGCATCCAACGAATACGAATGCATTTCATGATAGGTATATTTGCGATACAGTTGCAGATAGTCCATGTGGATTCTGCCAACAGTATCGTATGTTTCATGCGCTGCGCCGTATCTTTCAAATGTACGCTTTTTGGGCAATTGTCCCCATAAACAAAATCGACGGGTGTCGTCCTTGCTTAAAATTCGTGTGATGCGATTAATGGTATATGGAATATCGAAACCTTCTGAGTTCCAGCCGCTCAGTATGTCAGCATCCTGAATAACATCCAAAAATGCCAATAACATTTCATGTTCTTTTTCAAACAAGAATGTGTTATCAAACTCCTGCACCTGGTGTCTGGCTTGATCCATGGACATGGTCTTGGGAGGCACGGCAAGAGTAATACACTGCTCAAGCCAGTCCAGGTATACCGTGATGGCAGTAATGGCGTTGAATGGATCTTCTGGTGGACTAAATCCTCGTTCCTGATGAAAATCCACCTCGATGTCGAAAAATGCTGTTTGCAGTTTGGGCGAATCTTTACCTTTGTAGTTGTTTTCTAAACAACGAAACACAGGTTTGAAATCGCTTTCAAACAGTTCTTGCCCTGAGTGCATCTTGAGTTCTTTCTGAAACTCTTTGTAATTGCGTGTGGAAAAACGACTGACTGAATTTCCGAAGATTGTAGTGAACTTGCCTCGACGGTCTGGATAATAAAACACATACTCAGCAGGAAACTCATTGTAGACACGCTCGCCGTTGACACGCTCCACGACCAGAATGCGGTCATGATCACGATCGTGTAGTGCGTCTACAAAGCTCATCTTTTAAATTCTCCAAAATTGTGTTTTCTTTTTTGTTTATAAATTTTTCTTGATATTGTTTGAATATATTACGGTTATTTTTGGCACGTTGATCAAAATCGTTAAGCAGTGATTGTGTGTATGGTATTGTATTATGTATTTGATCTAAAATCAACCGTTGTCTGCGCACTGGATCTAATTCTGTATCGTAAGAGTGATCAATCCAGTCATCAAACACATCAAATCCCCATTCGCGTAACTTTGCAACAGACCCCGGGTTACCAAACAATAGCCAAGGTCTAGGTAGTTGCAGTACTCGCATTGTTTTTTCTGTAAAGCAAACCATGTCCGGATCTTCAAAATAGGTTTCGATCACAAGGCTTTTTTCGCTGTCTATTATTGCCTCTTCTAGTGTGCAATCAAAATTTTTAAACGGTATTTGCGATCTAATAGTGTTGTGCTCTGCTTCAAATATTTTATTCTGTTCAAAGTAATGATCAAATAATTCATTTGGGCTTAGGTTGTCGTAGGTAACATTTTGAGACCAAAAAGAACTGTATGTGTTATCTAATATGTCTTCGCGTACTAGTTGGTAAAACCAACTTTGTCTAAAAGGACAACTTCTATGTATAAAACAATTGAGTTTTTTAGTAGGGATGCGATTAATGTACCTAAAATCCTGGTAATATATACCGTAGAATTCAGGCCAAAGTTTCAGTTGGTTAGGATGTGATGTTACCACTTCCGAAATTAGTATATCGTATTTGTGTGGGTTGACAGGAATATGAAACATATTCAAAAATACTGTCATACCATCTTTTACTGCCATTAAATAATGATTGACATTTTCTGGCTGTACTATTTCCCATCCGGCAAGTATTTCTTTTATTTTAGCATTAAACCCATTCGCCCAAGATCTGGACAAATGGTCATTCATTATCTGATCTGTATAAACATCATTCTTCATTAAAGAAATCTCTTTGGCCCTGTGTTCTCGCGGTGCAGGTCATTAGTAATACAATGAATACCAGCGTCCCAAAAATACTTGTGTCTAAATGGCGATATATGAACTTCAACACCGTGTCTTGCACAGGCTTCTTCGACTTGATCGTTGTGTGCTGATACAATGACGTTTTTATCATCAACGGTTAACATATTAACATCGAATACGGTTTCGTGTACTTCGCCAACCCATTCGTCAAAGTAATGATTTACCATATCAATCATATTGGGATCTTTTTCAAATCCTGGAAAGAACCAACGTCCTTTATTGCGCTTCATAGAAAATTCAAACTCTCGCATATGAGCGTAGTTTGAGTCAGGTAAGTACAAAACTTCCCAATCAGGAAAAGTATCCTTATATGTTGGAATATCATGTAGACTAATTATTAAACCAGGTGTTACTGGACAGTACACAGCATCGCCGTGACCGCCTGCATTAACAATCTTATTAGTAGTGTCTGGAAAATGTTCGTTTACTTGCGTTAGCAGTGCTGCTTTATCATCGTGGAATGTTTGTGTGGCAAACATTAGATCTTCGCCAATACGGCTTACAAAACATCCATTGATAAAATCTAAATCAGTATATTCAATGCTGTTATTGTTTGCCCGTAAATCATCAAAGATATGGGTGTAAAATTTAAGTTTAGCATCCAAGTGGCTCTGATCAAACTGCTGGAACAGTTCAAACTTTTTACGAACTTCGTCTGCAAATTGTGGCCATGCATCGTAAAAATCTTTTGGGCGCACATAATCTGGCCAGTAAGACTGTTTATTCTGTCTATAAAATACTGACCAGGCATGACTACCATTTGGAACCTTGGGCACCCAGAATTTATCACCAATCATAATAAAATAATCACGCGGTGCTGTCGGGGGTTGTACCCATTTGCCATCAACGTACAGCTCTTCTAGATCTGACGGAAATTCAGGACGTACTGTTTTCACTCCAAATTTATTTTCAAGTAACTTGATTAAATTTTGATAATCTTCCTCAGTTTCTTGAGCAAGTTTTTCAAAAGTGCTGCGTGTTTGTGAATTTTGTATCCATGAGTAAAACTCAGGCGGATAGGTTCTACCTACTATACAATACTTTAATGGATCCCAGTGTTGATAGACCGAATACATATTACCAGGTCTTACCAACAGTTTCCAGAATGGTTTCAAGTAATTCGTAGTCGTGTTTTTCGTCTGTGAACTTGCTCTTGTAAGCAGTGCGCACAGCCTTCTTGAGCACGCTGGGCTTGATCTGCATTTCTTCTGCAATGGCCTTGATGGTATCTGACAAACCACCTTGCAATGTTTCAATTTCAGTCATCACAGCAATACCTTCGTTAAAAAGATTATTCAATTTTGCTTTCTGTTCAGCATTAAAAACTACATCATTCATGTTTATCTCCTGTATGAATGTAATATTATATATTACAATCAGTTTCAAGTCAATAAAAAAGAGTGGTAGACCACTCTTTTGATAAACAGATATGTTGCGATTATTCTGTATCTAAATCTGGAATTCCTCCATCTCTTTGTGTACGTTGGAAAGCAGCCTGACCCACTGCAAAGTCTGATGGTTTTGGTAATGGTGGTGCCTTGGATTTTGGACGAGCACGGAACCCTTTGATACCACCCATGCGATCTTCCAGGTCTGTTAGATCTGCATTGATCTTTTCAATTCTGTCAGCATATTGGGCCAATGCTTTTTCGTATCCCTGTTCTTTGGTGTTGAGCGTCTGAATCAGCCTGTTTTGCAAATCAATTTCTTTGTTGAGTTTGTTGATTTTTGCATTATTTTTGGCAGTATCCTGTGCTTCACGTTTTTCTAATTCTCGTATTTCTTTTTCAGCCTGCTGGATTTCTTCTTCCTGACGTTCAGTGTCTGCTTCCAGGTTGTCAATCTCTTGCTGATCTTTTTCTTCTTGATCCTGCATCATTTTAACAAATGCTTCTAAATCGCTCTGTGCATAGGTGTATTTTGCACGTGCCTGTTTTAGGGCAATTGCTGCCTTGGGATCAGCAATGGCCACATCCTGATATTCACCGGCTTTTTCTGATTTTTCTTCTTTTTCTTTGCTTGCTTCAAATAATTCGTAAAAGTTCATTATTCTTCACCTAAGATATTGCCAAATTTACGTGGCTTTTCTGTTTTACTGCGCAGTTCACGATCTGGTTTAGCAGCACTAGTAGCTTCAACTTCTTTAACAAAGTCTCTATAACTTTTACTTAGCGTTTTAACTAAGTCTGCTGGTGCTTCTCGGCCGCCAACATAGTCTTCGGTAGCAAGACCAGCAAGTTTGCGTAATTCATCGCTTTCGTTACGCTTAGGATAAAAGCGAGAGCGTGCCATTGATTGATCACCTACACGTGCCTGTGCGTGTTGGCTAGTCATTTGTCCTGATTTATCATAAGTTGTTTGTGTGCTGATCGGACCACGATCTGTGTAATCAGTATATGATCCTGTTTCTAAATCACGTCTTTGGTGATAGCCGCCTACAGTTGGAGTTCGAGTAGCAGTAGAACTACCATATTCCAGATCAGTGAGCTTATCACCAACAGCTTCACCCATTTCTGATTCTTCGCCGCTAACACTGGACATAATTTCTTCATAATCGTCCATGGTAACATTGCCACCCATGTCTAACATTTTTTTGGTAACATGATGTAGGTCTGCGTCAGTTTTTGCTTCTTCTCGAGCGTACTCTAGCATACGAATAAACAACGGGATTCCCATGGTTAAGGAATCTTCTGCACCTTCGACTGATTCGCTGAATTCGCTCTTAATATAATCTCTGGCGGTATCTAAGTAATCCAATGCTTTGGTAATCTTTGATTGTACCCATTCTGGTAAATTATCCGAATCATCTAAAATATCGTGTAATTCTTGCGCAGCGTCAGCAGCACGGTCTAGCTGCCCTTTAGCCATTTCGCCCTCTTGATCATATTCATCTACGTTATAATCTTCACTGAATTCGTCTTGGAATAGTTTATTAGATCCTGGTGTAAATCCAGTTGATGTGTTTGTAGCACCTGCTGGTTGATCAAACGGTGTTCTAAACCCTGACGTTTTTTGTGCTTTCGCTGGTGGTATGCTGTATCCTTTGGGCAACGCTGCATCAACATCAGCGGCTGTCATGCCCATGTTCATCGCGCCTTTGATCATTTTGTGTGGATCTTCAAACTCATCTGGCATTGAAAAAAATCCCGAATGCATCTTTGCTGATTGTTCGCGACCATAAGTACCGGTTTTAGCAAAGTTTGCTTCGGCTTCTGGATTGCGCATTTTTTCTAGCTGGGCTAATCGAGATGTATCATCTTCACCAACTAGTTTACCCTTGAACGCATGATCTTTGCGTTTGCTGGGTTTGTCAGTTGGACCTAGTTGACCCACCTTGCGTTGCTCTGCGCCTAGTCCTTCGTTGACTGTTGTTTTACTACCCACAGCATGAAAACGACTTAGTATTTCGTGCATGGCCGGGTCGCCTGCGCTAGAACTACGGTTATTGGATGCACTTGCTGGTTTAGTGCCAACAGAATTGAGTCGTGCTAGAATATTATTCATTTGTGGATCGTTCATTTTTTACCCTTCTTTTTCTTTTTTGGTTTGGTATATACGCCCTGGTTACGACTAATTGTGCCGCCTAATGGTTGCGCTACTGCGGCAACAGCACCAGCACTGGTCATTTCTGAAATTATCTCATTAACTTTCATTTTTAACTTTAAACCTAAATTTTTTGTCTTTACACTTGTTAAATTCCACAGGCAAGTCACAATATTCAACTCTGTGGTTTGACATCTTGAAATTTGCAATCTGTGGTGCAAAATCGTCCAGTGTGACCAGATATTCTGTGTCAGGCACTGCATTAATCTGAAGAATTTCTGTCAGGTATACAGGTTTTTCCCAACGATAAGTGCGTTCAGCAAACAATTCATTGTCCACATAGATACGGTAATCTGGTGGCAACCCCTGCCAGTCACAGTGTAAATCCACACAGAGTTTTACGAATACTGTATCTTTCATACAGTATTTATGCTAGTAATCAACGACCGCCGTAGCGTTTGGAAATGTCTTGAGATTGCTTGCGTTGTTGTTTTTTATAGCTTCTTTTTAGTTTTTTTGCTTTGCTGCGTATTCTTCTGAGTTCGCTAAGAGGTACTCTGTGGTACTCTGGACTATGTGTAACATAGCGATAGGCACGGTCTTTGATATCCTCGTTCAAGTGGCTATTAAAGCGTTCAATGCCTGTGAGTTCAATGTCGTCAAAGATATCATCGCTCACGGTAGACTCCTGTGCTACATGTTAAAAATATTTATACAGGTTAGTCTGAGCGATAATAACTGTACATTAACTGTATACAGGATTTAATTTTATTGATTTGTACAGTTAACGCAGGGGATTGTGTTTTGTGATATTCTTTTTCGCACTCTGTCATCATCTGACGTAATGTGCGCATTGTGTTAGCGATTTCGTATTGCGTAGGGTTTTCTGGGTCTGCCCAGTCGTCTGGCAGCATACAAGTAAAAGTTTTTTCAGTTGGAAATTTTAATATCTTTCCCATCAACCTCTACCATGTTTGCGATGCTTTACCACGTACTTGCGTACAATCTATGTTACCTTGCGCATCCTTTACTGGTGTGCCACGGTTTGCCAAACAACGTTTTGCTTTGAGATCATAGAATCTCTGAACGTCTGGGTCTTTTTCAAACGAATCAATTGGATCAACGGGACGATAATCTGTATCTTTTGGATAACCCTTGCCATATAACTCTTGAGCATATGGAGGAGCAGTAACTGGTTCGCCGTCTTTGTATAGTGGCATCCAGTTTGGATCTTGTGCTAGATCAACTGCTTGGGTAGTTTCGTCACTAACCGGAGGACCAGCCTTTGCTACTGCTGGTGCTGCCAGTGTTGCTGCTGCACGTTTGAGAAAATCTCTACGTGTCATATCTGCTTCAGATGTGAATTCTCTTGCTCTCATTTGATCCCTGCTTCGGGCCAAGGACCTTTGAGTATATATCGGGCATACAGAGATGCCGACTCTGAATCTTTGGCAATCACTGGTTCTGCTTCGGGCCATCTGCCTCCGATTACCTTTATGGCATACAGAGATGCCAACTCTG
>Ga0208795_1000129_pt1 | contig 36733 bp, 73 predicted proteins | sample CB_VirMetaG_6_FD_184541 | JGI IMG/M metagenome (GOLD analysis project Ga0208795, IMG submission 184541) | Freshwater to marine saline gradient viral communities from Chesapeake Bay - CB_1508_2 Viral MetaG (SPAdes) (version 4) | ecosystem: Environmental > Aquatic > Marine > Coastal | place: USA... | reverse complement strand
AGTTGCAAGGAAGCTGCGGGTTCGAGGGGGTTTGTGGGGTTGGAATTTGAAAAATTTGTGGGCACGGGAGGGGGGATAATGCATGTGTACGCGCGTTCGGCGTTTTTGCCCGCGCGATTTCTCAGGAGGGACCCGTAGGGACCCGCCAGCCCGGCGCGAAGCCTCTCGATAGAGCTCGATCACGTGCAGGCCCTACGCTACCAACAGCTTAGGCATACCGCAGCCGATGCTAAGTAAAGGGTAAGGGGATAGAGCAACCGCCTTCCAAGCGGTATGACAACTGTTTAGAATCAGTGGGTTACGGGTAGGATCTGGCTGGAATCTGGCTGGGCTAGAGTGCGAGCGCCATTGCAGCGTCGGCTCGTGCGTCCCACTTAGCAGCGTGTGCGGGCCAGTTCCCACGGCGAGCACGGTCCGCTCTTGCCCGATCTAATAGCGCGTCATCTTGCAATCGCTTGCTCTTCGGCCAGTGAGCGGCACACGCTACTCTCCCCATTGCGGGCGTTCTCGCGCGTTCTGCGGCGTTCTCTCCGTTAGGCACTATCGGCCCATTGGAAGCGCTATATAGACTCTTACGCGCTTGTCCGCATTCTGGGCACTTGTAGAACGCTCTCCCCATTCCCCAACCAGTACCGCGTATGGTCTCAATCTTAACTCCCTCAATCATGACCGCATTGGGCCAATGGTCCGGTTCTGGCGATTTGCCCACACCTACCCACTTCCATTTCACGCCCGGAAGCCTGTATGCGTCATACCTCACGGCTTGCGCTCCATTTCCTTACGCTCCCGTAGATAGGTCTCGTGCATACGCGCGGACAGCCCGCCCATGACGGATCCATCCGAAACGCGGAACGTAATCGAGTATGGCTCGATCTGCGCGTATTCAGGGCTGTACCTCTCCACCAACGCGCGCCTGTACGCTTCCACGTTCCCGCCTGCGTGCTTCCATGGGTTCATGTCAATCACTCTATCACGGCGGACATCACGATCAGTTCCGCCGCACCCCCTCAGTCTACCACTAACTCACTGAAAACGCAAGCCTTTAGCCTATTTTGAGGCTTGGCGTTTACTTTCGCCTCTCCTTCGCCCTGGTTTCGCCCTTTGTTCAACAAAGTGCGGTCTATCGTCATTTTTTTTGTTGACAGAGCATGTTAACTGATTTATCTTGGGGTCATGGCAAGCAATCAAGCCGCCCCCCCAGCCCGAGGGAATTGAGGAAACTATGTATACGCAACGTAACTTCAAAACGAATCGTGACGGTATCATCGTGAGGGTCAAATGACCATCCTATCAACTCCATCCAAAATGCCCGGAAAAGCTTTTGGACTACCGGCCGGCAGGTCTTGTCCATGGGCCGTCTATCAGGAATCTTCAGACGGACGCCCTGCTATCTGCTCTGGTTGCTACGCGCAAGACGGATTCTACCGTATGCCGAACGTGAAAGCGACGCAAGAAGCGCGGTTCCAATGGGTTCGCGAGGCTCTGAAGTCTGGCGAATTCGTGGCCACTATGATCGAGACCATTCGCGGACAAGGATACTTCCGTATTCACGACAGTGGTGATTTCTTCAACGTCACGTACGTCGATGCATGGCGCGCCATCGCGCAAGCTCTGCCCGATACCATGTTTTGGGCTCCCACGCGCAGTTACCAGGACGCGCGTATGCTAGCAGCACTACGCAAGCTCGCAAAGCTTCCGAACGTCGTTATCCGGCCCTCCGCTCTACACTTCGGCGACAATGCGCCAAAGATTGCCGGTTTGCAAGCCGGATCGACTGCCGATGGCCCAGCGTCGTTCGATTGCCCTGCTAGTTTGCAGGGCGGTAAGTGTCTCGACTGCCGCGTTTGCTGGACTAAACCGGGGACAACCGTGAACTACCACGTTCACGGTTCCAAGGCAACCAAACTGGTAAGGATATCGAAAGCATGAACCCCCTGCACACCCTAACCCTGGCCTGCGAGCTATTCCCCTATCTGGCGCTGCTCGCAGGCGTGCTGATCGCGCCCTACTTTCTGATCGACGGACGGAGATACTAGCGATGAACTACACTCACTACAAAATCTGGACTGGCCCGTATGACGTTAACCGCATAGCTGGAGCTCTCAAAGATGCGGGGATCGGGGGTGTCTTCGCTGGGACGGAGCACGTCTACTTCAACGGATCGCCCGATAAGATCGAGGCGCTGCTGCAAGTGGAGCGCATCCTAGGCTACAGATTCCAGTACTCAGACGTGAAGTACGCCTAGACTCTCATACCCTGCGCTATCCTCGCATAGCGCAGTCATGAGCGCCTAAGCTCAGAGACCGGTAGCCCCGGGAAGGGAGAATGACGATGTTTCTGACAAACGAGAAGATCCGCGAAAACATCGAACAAGCTGTAAAGCGAGTAGCCGAGCAGGGCGGCGCATGGCGCGGAATCCAAGCTAACGCATCCGCGAGAACCGCTGACCGCTACCGAGCGCACGCCGCCGCCGTTGGCGCGCGCGTAACCGTGCGGCCAGCTCGCTATGCACGCGGCAAGTACGATATCGAGCTTGCCTGACCTCGCCTCGCCTCTCCAACGGGGCGAGCGCTGCTGACACGCGGGCTGCGCTGTCAGCCGGGGCCGGGGGCGACACGTCCGGCCCAGCCTAAACCGTGGAGGGAAAACGATGCTGAAGCAACTAGACTCCGGCCAATCTTACGCGCTAGGCCAGACCTGCGCGCTGATCTGGCGCATCCAATTGCGGCTTGCAGAGCGCTGTCGAGCCGAAAGACGCAGCGTGATGAGCGACCCGGCGCTAAACGTCGTGAACGCGCTAATACCGCGCGATGTTTTGCCGCAGATCGGCTGCTACACGCAGGGCATGGCCGAGGGCATGAAACGCTAAACCGTGGAGGGAAAACGATGTTCATACCATACATCCTTTGGTTCTTTTTCACACTCACCGGCGGGGCTGATACCTCGACGTGTGTGCAATCCTCTCAGCCCATCGGCTGGGGCGGACATTCGCAGGCGGGCTACTACTGCGCGCCTAACCTAACGGTCGCTCCCATGCGCTCGCGTGCTGGCAATCACTAACCCCGGCCCCGTCTCGCTTCCTGGGGAGGAAGCCTAAACCGTGGAGGAAGGAGTAAAACACCACCATGTGGATGATACAGACAAGGCCGCACAACGGCACACCGGGCGAGTACGAGCCCCTTACAGATTTTCTCGGCCTCACCGACCCCTTGATGGGTCTTGAAGACTTGCGGCAATGGGGTCGCGAGAATGGGGTAACACTCGAAGAGCGCTCGCACGTCTCGGAGTACTCAACGTGCGCCACGCGATTCAACTACGACGCTGGCGCGCATGGACACGGCGAACTGCTTCTGTACCTGGAATAACGACCATGACCTGCCCATGCTGCCAATCTCAACTGACCGAGGCCCAGGTGAAAACCATCTGGGCCACCTACTGCACTTCGCGCGTCTCTCCCGAGGCCCGCAAGAACGCTAAACCGTGGAGGAACCACAACGAAAAGGCCGGCAACCGCTGCATGTGCGCGGATTGCATCCGACTCCGCGAAATCCGGGCAAAGCACCTGGAAACCGTGAAGCCCAAGCGCCCGCCCATCACCGAGGAAGAACTGACATGGGATGCGGTCTTAACCGTCGACCCAAAACAGGGCTACGAGACGCTGCTAAAGCGTGAGACGGCCCGCGAGTTAGACCGCCGCAAGGGCCAGGCACGCCGGCGACTAAACGCCCAGCGCTACGAGGCTAAACTGCGGACGCTCAAAGAACGGGCAAAGCGCGACGGCGTGTATGCTAAGATACTCAAAGAGGCTAAAGCCCGCGCAGACGCAGCATGTTCCGCCGAGACTTCAAAGGAGCCTACGTCACCGACGAAAACAACGAGGGATACCTTGAGCTAAACGGCAAGGTCTACGAGATCCCCAGCGGACAGACCTACTCGCGTCTAGAGGAGCACCTGAAGCGCCTCGCCCGAGACCTATGCCAGACCCAACAGAAGCCGTCATAGCCCAGAACGTCGCCAACCTCAACGCATTAATTGATGCGCTGGGGTTGCGGCTTTTGGACCCGACTCTGCCGACCGAAGCGCAACGCTTTGGGGCCGAGCGGGTGCAGCATCTTGCCGAATACGTGCTTCAGCGTCTTCCAGAAGAGCAGTAAGGTCGCGGCGAATCGACCGGAGTTGAACGAGTGCGAATAACAGCGTGCTCTCCATCTAAGCGCCCCTCCTTTCCGGGCGTGACTCAAACATTAACAGATTTCCGCAACTTTAGGCCCTTGCGTCTACAAATTCTTGCACCAGCCCTAGCGCCTTCTCCACGAACTCCGGCGCTGCGCGGTACAAGTTCAGCGTTCTCCCCAAAACAGCCCGCTCCGTCCCGCTGATCCCCTCTACGGGGTTCATCAGCAGCCTCAGCCCATCTTCCATCATGTGCTGAAACGGCACGTCCCCGTGGTCAAACGACCACCGGCGCATCTGCTCGTACAGCTCCATCGACACCCGTATTGGGACCTGTTTCTTTGCCATGCAAAGTTCCCTCCTCAAAAAAGCGTGAAATCATCTCCTGAACCCTTGACATCAAGATACTATCCTATAGTATCATCGTGGCATGTCAGACGAGACACGCACGATACCGCACCGTCGAACGGTCGTCATCTCTGTCCAGCTACACGAGCAGATCGCCCGCCACCTAGACACCGAACGCGCGGCCAAGGGCCGCATGAAGGTCCCGACGCTGCGGCAATTCACCGAGCAGGCCCTTCGTAACGAGCTTGAGCGAGTCTGTTCCTTGCAATGACTCCATGACACGATCATACACCCAAGTCGTAGTATTTGAATGCTACAAAAACGCAACGAACCGCAAATGATTTGGAGGTTATCTCTTTGGATACACGGAAGTTAGCCCACGAGCGTCGAATGCGCTAATACGCCCGCCGCTACGACGCGCTGGCGTCTACCGAGATCGCGGAGGTCGCATGACAATCCGAGGCGCACTCATCGCGGATATCGACTCAGGCGAGGGCGATATCAAACTGCCCAAGGGCTTTGACGACCTTGGCGCATTGATGAAGGCCGATCTGCTGATGGATTGGTCTGGACAACTGGCCCACCTATACAGCAAGGCATTGGAGGACTTGAACGATGCACTACAGCCCGACCACATCGACCAGTTGTAGGACGCCCGACGAATTGAGCCGCGAAGCCTACGACAGCATCGTGGATCACCTGCCCGCCATGCGCCGCCGCGTCTACGACTTCATCAAGTCTACCGGCTCGCGTGGCGCAACCGGCGACGACGTTGCGGCCCACTTTGGCCGGTTCGGCACGATCAACGGTCGCACCAAGGAACTTCACCGCATGGGCCTGATTACGCCAATCGGAGAGCGTAAGACGCGCTCTGGCCGCATGGCGACGGTCTACGTGGACGCCTTTCTTGGGGAGGTCGCATGACGCACTACGAAGACTTCAGCATCCACCCGCTCGCGGACGCCTTCCCTCTGATCGAGGGCAAGGAGTTCGACGAGCTGTGCCAGTCCATCGAGGACGACGGCCTGCGCGAGCCCATCGTCATGCAGGACGGCGTTCTGATCGACGGTCGCAATCGTCTGAGGGCGTGCCTGCACGTTGGCGTTGCGCCCGACTTCACCGAGTACGACGAGGATATCCAAGTCCCTGAGTACATATGGATCAAGAACGCGCTTCGGCGGCACTTGAGCGACGACGGAAGGGCTGCTGCGGCAACGACGTTCTTGGGATGGGAAGAAGATCAACGTCAAAAAGCCTTGGCCGAGACGATGGCGAAAGCGCGCGAAAGTCGATGGGTTGAGCCAGAAGAGATAGATGAGGACGAAGAACAAGTTGAACCGAATTCAGTTCAACCTGTTGAACCGGCCAAGCCGAACGCCACGGCGCGGGCCATTGCGGAGCGTGCCGGTGTATCGAAGCACAAAGCCGTGCAGGCCATCGCGGTCAAGAAGTACGACGACGAGCACGGAACCGACCTCATTAAGAAGGTAACCACGGGCGAGGTCAAGCTCAGGGACGCGGCCAAGGTCGCAAAACCCAACAACAACAAACTCGCGCCTCAATGGCGCATGGATCGGGCAATCACGCAGTTCCGCCTTTACATCGGCGTCCGAATCCGAGAATGCCCACAGGATCAGCGGGAAGAGTACGTGTGTCAGCTAGAGGAAGCGGTAAGGGAGGTTTACGAGAATGAGCAAGACTAAGTCGACGGTTTCAATCGTCACCGTTACGCCAAAGATGGCGAAGGAATGGCTGGAGCGCGTTCCCGAGCGACAGCGCAAGGCGTCGCCGTCGAAGGTTCGCAAGTGGTCGTACTTCATGGATGTCGCCGAATGGAAACTATCCAATGACGCCATCATCTTCGACAGTGACGGGTTTCTAATCAACGGCCAGCACCGACTGATGGCGCTGCTTGAGGCGGGCAAGCCGCAGCAGTTCATCGTAGGGCGCGGCTGGAGCCCCGACACCTTCATCATCATGGACCGCCAGAACACAAGGCGGACTCAGCAGTTTGTTCGTGGTCAGCACTCAAACACGCTGGCTGGCGCTGGGTACTACGTAACGCTTTACCTGCGCGGGGAATATCCACGGCCTTTTGGGGCTTGCGTCGAGCCCGTCGAGTCGCTGTCCAACATTGAGGACAGGATCACCGGGCCGCAGATTCAGAGTGCCGTGAACGTCATTCACGACGCCGATATGGCTAAGTCCAAGATCGGCAAACTCGGATTCCTTTCCTTCTTGTACTGGTATTACGTTCACGTCGCGCAGTGTGACAAATCGCGAGTGCAGGCATTCTTTTACGGTCTTGGCACCGGGGTCGGCCTCAAGTCTGGAGACCCTGCGCTTGCTTTACGAAACCGCGTACTCACAACTGATGGACGCTTGCCGTCCGCCACGTTCGAGGCGTTGGCTATCAAGGCGATCAAGAACCACCTGCGCGGCAAGAAGATGAGCGCGCCGCGTTGGCTGGAGAGCGAGGCATTCCCGGCGCTGGAGTTGTCCGCATGAGATACGCCGAAGCCATCATGGCCTGCCTGTTTCTACTCGCCACCGTGGCCGCTGTCTTGGTGCTGGGGATGCGGCTATGAGGCGCTACTACCTTCGCACCTGCCACGCGGATATGACGAGCTACAACGGCTTCCAGTGGCCGGGTGTGGGCGAGACAGTTACCGCGCCAGACTGGTCGCCAGTCGCGGAATGTGGACAAGGGCTCCACGGCCTGCTCGATGGCGTTGGCGATGGCGGTTTGCTCAACTGGTCGCCTGAAGCCAAGTGGATCGTCTTCTCCAGCGCGAACAAGCCCGTGGACCTGATCGTCAAGCACAAGGTCAAGACCGCCCGCGTCGAGTTCGTCGGCAACCGCAAGACGGCTACCGACTGGCTAATGGCGCACGTCGCGGCAGATAAGCCCGTGGTCGGTGGGTACAAGACCGGAGGCTACCGCTCGACGCTCACCGGAGGCGACGGCTCGACGCTCTGCTGGCGCGTCTGGGATGGCGCGCGCTATCGGCTACACGTCCGCTACGTCGCCGAAGACGGAATCAAGTCAAGCACGCCGTACCGCTTCGTGGACGGCAAGATCGCGGAGGTGAAGCTATGACCGTCGAAAACTACCTCGAGATCACCAAGTGGGAAGAGCCCATCGGCTTTGGTACCGGACTTGGTGGAGCCTACCAGCGGCAGACCGAGGTAGACGGCTATCTCTGGGTCGGCATGAGCCTGCTGGACTTTGCGGAGTGGCTGACGCTCTACCACAAGAAGGAAATGAGCCTTGAGGAGTGGCTCACTCAGGAGTTGCGGACGCACGACCTAGGCGTTACGCCAACTCAGGTGTGTCTCGACAGCAGGCCCCGGTCCAAAGATGGGCAGGTCGAGTTCCAGGTATCAGTGGAGGATTGGGGATGAGCGACACGATCTATACCGCCATGGCGCGGGTATCGGATGCGATCCGATATATCCAGAGGCAAGGCAAGAACACCGCCCAGGGCTACAACTACGTTCGCGAGAGCGACGTAAAGGACGCCTTCCACCGCGAGTTCGCACGGCAGGGGATTCTGTTTCTCCCGACCGTCGAACAGTGCGACCTGGAGCCTCACCTGAAGGGCGGCGACAAGGGTGAATACCGCGCTGGCTACCTTGCCACGATTCGACTGCGCGTTGTCTTGGCAATGTCGGACGGAGCCGGTGAGTACGAAGCCGTCGCCATCGGTCAGGGCTACGACTCCACCGACAAGGCCGTGAACAAGGCGTATACGTCGGCCATCAAGAACTTCCTCATCGCCACGTTCTTGGTTCCCAGCGGCGACGATCCCGAGATGGACGATGACGGGCAGGCGCTTGATACCGAGGCCATCGTTGCGGCTTTCGAGCACGTCACGAAGTCGCTCAAGGCGCACGAGCCGAAGAAGGACGCGCACAAGGAGATGCTGGCGAACTTCCTCGGCAACTTCAAGACCTTGAGCAAGCGGCCCGTGGAACACCCCGGAGAGTTCGCCTCACGCGCTGACGCCGCCGCCTGTCTGGCCGGCCTCAAGCAAATCGAGAAGCAATGGCGAACCGACAGGCTGAGCGCCGAAGCCGAATCCGGGCAGGCCCGCGAGCAAGCGGCTGACCTGTTTGACAACCCCCCAACCTCAACCACAAAGAAGGCGATAAAGCAATGATCCCCCTCTGGTATCTCATCGCCGGCATGGCGACAGCCTACGCACTCGGCATCTGGATCGGCTGGGTAGCCCGATCTCACAAGCACGACCGCTTCGTCGAGCAGGTCAGGGAGGAGGCGGTCGAATGGAACTCCTAGGCATGGCCCTGGCGCTCGCTCTGGCGCTCCACATCACCCGCGACATGGGCGCGCTAGACGCGACCCTCACGGCAACAATCATCCTCGGCGGCGAGGCGCTGCTGATGGCTGGGCTGAGGTTCTGATGGACGGCTACATTCTCGCCTTTGTAATGGGCTTTTTGATCGGCGGCATTCTCATGAGCAGTATCGCGCTCTGGAGTAAGGGATGAACCAACGCGCCAAAGCCCGCAAGACGAAGAGCCGCTACCGCTCGACCACCGAGGAGCGGTTTGCGGAGCACCTAGCGCTACAACTAGCCGCCAACGAGATCAAGGGCTGGCTGTATGAGCCACTGAGGTTCAACCTTGGCGGCGGGGCTTGGTACAAGCCTGACTTTCGCGCCACTGAACTAGACGGGACGTGGACGTTTTTCGAGGTTAAAGGTTTTTGGAGGGAGGCCGCACGGTTGCGTATCAAAGTCGCCGCTGCTGCTCATCCCGACGTGCGCTTTGTTGGCGTGCGACTTATCAAGGGGGTCTGGGAGTTTGAGGACTTCGGACCCGATGACTTAGAGGAAAGAGAGGATACAAATGGAACCGATTAGCATCACCGCATACAAGAACGACTACAAGCGGGGCAACGAAAAGGCCCCGGACTTCAAGGGCAAGTTCAAGGGCGTCGAGATCGCCATCTGGAAGAAGTTGGACAAGAACGGCCAGACCTGCCTTTCCGCGCTCATCAAGGACGCTCAGGGGCGCGGCGAGACCAAGCACAAGCCTGTTGTACCGGGCCGATGGAACGACCTGGATGCGGGCGGAACCCGCAGCGACGCCACGGGCTACAGCGACTTGGACGAAGACATCCCCTTCTAGCGCCATGCACATCCGACGCAAGCCGAAGCCTAAGGGCGTCATACGGGCCTCTGGCGGGTTTCAGGGCTTCCTGAGGACGCACATCAAGTCCTACATGGCCTACGGGCGTCTGTACCTCCGCAATGCGGACGGGACGGGCTGCACGGATCGACGGCTGCGGATACATGGGCATCACGAGCTGAGCTGGAGCGACCTGGACCTGTGGGATTTCCTGCCCGATGAGCGGTGCGAGGTTGAGGAAGCGGGCGAAGGAGTTTGGAGGGTGAAGGTGTGACGGTAACAGACCTATGCTCAATGCTTTCGTGGGAGCAGATCGTAACATCTCTCGGCGGGCCGCTACTAAGGCATGGACGGTGCGAGGCGTGGTTCCGCGAGGGCGACAACAAAAGTGCGCTGTCGTTTGACGATGCCAAAGGTGTTGGCTACGACTTTGCCACCGGCCAGGGGTACAACAAGATTGGGTTCGTCTGCTTGCTCAATCACTGCACTCGGCCAGAGGCCGCAAAGATCCTAGCCGGCATTGCTGGGTTCAACCTCGAATCAAGTTCACGAGAGTCCATCGCAAAGGCGAAGGATCAAGCGCTTAATCGTCAGCGTGATCTGCTTGCCCTGCGTCAGTGGCGCGACCAACTACTAGCAGCGGTTCGCGACCCGCGCAATCTGGCTTGGGATCGAGCCAACCGACTCAATCGCCAGACAACCAGCATGGACCCGGACGACCCGAAGACGTGGGAGTCGGTGAAGTTTGAGTTGGATTCGCGGGAGCGGGCCGACGCCATCGACGGTTGGATATCCCTTGTTCTGGCGATGACACCAGCCGAACTACGAGCCCTGCGTAGGGATCTGCACATGGAGAGCCGATGAGCCTGCCCTGGTACAAGTGGTGCGCGTCCGATTGGGTCCGCTGCGAGACGCGGTTCAACCTCTCGCTGGCTGAGCGCGGGATCTTCCGGGACCTGCTAGACCTTCACTACCTGGAGGGGTCGATACCCAAAAACCCACGGGTTTTGATTGGGTTCCTGGGCGCTCCAGACGGAGAGGAAACCTTCAACAAAAGTTGGGAAAAAATTTCCAAACTTTTTTCAGAACATCCGAGCGATCCCGACCGTCTCGTCAACCGGAAGGCCATGGAGATGCTGAGGGAGCAGCGTAAGTTCCTGAAAAAACAGAAGTTAAACGGCGCGAAAGGGGGTCGCCCAAGGAAACCCACAGAAAACCCAACGGAAACCCATGGGTTAGCCAAACAAAAGCCTATACAATCACAATCACAATTACAATCACATACACAAGAGAAGAAGAATCCCCCTATAGTCCCCCTTGTGGTCCTCGGTGAGTTCGGCCACGTCACGCTCACCGAAGACGAGTGCACCAAACTCCAACAGGAACTAGGCCCGCTGATGACCGACTACGTGGATCGGTTTGACGGCTGGGTCCACGAGAACCCCAACGCGAAAGCCAGCGGCGGGAAGCGGAAGGATCGTAACCCGTACCTGAGCATCCGCGCTTGGTACCGGAAGGACAAGTCAGAAGGGAGGGTAAAGACGAATCATGGACACTCACAAGACCAGAACACCGACGCAATCGCAGAAGCGCTTCGACGCCGAGCAGAGAGACGCGCTGGTGGCGAAGTGGCTCCGCTGCTACGTGGAGCTGTATCCGATGTACAACAAGACGGTGACCCCGGACAAGGTGGATCTCTGGTGCGAACTTCTCTCGGACCTGAGCCCTTCTGATCTCGCCCCGGCTTTCGAGGCGGCGGCGAAGACCTGCACGGACTTTCCGACCGTGGCGGACATCCGCAAGGCGGTCGAGCAGATCAAGACGGATCGCCGGGAGTCGATGAGGGCAACTGGCGAGGCCCCGAGCAAGGCGCATGAGGATTGCCCTTGGTGCGGCGGAAGCGGCTGGAAGCCGATTTATGCTGACTATCGAGTTTCGTATGTCGTCCCGCCTGCGGTGGTGCGATGTCACTGTACTCAACCCGGCTTCACCTTGCCCCCCGTGGAGCCGCGCAAGCAGATCGAGGCGGCGGAGTTTCGGGAGATGTTCAAGGATGCGGTGAAAGGGAGGGAGATGTGAGCGAAAAGCAACTTGGCGTGACCGACACGATTGCGCTTGGTCTCCGTAAGCGCGACGACGAAACGTGGCTTGACGCGGCGCTGCGGATGGCCAAGCCGTGGGGTCTTGAACATGAGATTCGGACATGGTACGGGTACGCCATCGAGAACGGAAGACCAGAAGACGAGGCCGCGTGGGATGCCTGCTACGAGTGGGACGTTCTGGAGTTGCGGACGAGGAGGAATCCATGACTGACCTCGACCGACTAAAGCGCTTCGTCAAAAAGATCCTGCCCGATAGCGCGGAAGACTGGGGCGACATCGACGGTTTCGACCTCGAAAGGGTGTGCCTCGAATGTGGACTGCTAGAGCGCGTGGAGCGTACCGAGTTCTGCGGCGAAGAGTGTGCCTGCGCGGGCTATTACGGCAGCGATGAGTTTCCCATCCAGTGCAACCAGTGGACGGAACTAGGCAAGGCGTGTAGAGACACGGAGACGTGCGATGACTGAGCCCGACTGGAAACGCCGCGCGAAGGAACTGGAACGCGCCATCCGCAAGCATCGCAAAGAGGTCTGGGGACAGGCGAAGACGCTCAAGGACGTGCGCTGTGAGGACGACCGGAAACTGTACGAGGTGCTCGATGACAAACGCTGAAAACCAAGGCCCGCTGTTTTGGTTTGACCCGACGCCGGCAGAGCGCTTGCGGGCGTGGCTCAAGTGGCGGTTATTCTGGCGACCCATCTGCTGGGTTGTGCCTGCACGATGGCTCTGGGAGCAAGATGCAAGGGCCTGGAAGGGGCGCTTGGCGGAATGGGCTTACAGCGGCGATTACGTCTCGTGGGAGATCGCAGCGGGGCGAGCGCGATGAGAAACCGAGCACGCTGCCGCGTCTGCCGCGAAGTGATCGAGAGTAAGCACCGGCATGACTTCCAAGTCTGCAAGTGCTGGCGGGAGAGCAAGGGCGAGCGGGGGATCGCGGTGGACGGCGGACAGGACTACACCAAGCGGTGCGGGCGGATTGAGGATTTCGAGGGGGTGGACGATGACATTCGCTGAGCGACGCAAGGGGAAACTCCAGCGACTTAAGGAGAAGCTCGACGCCGAGCGCGAGCGCATGGAAGAGAGCGGCTTCTGCGGCGGCTACGGGCGCACCTACATCTCGCAGATCGCATATCTCCAGCAGCAACTACGGCGAGTACGCGGAACGCTAGGCAATGCCAATCACCGCATCTCGATTATGAAGGGCGTCATTGAAAAGCAAGAGCAAGAGATTGGCTATTTACGCCAGCAGATCGCGGTGCTACGGAAGGCCGCATGATCGCCCTGTTCCACGCGCAGATTGACGACCACGGCAAGCCACGGCTCCATGTCGGCAACGAGCGCCTGTTCGCGACGCTGCGGCCTTACGCGGGCAAGCGGGTTGAGATCGTGGTCCGGGAGCCGAAGAAGCGCGGTAGCGGGAATCAACAGCGCTACTACTTCGGCCAGTTGATTAAGCGCATTGCAGACGAGATCGGAGAGTTCGGCTCAGACGGCATGGACCGTATTCACGATGCTCTGATGCGTAAATACTGGCCGGTTGATGTTCGGGGAGAAATCGAGATTCGGAGGAGCTACATGGACCTGGACAGCAAGGAACGCGAGCAGTATCACGAATGGATTCGGACCGACGCGGCGACGGGCGATCTGATCGGATCGCCGCTGTGGCTACCGATGCCGAATGAGGAGGGTGCCAATGCCTGAGCGCAAAGTCCCGCTAGGCGTAGCCGAGGCCGACGCGCTGGCGGCGTGGCTGGACATCGTAGCCCGCGATTACCGCCAAGTCGTGCCAACTCATCGCGTGTCACTTGCTGAGCAAATGCGCGGCAAGTACATCGACCGCATGGCGGCTGAGGCCGAGGCTTGGGCTAAGACAGTCCGCCCGGTGGAGATCGGCGGCGTGGTGATGAAGGAGGAGAAATGATGGTTCAGCCGAAAGACGAACGACTGTTCTGCGAGAAGTGCGGTGCTCATGGCGTCTTATACGCCGATGGTTCCGGGTGTTATGTCGGGGCTAGGTGCGAGCCGCCAGACCACATGGCTGGTTGCTCAACGCGAACATACAAAACACAGCTAGAAGCAATGAGGGCGTGGGCTAGATTGACAAATGCCGACGAATCCTAAGTACCTCGCATGGCTCCGACGCCTCCCGTGCTGCGTCTGCGGCAAGCCGGGGCCTAGTGAGGCCGCGCATGGGCCGGTGGCTGGCATGGGGAAGAAGGGCGACGACATGAACGCGATCAGCCTTTGCGCGGAGTGCCACCGGACGGGCACGTTGTCGCAACACGCGATGGGTTCATGGGACGCCTTTGCGAAGTTCTGGGACATCGACCCGGATGAAATCAGAGCAAATCTACAGGCGCGGTACAGGAGGGTGAAGTGAATCGACTTGATTGGGCCTTTCGCCTGAGAAGGCTATGCGAAGACACCGAGGAAAAGCTGGACCTGCCGGAAGACACCGACAGCCCCGGCGAAGGTGCGCGGATCGCGTCGGCAATTGACGACTTGCGGATCGCGCTTCGGCACGCGGTTGAAGTGGCCGAGGACGTGATCGAGGAGGCGGGATGACCGCCCGCCCAGAGTACCCAGAAGCCCGCCAGCGTGGCCTAGCCAACAGCACGGCGGCGCATCAGACCTTTCACCCGGAGCACCTGCCCCGCGTGCTGGCCGACCGCGCGAAGGGCCTGACATATGCCGAGATCGGAAGAAAGTGGGGCGTCGGCGGTTCGACCGTGCGGGCGTTCTTGGTGAGGATGGGACAGTGACATACGGATCGCTATTCACCGGAATTGGAGGCATGGACCTGGGGCTAGACAGGGCCGGGATGTCGTGTCGGTGGCAGGTTGAGATAGACGAGTACTGCCGTGAAGTGCTTCGACGCCACTGGCCTACAGTTCCAAAGTTTGCAGACATCTGTGGAGTGAAGGGTGAAGACATTGAACCAGTTGACCTTATCGCCGGAGGATTTCCCTGTCAGGATGTATCGACCTGTGGACTCAGGCGAGGCATCGGAGACGGAACAAGATCAGGCCTCTACTCTGAAATGGTCCGAATCGTTCGCGAACTACGACCCCGATACGTGCTCGTGGAGAACGTCCCAGGCCTGCTTGCCCCTATCGAACCAGGACAACCCGCCCCTATGGCAAGAGTTCTTGGAGACTTGGCCGAGCTCGGGTTTGATGCTGAGTGGTTCTGTCTACCAGCGGCCTCCGTTGGTGCCCCTCACCTCAGGAATCGGGTCTTCATATTTGCCTACGCCAAATGCGAGTCTCGGGGCGTTCGACAAATCGCCACACATAGACATTCCGACTTGGCTACGGGCGGAGGGGTCGGGAAGGCGGAAGAGCGGGGCCAAGATCGGAACCTCGCTCCGCTGGTCGAGGGAGTTCATGAGAGAACACCTGCGGACTGGTGGCGAGCTCAATCCCGAATGGATCGAAGTTGTTATGGGATTCCCCATCGGGCACAGCGAGTTAAGGCCCTCGGAAACGCCGTAGTTCCGCAGGTTGCGGAATGGATCGGTCGGCGAATCATGGAGGCGACCGCATGAAACAGCCCGACCGATCCGCGTTCTGGGTTGACGATGCCGCTATCATCCCGGACATGGGACGTAGACGCGGACACCAGAAGGGCCAGCTGTACCAAGAGTCAGGATGGTGGAAGGCCCGATGGCTGGAGGATGACATCGGCGCGGACGGCAAGCTCACGCGGCGGAGGTCGAAGCCTTGGCCTATTGCGCGGTGCGAAGGGCCGGGGCGCATCAGCAAAAAGGAAGCGCAGAAGGCCCTTGCTGAGAAGATGGTCGAGGTCAACCGCTCGGGACCGACCACGCGGCTGACGGTCGCGGAGTTCATCGAGAAGCGGTTCGTGCCCGATCACGTCGCCACGCTCACCGGCAACGGGCAAAGCCATTACAGGGACATCCTTAAGCACGTCGGCGCGGCGTTCGGGGCTTTCGAGTTGCCCGAGGTCAAGGCGCATCACGTCTCGCAGTGGCTCCAAGCGAAGGCGGGACGCGGCTACTCGCAGTCCTACCTCAAGCACATGCGGAACGTCTTGCACAAGGTCTACGAGCACGCCTACCAGTGCGCGATCCACGAAGGGCGGAACCCGGCGGAGAAGGTCGCCATTCCGAAGAGCGCCAGGGAGCCGGAGCCGACCGCCGCGTACACGCTGGAGGAACTACAGGCCATCCTCGCGCACCTGGACAGCCCGCTTTGGGAGATGTTCGTGCTAGGGGCTTCGACATCCATGCACGCGGCTGAGTTGACCGGCTTGCGTATCGAGCACGTCAACCTCTCCGACCGCATCAAGGTAGTCATGGGTCGGCAGGTACCACCCGGATCGCTCTACGCTTGCGAGAGCCTTGCGAAAGGGCAACGCACGAGCGGGAAGACCAAGAACCGCCGCCGCGTCCTGCCGATCCCGGAGATTCTGCACGACAAACTCCGCGCGATGATCGCGGACAGACCCGATGGAGAGCCGGTGTTCTTCATGCCGCGCTGCGTCGAGGTCTGGGGAAAGGTCGCGCCGATCAACTCGCAGAACATCACCCGGCGCACGTTTGGCCCGTTGTCCGCCAATCTCGGCATCAAGGTCAACTGGCATCGACTCCGCGCGACCAACGCCACGTTCACGGGCCAGATGCTCATGGACGATGAGGCGCGGCGGAAGATGATGGGCCATGGAAGCCTGCGGATGACACAGCACTATACGGATACCTACATTCAGCAGAAGCGCGCGGCGGACGCGATTGCGGAGAATCTATTCGGCGGGTCGGAAATAGTGCAATAAGCGCTTGTGTTCCTTGTTCCGTTGCGGTATAGTTGATTCATGCAGAGATCACATGCAACCCTGATCGACAAGCGTGATGGATACGCCGATGCCGTTGTGGGATTCGGTCCATCGCTAGACGACGCTGAAAAGAATGCTTTTTTGCTGGCCTCTGAGCAGGCCTCGCACTATAACAAGCGAGAAGGATGGGAGCGCTTTACTGCTCTTCCTGCGCGCTTTGATTTCGCGCGACTCCTAGACAACGCGCGGGCGAAGCGGCTGTAATGACAACCACCGAAGCCGCCCGCATCCTCGGAGTCACCGAGCGCCGCATCCGGGCGATGTGCAAAGCGAAGGTGCTCAAGGCCCGCAAGCTCGGGCGCGACTGGTCGATTCAGGCCGATAGCGTCGAGCAGGCCAAGGGACGGAAGCCGGGTAGGAAAGCAGGGGGTGAGCGGTGAGCGAGAAGAGCGTTAACGAATCGAGATGCTGGTGGTGCGATCACGATCCAGACGAGGACATGGGGCGCAATATCTTTCCCCACGCAACGTGGTGCCCTCATCATCGCGCGCCGACTTCAGAAGAGCGATTACTAGGGGCGCATCGCTTTACAAGAGCGGTCTATCCAAGCCCGAGGCGACCGGACGCAGGGGGTGAGCGGTGAGCGAGAATAACACGACGTTCTTCAATATGAAGCCGGTCGGCAAGCCGTGTCAGTGCTACCTGTGCAGCATGGGCCGCAAGGTCAAGGCCGACGCCGAGAGCGGCGACGTTGAGCGTATGCGCCAGTCGCTACTGGACTTGCTGGAGACGTACAACAACGACACGGAAGAACTGTCGATGAGGCTAGCAGCAGCCGAAAGGGGAGAGAAGTTGAGCGATGACTAGATTCCTGGACTACAAACTAAGTTCGGTTGAGGTATCTCTGATAAGCGTAGCCCTGAACGCCGAGAGGTCTCGACTAGAGGAGAAGGTGGCTGAGTTGCGAGCAGCCGAAAAGTTCGACTGCGACGCGACTGAAGAAGCAGAATCTCGTCTACGGGTCGTAATCGGGCTCGACTACAAGTTGACTGTGCCATGGTGGGAGCCGTGGGAAGGGTTCGACGAGCGCACGCTGGAAAACGATCTAAGCGACGAGGAGATCAAGCGGTTGCTCTATTGATTCCTGCCAGAAACATGCCAGAAGAGAGGGCTAAAGTGTTGATTCTAAATAATGGACACACCGCTTAGGAGGCGGTTGCTCTATCCAGCTGAGCTACGGGTCCTTTGCGGTACAGTGTAGCAGAATGAACAACTTACGCGGAGTCGAGCGGTCTGGCAGGGTCGGGATAGACCTACCGCCCGCACGAAAACCGGCTGATTCTTGCCAGAAACCAGCCAGAAGAGAGGAAGGGATGGCGAACGACGAGCAGTTTGAGGCGTGGTGGGACGGGCTTACGATGCTGGACAAGACGACAGCTAGCAAGGGACTCGCCCGCGCCGCCTGGAACGCACGCCTGCCGGAAGAGCACTTGGCGGTGGTGCTGGAGGGCCTACTGGTGTTGGAACACGACCTTACGCCGGAACTTGCCGCGCGTTACGCCGCAACCCGGCGATTCCTGGAGGGGCACGATGACTGACGAGATCGAGCAGATCAGGGCGCGGCACAAAGCTAGAATCGCCTGGAAGGGTGGCATCAATAGCGAAGTCTCCGAAGACATCGCCACGCTGCTGGCCCACATCGACACCCTCAACCGCGCCATCGCCGCCCACAAGCGCGACGAGGAGCAGCGGGCTGAGACGGAGCAGGCGGCGTTCGAGAACGGGAGGAAGGCGGCGCTGGCCGAACTCCGCGCCGTGCTGACACCGGAAGTTCTAGACAAAGCAGAGTATGGATGTCGCTATCTTTCTGATATGACTACGACCAACCTTCGCCGCGCAAAGGAGTTGCTCCATGACTGACGCCGAAAAGAACCGCGCCGTGGCTGAGGCCTGCGGGTACGATGCCGTTCCGTCGTCCACGAAAGACAATATATGGCACGTGTGGGATAATGACGTATGGCAAGGTGCTGTTGGGAACAAAGTTTACCGGGATTGGATCTGAGGGATATCAGGCGCTTCGGCTTGGGCGTCGATTCATTGGCACGGAACTGAAGCCGTCGTACTTCGCTCAGGCTTGCCGCAACCTCGAATGGATCGAGACTCACGGACAATCGCAGATGGGCCTATTCGCGCACGACGAGACCATCGAGCACGCGACCGCCTAACGACATTCCGCATGTGGCGCAGACCACAGCGGACTCAGCAAAGGTCTCCTGTCCACCCCGCTCGAAAGGGCGGGGCTTTTTTCGTTCGCGGTTATCGTAGCCCCACTACGACAGAGCGCCCCGACCGAAGCCGGGGCGCTGCTGCGAATCCTACAACCGCATACGCGGGTCAGACTCTCGCGTGATTCGCTTTTGGCTCACGCGGGCCTCGGCCTTCTCCGCTCCGGCAGCGAATCGGAACTCCGGTACCAGCGACATCCGAATAACTGGGCCACTTCGACGCACAAAGCAATCTCTGGAGGCTGACCCAACCCCCACCGCTTTTGACTGGAAGCTGCGGCTCGCTTACCCGTCCATGTGTCGTCTAGATGCTTGGCGGCACTGACTTATTCATTATCGCGCCCTCTGCTCCATCCGCGCAACCTTACGCAGACACGATATCACCGAGAACGCGCGCCCTGCCGATGTACCTCACGATGTTGCCATCGCCGTCGCGTACTGGCGTTGCTTGGCCGTGGATCAGAACCTTGTTCCCATTCGAGTGAACGAAGTGATACCTAGTCGAAAACGCCTGATGGTGTTGAATCGCGTAGTCCCAATCGGCCTTTACTCGCTCGCGCTCTTCCTCTGGGACCGCATTGACCCAGCCGTATCCAAGGATCTCGCGAACGGTGCAGCCCATCAATTCGGCCAGCGCATCGCTCGCGGCTAAGCAACTGCCCGTAATATCCGATTCCCACACCGGCAGTTTCAACTCGTTTACCAAGAAGGCGTGGCGACTGTCGCTGACGTAGGAATGAGTGCGAAGGTATTTGACGTTTTCGTCTACGCGATGTACAGCTAACGGCAGCATAGCCCACGCCTGCCCAGCGCGCCAGATCGCCATGACGATTCGACCGCCCCACCTGTAGACGCCAAGTGCGAACCCGCCTACTACCGCAAGAAAGCCTAGGAACCCTTCAATCTCATCTCGTGACCAATGTTTATCCATCGCTACAACCTCAAGAAGGTATGCGCTCCGATTACAGCGGTCACCTTCTCGGGGTCGTACCAAACCGGCCTTGCCACTTTGAGGTTGACGTAGTGGTTCGCTCTGCCCGTCAGAGTGCTACCGTTGACCGCATCAGCGGCGGCGCGGCAGCATTCTTTGAACACGGCGTACCCCTTTTTGTCCGAAGGCCGTGGGCGCAGAGCGGCATTCGGATCTTGCTGGTTGAAACACGAAAACTGCCACGGCTGAAGGACAACCGAGGCGACATCGTTACCCCATCGCTGATCGCGGATGCGCTCTAGCACAACCTCCGCAACCGCAACCTTCCCTTCGTAGGGCTCACCGCGCGCCTCAGCCCAGACGACATTCGGCAACAGCCCCCATGAGTAGCAGGCTAGGAAGTCGTATTCGGCGTAGGGCGTCATGGCGGTTCTCGCTGTCAGGATTAAGATGAGTGCAATTCGCGCGACCATTCCGCGCCGAACCGGATCGCGGCGGCGAGAAACGGCGGAACCTTGTACCCGCGCTTCTCGATCTCGGGGATGTAGTTGATCGCGTCCAGCATCTCCATGTAGAACTCTAATACCGGGTCTCCTATGAACTCGTCCGATTCGCCGGCGCGATGCTCGGCGCGGCCCATCTCGTACTTGATCTGACAGGCTTTTTCGAGTGGCATTTCCATTAGTGCTTTCATGGCTTTACCGAGTACACCGGAACGTAGCAGCGCTGGCCGCTAATGTTGGTCGTCTGGCGCTTCCGCGCGACGAGTTTGCCGCTGCGGTGTAGTTCGCGCAGTTTGTTCCGCACGCGCTTCTCGCCGTAGCCCGTGGCGATACAGAGGTCGTCCATGCTCAGGCCGGGGACATCCTCTGCGGATGCCTGCGCTTCCTCAAGCGCCCGGAGAAGTTCGTCTTCGGTGATTCCAATCATGCGGCCTCCCTATACTCCCTTCGGCCCTGAAGCGGCCCCCCAACGTGCCTCCAACTTAGACCAACACACGCCCTCCATGCAGATGTCTTGGAAATGCCATAACGCCTGCCGAGAGATGCACACTCTTCTCCGTCCTGAGCCCGCAGCCTCATCGCCAAGACATCTTCTTCTGTTACAACGGCCTCGCCGTTAAGAGTCCCGGATCTTGGTCCGATAAGTCCCATTCGGTATCCTTGACGAATGTTCTCGGACTTCGTGCAATACTCTAGGTTCTCAAGGCGGTTGTTCGCCTTGTTCCCGTCTTTGTGGTTCATCTCGATGCCATCTGACCGTGGCCCCCAAAACGCCTCGGCGGTGAGGATGTGTACGCCTATTGTTTTCTTCCGCTTTCCCTTCGCGGAAAGGAAGACAAGCATATACCCGCGCGTTTCCGGGGATGGCTTGAGGATGCGGCCAGCACAAGTGGCGTTGCCACCAGTAGACCGCCTGACCCGACCAAAACTGGACACCTCATACGGGTAATCCCAGGTGATAGGACGCCACTCCTCTACACCACCTTGCTGCGCTGCGTTGTCCATACCTTCAACCTGTTAAAGAGAACACTGTCTTTTTCGTGATACCTAAGCACGCCCCCACCAAACTGAGGGGTAGCGAGCCGACCGCCAGGGATTTTCCACACGAACGGCGTCTTCCCTTGGAATGCTGGCGTGACGATAGCCATCGCCATGTTGGTTTCGTGGTCGTCGTCTCCGCCGATGGGGGTCGATATCTCAATCGCCCGGTGCCGGTGAGAGCGGACGATCACGGTAGGCCGCTGGTTTGCCCAGCGCGCCGCCTCGATCATCTCTTCCATCAGTTCTTTGTAGACGGCGGTTGATTCGTAGGCTTGGCTTCCGGTGGTTCCGATGTGGTGTAGAAAGTGAACCAGGTCCCCATTTGGACCTATCTCCTTCCATAGGTCATACCGTGCATACTGCCCGTCTTCGTTGGGGACTGATCCCAAGCGCCGAGCGAGCCGTTCTTCTGCCGCAGCAGACTTTCCGACATGCGCTTCGGTACCTCGAATGTGGTAGTAGGCTTCCGCGTTGTCAACGATAGGCGCGAGAATCTGGTAGGCAATCTCTTCCTGATCGTTGAGGTTGTGGCTGATCTGGGTAGTGGAATTGTGGTGAACCCCGTCTACCGCGTCGCCATTGTGGACCACGACATACGGCTCGCCTTTCGTGGTCTCGGGGACATGCACATCCCAGAAGTAGCGCCACATCTCATAGAGTTTGTCCTGGAAAGGCGAGGGGCGGTAAGTGCCGCCATCGTCTAATCGGACCCCCTCGGGCGGACACAGCGCCAGACGACACCCGCAATGGGTATCTGATATGTAAACGATGTTGTTTACCGGCATTAGCAACCCAGGGGGGACTAGCTTGCTACCGTGTCATGATAGCACATTACCAGCGGCGAGCAAAAAGCCTAACCGCTTTAAAGGCCCGATTTACCTGCCCCTCTGGCATATCGGCGTCTGTCATCATCCAGCGAAAAAAGCTATCAGTTTCCTTGCGCGACCAGACGACATTCTTGATAGGTTGCCACTGATCGCCGTCGAAAACCTCGATAACCCCATCGGGCCACACGCCATCATGGCGGTAGCCGAAATCGTGAACCAGAGCAGCCGCCCGAATCGGCCCGTCCGGGGTCAGCCCGGATACGCTCCATGCGAGGCGTGGAACCGAAGCGCCATCCCAGCGGAAACCCTTGCGAATAGTCAGCCTGTACTTGGTATCTCCCGCGAACCAACTGTATCGGTAGTCCTCGGTCAGCAGATAGAACCAGCCGAGCCCGAAAGAGCCCTGCTCCTCGGGCGTGGCGAGAACTACCGTGTTGACGGGTTGATTCACTGTGCGTCGTCGTCCTTTGTCAGGGTGTCGCAAATTGCGTCTAGGTGAGCGCCAAGCTGCTCCAGAAGTAGCGCGTAGGACCGGAGAGCTCCCGGAGTGGCAGACTCCTTTTGGTCGGCACTGACCCGAAAGTCCGCAGCCATTTGTTTGACAGTCTGTTCGTCGCCACGGAGCAACTGAGCGCAGACCTTCCGGCGCTTCCCCCCGTTGGGGATTAGCTGTAGGAGCCCGCCCGCCGCCGTGATAATGCTGATCGGGTCCATTACTCGATCTCCTTTGCCGGGCTGTCTTCCGGCTTTAAGTCCACGATCTTGAGCGAACCCTTAATCTCGAAGTCCAGCCGGTACTTGTCGTTCAGCCGGTCGATGACCATATCCACCATCGCCGCCACTGACTTCTTGGGCGACGAAAAGAACCCTATGATTCCTGGTAACTTCATGAAACCTCCTAGTCCAACTTGGGAGTCGTAGTCGGATACCGTTGCATCTCGTGAAAAGTGGCGTCTTTGAGTTGCCTCCGCACGAGGTTCGTATTGCCCGCCAGCAGGTGGCAGAAGCGGTAGATGAACTGGTAGAACTTGCCGCCGTTGGGGTCCGGGAGGGACTGAACGGCGCAATTGAAGACGTAGTAGATGAGCACGATACGGTCGGCTGTGAGGTAGCCGTCGATGCCGGCCAGGAATGATGCGAGGTCGTTCATTCGCTTTCCTCTGGGAAGAAGTCGGGCGGCACGAAGGGATGCTTCTTGTTCACGTCAACCTCAGCCGAACGCAGACTGATCTGATACCGCGCGATGACGTGATGCGCCGCCTCGACAGCAGCCATAATGCTCGTCTCAAACCACGGGATCAGCGAGTTCGGGAACCGCACAGCGAAGCCGTACCGCCCCGCGAATGGCATGGGCTCGCCCATATCCCACGCGATGAACAGACGCCGCGCCGCATCCCACGCTTTGGTATCGAAGCCCTCAGGGAGCCCAGCCCGCTTGAAGTACTTCAGGTCGTCATACCAGCGGGACATCGCCTGCTGGTACGACACGCCGAACTTGGGGAACTCCTTGGCGCTCGGCTTCGGGAATGCGTCGATGAATCCAGCCGGATACGAAGGAAGCTCGACTTGCCCGCCCTGCGTAAGCCACGGCTCGGTGCCGGTGAAGGGAGAGACGTACCACCAATTGCCGCCGAACTCAGCCGGGGCTTGGCGATACGGGCCGAAGGGATTCTTCCAGTGTTCTGGAACGCTCGGGTAGGAAGGTACTGGCATTAGGGGTTCCTCATCAGTTCTTCGAGGTCTCGGAACTTTTCACCGAGGCCCCGGCTGTAAAATTGCTCTTTGACCCGTTCCTCGAAATCCGGGGAAGCAGGAGAGATAAGCGCGGCCCGCTTGGCGAACTTGTTTGCGGCTTCCGCGAATCGTTCCCAACGCTTGGCAAGATCATCAGCGAACACATCTCTCTCCGGGTCATAGCGTCTTCGCCCAACACAGCGGTTTGCCGTTCGGGCATTCAATCCATGCTTTGTGGGCTCCGGTGCCCACACCTGCAAACGTCACGGTCTACGAGTACGAAGAACTTGCATCGGTCTGGCTGCTCGCCACGCCAGCGGCCCTCACTGGTTGGCGAGCGCCTGCTCGATTGCGGCTTTGGCGGCGTCGGCCGCGTCCGCTGCCTGTTTCGCGTTGGCCTTGGCCGTCGCGTAGTCGCCCACAGGGTATTCGTCCAAAATCGGTAGCACCAGCGAGCGCAAGAAGTGCTTGACGATGAGGTCCCAGGCGTTGCTGTACCTCAGCGCATCGCCCTCGGGAACAGCCGCATTTTGGGCCGCAATGAACAGGTCAAACGAGTCCATGACATCGCCGGGAACGAGAAAGCAGCGCGACTCGTTGACGACGCCGGAAACCGCGTCAACCTCGCACACCTTGGCGGGAGTGCCAGCGATTGCGACAGCCGCGGAAACCAGGATCAGGATGATAGTTTTCATTTCGTCCTCTAGCTAGAAAGTCGCAATCGCCACCCAGGCGTAAACGTCCGAGGCGTCTTTGCCACAGATTTCGGCGCTATCGGCCACGCCAGCGCCGCCCTCGTCATACCAAATTTTTCCGCGTTGGCTCGCGTCGCACGCGGGCTTCGAGCCGGGATCGGCCAAAGCGACATACCCAGCCGTGACACCAGCCGCGCGGAGCTTGCCGTTGGCGTTTGCCCCGCCGTCTCCGAGTTGCAGCTCGGCCGGTCCATAGCGATACATCGACAAATCGTGTGGGCCGGAGGCCGAACTAGTGCTTGACCAGCGGTAGAGGTGATTGTTGCTTACGTTCCAGGATGCGCCCTGCGCGCGAACAGAAGTGCCCCCGCCAATCAAAAATTTTGCCGAGCTAGAGATGTCCAAATTGCCCTCGTGATCGATCTTCGACACCGTACTGCCTGCCGCAGTTTTAAATTCGAGTAGGGGCGCGGTGGCCTGGCCCGCGCCCGCGCGGAAAACCGCCGTGGTCGAGCCGGTCGTCGCCGTGTCGTCGTACACAGTCAGACCGTGCAGCGACAGCGCAGTCGTGTTGACCCACGCCGAGCCGTCGTACTTGAGCACGTCGTCCGTAGTCTCGCCGGTCAAAGTCACATCGGTCAGCGCATCAAGATCCGACGCGCCGCCGCCGCCGCCAACGGCAACACCGCCGACCGATTGCGCCATCAGGCTTGTCGCCGTGAACAGCAATAGAATGAGTTGCTTCATCGCCTTTTCCTTTTCACGACCAAGCCAAGTTGCGGTTTGCCCACAACGTCGGCCACTTGACCAACCTCTTGGCGTAGTTCACGGATCTGATCGCGCACCTCCGCCATGGGGTCGAAACCCCCGCCAGCCGCAGCAACGGGACCGATACCCAAAACGGAAGACGTCGTTCTCTCCATCCCGGAGCCGGGGGTGAACGATGCCACAAGTTCCTTTGCTCTGCTGACGAGGGTTGCCATTACGCTGCTACCTCTTCCTCGCGCAGCACGGAGATGGCCTTGTCCAAGGCTCCCTCACGCGCCTTCATGGTGCATAGGATTTCGTCCGCCCACAGGATCTTGAGCGAGCCTTCGTTCCTGTTCTCGGTGAACTCCACCCCTGCATATCGGGAGAAGAACACCATATTTCCAGGGTTGACGCCTTCCACTTCCTCGCCAACCTGGATCACGATGCCCATGTTGGAGAGCGGGCGGTACTTCTCGGCGGTCTCCTGGTTGGGAGCCACGATGCCGGTGCGCTCGAAAATCTCGTCGTAGGACGTGCGAGGCTTCACGAGTCGGACAAGCACACGCTTGCCGATCACTCGGTCAACCTCAAGGTTCTCGCCCAATTGCTTGAGTTTGAAGACTTCCGCCATCGGAAGTTTATTCATCATTTCTGCCGGGTCCATTCAATCCTCCTTTAACACTTCACGCCAATGGCGTTCTTCACCTTCCCGGAGTTCGATCCGGGCTTCGTCGCAATCGCGTTCTTGATCGGCTTGGGCGTACCCTTGCCGGTCCCCATGGCGGGGATCACGCTGTTCTTCGCGCCGGAACCGCCAGCGCCACCGGATTTACGTGCTCGATTCATTACTGTTCTCCCTTACTTGTTGATGTCGCCCAGGATCGCCTTGACGACTACATCCTGAAGTTGGCTATCCTTTGCGATCTTTTCAATGTGCTCTTGTGGAATCTGGTTCAGCCTACTGTTGGCTCTCGACAGTATGCTATTGGCGAAGTACTTCCTAGCCACCGGGGACGAAGCCTCCCATGTGCTCGTTCCGATCACGGCGTCCTTGAGTATCTTGTATCTGATTCTACCGTAAGCCATCTGGCGATAGCGATACTGCTCGCCAGTCTCGTCATCTCGCTTCGTGGGAGGAACGATGCTAAGCCCGGCATTCTTTGCTTCTCGAAGAACGGGGTCCTTGCTGGGCTCCTTGGAAAGGGTGAAGTCAAACAAGTGTGTCGGGTCGCTCTTGACTTCTTGGCCCGCCCAGTCCAGCAATGCCGGGACGGATTTACGCGCAAACGGAAGCCCCTCCTTAACGGACTCCAGATACCCGGCGTCGGGTTGGTATGTGCTTCTAACAACCGGGTCTGTTGCCCTGGCAATGTCCTTGAGGAGAGTAGGAACAGCCGTCCCAAGTTGCTCCTTGGTATACGTCTGAAACGCCTGAGCCGGATTTTCCATGGCCCTCGAAACCATTTCGGCTCCTTGGGCGAGCGGCATTTCCTGGGCTACGCCAAGGGCACCACCGATCATCCTCTCGGCCTTGAGGCGCTCGTTCTTTGGCTTTGACCCCTCCTCTAACGCAGTGACAATGGAAATCATCAGGCCACCGAATGGCGCTGCCTCGTTGATACGATGCCACCTGTCAAGGACCGGGTTGTAGATAGACATGGGCGGTTGTCCAGCGGCAAGCTCGACGGCCCTCTCTCCGCGTGACTCTGTGGGCAAGCCGGTTATCCAGCCCTTTTCCCATAGGTATAGCGCCATCAACGCCGTGCCCGTTCCTACCATTTGTCGGCCAAAGGCATCTGTGATGGACTTCTGCTGGTTGCGTGTAAATCCGTGCCCCCATATCTTTTCTGCCACAGCCTTAGACGCTGGCTTGACCGCACCAACCACGGGCATGTATTCGAACACGCGCCCGATTACGTTAGTCGGCGTCGTCGTAAACATGAAGACGCGGTTCGCCATGAAGTCCGTCACGTCGCCGGAAAGATTCTCCATGCTCTCAGCCGTAGCGGATGGCGGACCCTCTCCGGGGCGTAGGGTCTTATGGAGCCACTTCGCGGCTCCGCGCCCACTTCTCTTTGCCCGGTTTAAGGCGCTAGCGACTGCATTTTTCTCAGCAAACACGGCGCGATCACTAGCAAGCGCAACCTCTGCTTGAAGCCACGCCGGGGGGTCTGCCGCGAGCATCTTGGCATACTCGTTAACGGTTACACCGGGGGGGAGCCCGCCCTCCATAGATATCGTTTTGGCATACGTCCAGGACTCGGCATCAAGCGCTCGCTTTGCTGCAAACGAGCGAAAGAAGGCATCTTCAGCGGACAATGCCCGAAAGTTGACCCTGCTCCACAAGTTCAGGATTTTGTTGCCTAGGTTGTTTGGGTTGTCTCCGAACACCCTGGTATTCAACTCGATGGGGCCGAGGTCCATCTTCTTGGCGTCGTCGGCAGACATGCCGTACCTGGCGCGGTCCATGGCATTCCTCAGGCCCGTGGTGCCCATTTCTCTGACGGCATCAAACGCAGCTCTGAGCGGTGGCGCTTGGGTGCGAACTTTCGTGTACTTGGAAATCAACAGGTCTAGCGCCCAGCTTGGATACTTCGCAATCTCATCGGCGGATATAGCGGCAGTGTTTCCGAAGATGTTACGACCGTGGGACTTTAGACCAGAAAGCACATTCGCCTTCATGATGTTGTCTGCCGTTTCAAGAAAGCCGTGCGTCTCGAACTGCCTCATCCACTTAGCAAACTCCATTTGGCGCTCAGACAGTTCTCGCTCTGCCTGTACAACCTCAGGATCTTGCCTAACCATCGCTTTGATTTCATCGGTAATCGTCGGAGGCTTTGGCGGCTCACCGGCAATCTTCCTTTCGATATCCTCAAGCCGCTTCCTGGCGCTAGCAAGGACTTGAGCCTTGTAGCGCTTGGCCTGGTTCTCGGGCATCTGCGCGATCTGCTCGCGGAGTTCCCTGTTGAGTTCATCGGCCCGCTGAACGGCATCATCCCGCTTAACGGCTTCAGCAACCTCATCAACGGGCTTAGCTTCGGGCTCCTCTCCCCGCAATCTTGCCCTGTTCTCCTCCCACTTCTTCATCTTGGCCTTCAGGACGGACTCGCGCTTTTTCTGAAACTTCTCTGCGAAGGTTGGCGGAACCTTCTGTGGGTTTTGCTGAAGTCTCAGGTTTTCAACGATAGCCTGAAGGTGTTGAATCGCCGGATCGGCATCGACAAGTTTCTGCTCTTCGGGCGTCAGCTTCGGTGCCTTCGCGTCCTTTAGGGCCTTGGTGCCCAACTCGGTGTGCTCGACACCAGCCCTGGTAACGCGGAGATCATGCTCCTTCTGGAGGTTCTTAATGCGCTGCGCGATAGCTCTTTCGATGCGAGCCTGCGAGTCCTCCGTCATTCTCTCCAGGAGACGCCGGTATCTAGCCTCGCCCGGCAGAGGGGGAAGCATGTCGTCGGGGCCTTTCGTCTTTTTGGCCTTGGTCGCAGCCCGGCCAGCCGCAGCACCTTCCGCCTCTACTACTTTTGCCTTGGCCTTCTTGATGCCGTCCAGCCTAGGAATCAAGTCTGGCGTGGTGCCCTGCGGAATATGACCCGTCTTCTTGGATATTTGGCCGAGCCAGTATGCCGGTTCTGTGGTTTGACGCGCCATCAGCCGACGCATCCATAGGGAGCGTCCGGCCTCGTTGGAGTGGGCATAGTCCAACCCAACGAGTTTGCTCATGTTCTTCCAAAGCCGATCTGCCTCGCCTTGGAGTTCCGCGTGCTTGACCCCATCCTCCATCAGCGCAGCCTCTCCGGCTGCGCGTTGGATTTCGGCGTGCTTCACCGCGATGGAGTTGATAGAATCATGAACCGCTAGGGACACATCCGATGGGAGAGTCCCCTTGCCGAGCCCTGGAATATCAAGGTCCAATAACGAGGCCGGGTCAACCTTGTCGGCACGAGCCTTCAGCGCCTTTTCGCCCAGAACCCTTGGGGTCTCAGGTAGGTTCCCTAGGTGGGGGTTGTTTACGTTTACCCTAACCGCTTCCCTTACGATATTCTCTACGTCTTCATCGAGGTTGAGCTTCTTGAAGTTGATGTGGTCTGCGACATCATCCCCCTTAACTTTGAGGGTGTTCGGTATGTCGAGTCCGGGTACGTGCTTGCGTCCGGCTGAGCGCACGGCTCCAATGATTGATGCAGGCTCTACCGCATAATCCGCAACCAGTCCAACGAGTTCTGCCGTGTCGTCGCTTGCGCCCAGTTTTTTCGCGCCAAACTGCGCGCCTTGATTTGCAAGCTCTCCGCCCACCACGGATGCGCCAAGCATTCCACCCTGTTTAAGTAAGCCAGCGGCACCGCCAGCGCGATAGGCGTTAGCAAAGCTGCCTGCGATGGCCGGGGCTCCCAGTGTTAGGGCTGTTTGCCCCGCCGCTTCAAGCGCTCTCGTAGTTTTCTTTTGAGGGCTTACCGTAGGGTCGGCATCGGCAGCCGCGAATCGGCTCATTGCACCCAGGATTGGAATGTTGCCTGCATCCTCAGCGGCTTTCTTTGCTATAGCGAGGCGAGGGTTTTGCAGGTACTCTGAGAAGTTAGGAGGTGGCGGGGGCGGTGCAGTCTGGCCCTTCCGGCCCGCCGCCATATCACTCAACAACTGCTCTTGCAGTCTGCGGATGATGTCATCCATCTATTCTTACCGCGCAGTCTTCTCTGCCTCGTACTTCTTCAGCCCTTCAGCAAGCGCATCGGCAAAGGACTGTTTCTTTTCAGCCATGCTTTTCAGGATTTTCACGACATCCGGCCTATACCTCTTTTCTTCTTTGCCGAACGCCGATACCATCAGCCTGTCCATGTTTGACAATGCAGCCTGTGCGGCGGCTGCTGGGTCGCCGTTATCGTAGATGTCGAGCATCTGTCCGATGCCGGAATTGAGGTTGTCTTCGTATGCCTTCTCCGATGTCCGCAAGGCAAGAGCCTGATCCGCCCTGTCTCCAGTCTTCTTCATCTCTTTCAGGCGCTCGGCGGACTGCTCTCGCTGTATGTCATCAATGGAGTCTCCCAGTTTGGAGCGAAGCCTTCCGACCAACGCGGGGTCGAATCCGTCAGCGAAGACTGCGTAGGCGTAAGCCTTCACGTCCTCGGGGTTGGCACCAGGGAACTTATCGTATTGCTCCGTTACGAACTTGGAGAACTTCTCATTGTCGATAGGGGTCTTTGGGGGCTTGTCTGTTTCGCCCTTGATCCATTCATATGCATCTGGCCCCATATCCTTTGCGAGGGTTTTCCTTAGTTCTTGGTCCTCCTCTTTTGCAACCCGCTGATCTATCACCTTGGCAATAGGGCCGAACGCTTCACGGAAGCCGGGGATGCTCAGGATCTTGCCCAGCGCATCCACGTCCATCTTCCCGCTCTGTCCGCCGCCGACCATCACCAGCGTCTGAATCGCTTTTGCTATCCTGGGATCGGTGTAGTCCAGGTCCATTTGGATGCCCTGATTGATGGTATTCAGCGCCCCGAGTACGGACTTCTGAAGGTTCGCCTTTATACCCTCCGTTTCGCGCGACTGAACGCCGCGTTGCTCAATGTCTTGGAGCATCTTCATCAGGCCCATCTGCTGAGCCTGCCCAGGAGGTTGCGGCGCTCCCGTGGCCTGCCCAATGGCTCCGGCGAGGCGACCCATGAACCCTTGTTGCGGCGGAGGGGCCGGGGGCGGTGCCGGTTGCGCGGCGGGACCACCCAATGCCTGCTGCATTCCGTGCTGAGCAACCGCCTGCATTCGCGGGTCCGGGGTCATCGGGGCCTGCGCGGGCGGCGGCGGCGTTGGATTCGGGGCCGAACCATCAAAGTCGAGCGGAAAGCCAGCCTCGCGCGCCAGCTTCGCCATCTTCTTTGTGTCGAGTTCCCCGAGCGGCAAACCCTGTTGAAGCAGGTTAAGCCCTTGCTCAAACTTCTTCCGTGCTTCTTCCTTGCGGCGCTCTTTCTCGGCGCGGTAGGTGTTCATGAATTGAGCCACGCCTTGGCCGAAGCCACCGGGGTTCGATGTCAAGCCTTGCCCCGGTTGGGGCGGGGGAGGAACCTGTCCTTGGTATGGGTTTCGTCCGTACATTATTGCGTTCCTCCTACGTCATGAAGTAGCCGCCACCACCACCGCCGCCGCCCGAGTTATTCCCGCCGCCCTGGAACAGCCCGCCGAGAATAGGTTGCAACATTGAACCGAAAGACCCGAGCAGCGACGGCCATGCTGATTGCTGGTACTGCGGGTAGTACTGCGCCGGGTAAGACGACGCATTCGAGTTGATGAGGTTGATGAGCGGCGAGTTGTAGTTCCGCGTCCGCAACCATTCCTGATACACCCGGTCAATCTCGTTCTGGCCGATGCCGTACTGCTGTTGACCCAAAGCCGAGCCAAGCCCGAGGTTCTGCATCCACAGCCGGGAGAGGTCGTTCGCGCCCCCGAGGCCGAGTTGCAACATCGCGAGCTGGCGCTGGATCTCGTTCTGGCCCGCGCCGGTCTCCGTGCCGTACAGTTGCCCAGCGGCGTTCATCGCGCCTTGCTGAAGCCCCTGCGCGCCGGTGACAGATCCGCCGTACATCTGGTTTGCCAAGTTGTACAGGTGGTTCATCTGCCACATATCGTTCTGGAAGTCCTGACCGGACAGTTGCGAAATCCCTTGATTCGCCATCTGCCCCAGGGCTCCAGCCGCGCCGTACTGCCGACCCATCGCCTGCTCAAGAGCCTGCGCGGTCATTTGCGACAGCAGCGCATTCTGCTCCATGCCTGCTTGTGTCTGGAAATCCACAGCCGATTGACCGAACGGCGTTGACACCCGATTGCCCGATACATTGAACGACTCCATCAAATCCGCATATCGGCGATCCAGGTTGCGCTGTTGCGCGTCCACCATGGCCTGCCATGCGGGCATTTGATTGATAGCCTGTCCGTCTTGAGCGAATCCCTGTAGGTACGAGATGTCATTCGCACCCTGAGCAAGCCATTCCGACGCGGAGGACGGAGACGCCTGTGGGAAGAAAGAGTCAGAGACAACCCCGCCTCCGGTCGGGTCCGTGGGGTTTGCGCCATTGTAATTCGGAGCGGAGGGGGAACCCGGCAGACTGGGTGTAGTGGAACCTCCGCCCCCGGTGGAGCCCCCGGAACTTGAACCGGAACCGCTCCCGCCGCTTCCCCCGCTTCCACCACCGGAGGGAAAGGGATTCGGATTCGCCCCGCCCGTGCCCGCGCCTGATCCCGCGCCTTGGCCGAAACCGCCGCTGCCCGGATAGTACGAGGCAGGCGGTACCGAGGGGTCGTATCCGATGGGCACGCCGTTGTCGCCGTACAAAGACGGAGCCGCCGGCCAATCACCCATCAAGTAGTTGCTGCCGTTCAAACCGGCAGACGCGGCGATCCACGGGGGAACGAACCCGTGTAGCGTGTCCCCATACATGGGATCGCCCTGCAAAAGCTGTTGAGACTGAATCTGGGAAGCAAAGATCCCAGGGTTGCTCTGCATCAGGTCGGCGTCGTAGGTCGTGCCGATCTGGCCGGGCATCACCGCCCAATTGCCGTATTGGTTCTCAAACGTCCGTGCAGTCGGGAAGTTGAGTTGCGTCCCGAGCGGACCTTCCGCCCGTGGCCCTTGGTTGTTGTACCAAGACATGAAGTCCGACACAACGGATTGATTCGGCGTGCCAACCGGGTTCGGCGGATTCTGAACGGTTGCGTTTGTCCGCGAACGGAGCGGAGCTCCGCCCACGCCAATCGAACCGGGGACTTGGTAGCCGCCGGTCTGGTACCCGTAGTCCAGTGGGTTCTGCGAACCCATCGCCCCCAGCACGCCCGCGTTGTTGTAGTAGTCCCCGATTACCTGCGCAGACGACGGGCCGCTCCAGCCTTGCCGCCTGGCCGCATCCTGCACTTCCTGGGGGACGTAGATCGAACCCGAACCGGACGACGGATCAAACGCAGAGCCCGCTTGCGAGTGCGAGGTCCCCATCGTGGAGAGCTTCGTTCCACCCGGAAGCCCGAGAGTTCCCGCAACCGTGGAGTTCCAGAACATCCCACCGTCAGGCGACAGCCGACCCGCAGGCATGTAGCCGTAGGTCTGGAGCGCCTTGTTGTAGATGTCCTCGGTAACGACCCCTTGGGCTTGGGAGTTGTTGCCCATCCAGGTGTTATAGTCGATACCCTGGGTTTGAAATGGGGTCGTCGTCGCCATATCACCCTCTCTGCGGAACCGGCGCTTTCCGATATTGGTTCAGTCCGCCTTGCATCGCCTGCTTCATGAAGTCGCCCATCGGCTGCGAAGTGACGCCGAACTGCGCCAGATTCGCCAGATACCGCCCCGCCTCACTCGGCGTACCGTACTGAAGCGCCGTCGCCATGCCCTGATGACCGGGACCGCCAAAGCCGCCCTGCGTCATGAGTTGATTCGAGCGCGGGTCATCCTGGCCGATGTTCATCTTGTTGTAGAGCGTGTCCGCGATCCACTGAGTCCCTCCATCCCACGGTTGCCAGTTCTGGTAGACGTTGGGAAGGATGGTGGAATTGATATCAGGCGACAGCGGGCCAATCACGCCCACGCCCGGACCCTCTTGATTCCCCTCGCCTTGCTGCCCCTGAGCCCCTGGAAACGCCTGATGCCCGTAGAACTCTACGCCGCCATCCGGCTTCGTGTACATCCGATTGAAAAGGTAATCACCGAATCCCTGCTGATAGTCAGGGAAGGTGGGCGGTAGCGCGGTCGGCAGACCATTGCCGTTTACCGGCTCGTTGCCGCCAAATAGTCCGCCCGCAGCGGTGAGAAGAGCCGGCAGTGCTTGTATCAGGATGTCAATGAACCCGATCACGAACGGAATGGTCGTGAGAACGTCCAACCACGTCCCGGTTTGCGATTGTGCGAATCCTGTCGTCATGTCAAAACTCCTATACGCTCACCAGCCGCGCCCGATGCACGATGATGTTGATGTCCCAGTTCTCGCCAGCGGCCCAGCCGGTAGCGCTCGAAACAACGAAGTCCACCCTCAGGGACGTGCTGTATTCAAAGTTCAAGGGCAAACTGAACCTGTCATTGAACGGGCTAAGGCCGATGTTGTTCGGGAACGCTCCACCCGTCAGTTGCCTATCCGCCGCCGGAACCCACGGAAGGATCGCGCTGTTGAACTGTTGGCCGAAGATAATCAGGTGGTCCTGCGCGGTGCCGCCGTCAACCGTGATGCGAAGCGTCCCAATCGACGTTTCCGTTCCGTTCCAAGATCCCGTGTTGGCGTTGTTGATGATCCCGCCAATCGTCAGCAACTTCCCGGTCTCCGTCACGTCAAGCACGTTGTAGGTGCCGTCTGCCGTGAGGTCGGCCACGCGATCACCTTGCCCCGATGTTGTGGTCGGCGCGATGTATTCCCACCTATCTCCAGCCAAAACTTCCTCCGATCCCGCCGAGTGCGTTACGCCGCCAACCAACTGCGGAAGCGACTCGTAACGAAGGTAGCCGTCCGGCGTCCAATGCTGTCCCTTGAACGAATAGAAGGCGGACTTCAGTTCCTCCAGTTCTTGCCTCAACTGCTGTAGCTCTTCCACTACGCCGCCCTCGCTACGTTGGAATCGTCGCCGTGAACTTCGATGTCTTTGATCGCCAGCTTCAAGCCAGCGGGGACAACCAACTGAAGTTTCAGCAGGTTCCCCACTAGCCGGACGTTGAACCACGACCGATTCCACTCGCCACTTCGGGCGTCGATTTTTTCCGCCAAGTCAAGCGACTGTTCAACTTGGACCTGCTTGTACTCCTGTTGCACCGTCGCGACCAACTTCACCTTCGGGAACTCTTCGCCGCCGACGTTCGCCTCCAGCGCCCACACGAGCATCAGGCGGTTGATGTTCATGTCGCGCGAAGCGGTATCTCCGAGAATGAACGTCGGGCTCACAAGAACGTGGTCTTGGTCCACGATCTCATCCGGCCAACTAGTAGGCGTCGCATCCGCCGCGTACCGCGCCCCAGCCGCGCCGTCCCACCACGAGATATGCTCCGGGTCGGTAGCCGCTGACGCGAACGACAGCGACCAGATCGGATGATTTGCAATATCCCGGACGTACTCCCACGCCTCGTTGATTCGGAAGTTGTAGGAGTGCGAGGACCACGACTGATCCTTCAGGTCGAATGAATAGTGCCGCGCGCCCTCCGAAGGAACAACCGGGACGAGGTGGTACCGGACCCTCGGGACAAAGTTGTTTTGTACGCCATCAACCGTCTCGGCCCCAGGCTCATACAGAAAGTCGCCCTTGGTGATGACGCCCTTATACCGCGCTCCCTTGGAGATCGAGCGCATCAAGGGCTCTCTGATCTGCGCCCCAATCGGCTTCGCGCCCTGGTTGATGTCGAACTGGTAGACATCATCGTGGCCGACGCAGTACAGGGTGTTGTTGTAGTTATCGAGAGTCGCAGGCCAAGCACAGCCCGCGCCATCCCTCACCATCAGGTTCCATCGAAAAGGCCCTGTGGTATTGCTGCCAGTGACATAGCCCAGCGTCCAGCCCGTTTGACGGGCAACCACCACTACATTGTTGACCGACTTCAGGCCGGTGATGTCGTCGGGTATATCCGTCAATTCCGTCGAACCGGCCCCCGTAGAGGTCCAGTCCGTAATATCTGTGGTCGTACTCCATCCGATGCTCCTCGGGTTGTTCGCCCCAGCCGTGATATCGTAGGCCCCGACGACCCGGTTGAACGAGGTCGTGAAGTAGCGGTACTTCGCTCCCGACGTGATCGTGTACGTCGTGGTCGAAAGCGGCGTGTGGGTAACCATCCCTCCGGGGTGATTCCCAATCACGATGTCCCCTGACGCCACGATCATGTTGTGGTATAGCCGGTTGCCGAACGTCAGCCCCGCTCCGGTGATCTGTGACTTGCTGTGAGACGTGGAGGAGTCCGTGGATGCAAACCGGATCAGCGCGCTATTCGCGGAGTCAATGTACAGCGTGTACCTGTTCCCCTGGTTGAGAACGAACGACTTGGCGTAGTCCACGATATGCGCCGCCGTGAACTCGCTGTACCAGTTCCGCGCGTGTGGACGCGTGCGAGCAACCCCCCGCTCAAACAGGAAGTTGATTGCCTCGGTACATGAGTCCGCGTTCCGACCAACCTCCCGTTGCTCAAAGTCCACTTTGCGGGGCATCCACTTTGCCAGGAGCATCAGTTCTGCCTCCTGACGGGTTGCATCCCCCAATCCTCATCAATCGCCTCACGCCAGTTCAGCGTCTTCAGCAGGTCGTTCCAACACCGGGGGATGATCCCCATGTCCTTCGCAAACCGCTTGTTGGTGGACGGCCCCGGAGGAACCATCGAAGGAACCATCAGCGCGTGCGCCTTGTCGAACTCCTGTAGGAAGTGGTACGTCCGGTACAGGGTTTCCCAGACCAACAACTCTTCCC
>Ga0208795_1000109_pt1 | contig 38431 bp, 30 predicted proteins | sample CB_VirMetaG_6_FD_184541 | JGI IMG/M metagenome (GOLD analysis project Ga0208795, IMG submission 184541) | Freshwater to marine saline gradient viral communities from Chesapeake Bay - CB_1508_2 Viral MetaG (SPAdes) (version 4) | ecosystem: Environmental > Aquatic > Marine > Coastal | place: USA... | reverse complement strand
CTGAAGTATCTACTGAACCAGAGGTATCTGCTGAACCAGAGGTATCTACTGAACCAGAGGTATCTACTGAACCAGAGGTATCTGCTGAACCAGAGGTATCTACTGAACCAGAGGTATCTACTGAACCAGAGGTATCTGCTGAACCAGAGGTATCTACTGAACCAGAGGTATCTGCTGAACCAGAGGTATCTACTGAACCAGAGGTATCGCCAAAAGTTAAGAATGCGTTTGATAAAAATTATGAAGCTGTAAAGAAGTACACTGCTGCTAGTGGTTCTACTGAACTAAATTTAAAAGACCTAAAACAACAAAAGCCAATAAGGGACCGTATACTTGCAGATTTTAAAAAGGTACATACTGCATCAAATAGTAATGTTCGTTATAAAATGTTAAATAATGCTGCATCTAAAATTTTAAATCCAGAAAATTCAATTTACAATCTTACTAATTACGCAAGAGCATGGGTGGAAATTAGTAATGGAGCAGATGTTCCATCAACTTCAGAAATTTATTTAAATGTTAAACCTCGAAGACCTGGGAAAACTAAAACTAATAACCAACCAAACGCTCAACAGCAGCAGTCAAATGAAAAGAAACCGAGTTCTAATGATCAACAGCAGCAGTCAAATGAAAAGAAACCGAGTTCTAATGCTCAACAGCAGCAGTCAAATGAAAAGAAACCGAGTTCTAATGCTCAACAGCAGCAGTCAAATGAAAAGAAACCGAGTTCTAATGCTCAAAAGGAAAAAACTAAAATTACTGATATAAACGACTTATATAATAAAGTTAACAACTACGAGCCTGCATCAGGAGTAACAACTATAGGTCAACCTTTAAAAGATTGGTATGAAGAAGTGTTTACTAGACTTGAAAATAGTACAACTCTAGATAGCACTAAAAACTTATTAATACAAATAGGAAATCAGATCTTAAATAATCCAAAATCTGATGTTACTGATCAAGCATTGATGTGGATAGATGCTGCTGGCAAATACCAAGAAGATTTAAAAAATAGTGTTAAAACTGCACCAAATAATACTAGTAAACCGGCAAAGGATGATACTACAAAATCAAAGAATAATAAACAACCGGCTAAAACTACAGATGTGAAAATAATAAAGAATAAAATTAGCAACTCAAAATCTGGAAAAGAACTTGCTGAGATAATTAACGCTTTGCCAGAGATAGATTCAGCTAGCACATTGGAGTTTGATAAACAAAATGATTTAATAATAAAAACATGGGAAGAGCGAATTGATGAATTATCAGAGTTATTATCTAAACAACAATTAAATTCTATAGAACATAAGACAGCACTCAAACTTTTACAGAGTACTGCTACAACATTAGCTAATCTTAATAATCGAAATGTTGATGTTTCACCTGGAAAGGATTCGTGGAATAAGTTTGTTAATAAATTTAATAACATTGAGGTAGTAAATGAAAGTACATATAAGTACATTTCTAATGTTCTAAAACGGAATAACCTAAAGTGGTCTGACATTGGAGCTCGTGTAATTATGGGCGAATCAAAAGGAACTAAATATTATCATATTTCACGATCAAAAAACTAAAGGTTACTTATGATTACATTCAACGACAATGATGCACATGATCAATTATTAGAAGCATTTCTAGCATACACCGCCGCTAACGATGACTGGCGGAAAAGCCAAACTTGGAGAAAATATTACACGGCCGGTAGAATGCTACGCAATTTAATCCAAGAAGCAAAGGCACGTCAGACTGAGTTACATGAAGAACGTAATCGTCGATTTGATACAAATAATGACGTTAACTCAGACTAATATTTAAAACTTGGTGATATTAAACTATGCTACTTTCTTACTTTAACAAATATTTAAAAAATAAGGAAGTAGCATGGATTTAGGTCATTGGATATTTGATAAAGAATTTAACCCTGAAGACTGGTATGGATTCATTTATCGAATACGAGATTTAACTACTAATCAAGAATATATTGGTAAAAAATGTTTTTTCAATCAACTACGCAAAGTAGTTAAACACAGAAAAAATCGTAAAATTATAAAAAAAGAATCAAACTGGAGAACTTATACTAGTTCTTCTACTCATCTAAACCATGCAATCGATGAAAAAGGAAAAGACAATTTTGAATTTTTCATCGAATCCCTTCATAAAACTAAAGGTTCATTAACGTATGCAGAAGTTAGAATGCAAATACTAGAAAATGTATTAACTGAAAAGTTACCTAACTCACTTCCTCGATATTACAATCGTCAAATATCTGCAATAAAATTCATCCCTCCTGATTTGCTACCAGAAGAAAAAGAAATGACTAGGAAAAAAATTTAAAAAAACTCTTGACTTTTTGATTTTTGACACTATAATAAGTATATAACATTAGGCACACTTATTTAGGCATATACTCAGGCACACTTATTTAGGCATCATTAATCAGCTTTGTTTAGTCGAGGTTGCTCGACTCGTTTTGAAACTGTATGAAAAATTTCAGTTGGATCTAACGTGCTGACAGGCAAACGCTAACTTCAGGCATTAAATGATGCAGGCTCTGTGAAAAAGATTACAACCTGCTAAGTATAATATGTTGCATAACAGGCATATTGTACTTTCCGTTGACATTCGCAAAGCTAGAGTAAGGAGTACCGGTCAACCGCTTCTGTTAAATTACTTTAATTTAAATCTCTTTTGTTATGATGGTGAATACTCACTCAGATGAAGTATTTTTTTTAATTTGCCCGTTTTGGGCAAATTATGGCTCTCCTATCTAGATGAATATTCTTTTAAGAGCTTTAAAAGAAATTAATAATTTAAGAACAAATAAAATAAAGTGAGTAATAAGAGTTTAGTCTACGAAGTAGATAAACGAATATTACGAAACTTTTGTTTTAACGAAGTTAAAACACTTAATAGTAGATTATAATGGAAAGGAATGCTCTCTAAAGTTGCTGTACTAACTGAATAATAACAGCAACTTGTTAGTTAAATGAAAGCAATATGTGTTTTCTTAGTTGTTTCTATGTTGTCTTTAATAATGTCTGATATTATTGTTCTATCTTCATGAGTTAAATAAAATCCTTCTTCAAGGGAAATACTTCCTCTCATAAACCAACATAACTTATAAATCTCATGTTTAATTTCTTTTTGATATCCTTCATATCTTTTTACTTCATGTAGGATCTCATCCATTGTCCAAGACAAGATCCTTATACGAAAAAATTTGATTGATCAAATGTAATAGGGATTTCATATGTTTCCGGTGCTCCTTTTTCAATATCTTCTGGTGAAAAATTAGCTTGTAACGGTTCTAATTCAAATTTAGATTTTTGTTCTTCAATGTGGTCGATTACATTTTTATAAAATTCTTTATCAGAGTTATTAATAAAGTCCATAATATATTCTGAATTAGTAACTTCTGTATCTCCAATTTGAATTTTAGTAATACTTTGAGCAATTGAAGTGATAGTTAATTCAGTTAATTTTTTAAAACTAACATTAAACTGTTTCAGTTTGTCAATATCAGACATGTCTGCATTATTCACAATTGAAAACACACGTTGTTCTTCAAATGTTTTTAAACTGTTAGCAGTAAATTCTTTGTAAGTTAACGGTCTAATAGTAACTGTCATTTCTCCAATAGAAATTTCTGGGTTAAATTCGACAGATGAAAGATTTACTAATAACTTACGTAAGTTTACAACAAAATCACGTTCTTCATTTAAGCCCGGAATATTTGAAGTAATATCCATAGAATCACCATATGTAGCAATTCGAATTGCTATCAACACTGCGTCTAAATCGATACTAGGCATACTCCATGCGTCAACAATGTTAGGAATACAACTTTGAATTACATCAACTGTTGCTTGCCCATTTAATAATGCATCAGGAGTTTTCATAATTAACTCATCTTTTGCAGTCATTGCAAAAACAGGTAGCTCACCGGTTTCAGGCATATTTAACGAGCCTGGACTATAAAATTTACCACCGCTAGGTAATTGAATAAACATTTTAGGTTGTCTAAAATATTTTTTAAGAGGATTGCTTTCAATCATGTTAGGTTTGTTATCCATTAAAATCTCCGAATAAATACGATAAATAAGTATGTTTGTACTATTTATATTTCATAAAAATAAGGATGATTTGTAGTGGCTGAAGACGTTAATATTTTAAATGTAGGACAAGCTGGCAGTGACGGTGTTGCTTCGGAAGCAACATTATACAGTTTATTGTTAGCAATGCAAAAACTAGCTAAATCCCAATCTAAAGATTCTGGGAAAGATATTAAAAAAATCATTAAGGATTTGCATAAACGATCTAAAGCAATTGAAGAAGATACCGAAGCTGTTGAAGATCATACCGAAGCTGTTGAAGATGCAACAGAAGAAACTAAGAAATTTTCAAGTTCTCTTGGTAATGTAGCAAAAGGTTCGATGATAGCATTTTCAAGAAGCTTACTTAGTATGACAGATGAATTGTTATCTAACAGCACAGCAATATCAGACTTTGCACGACATTTACCTGTTGTTGGTGGTTATTTAGATGGAATAGCTAGACATTTAGATAAAAGTATTGATGTATATCGCACGTTAAATGCAAGTGGGGCATCTTTTAACAATAGTATTGTTGAAATGAAACGAGTTTCAGCAAACTTAGAACTTAGTTTAGATGAAATGTCCGGTTTTATTTCAAGTAATTCACAGTCATTAAGACTATTAGGTGGAACAGTTACTGAAGGTGTGCAACGATTTGCATTAATGAATAAAACATTAAAAGCTACTAAACATTTTGATGATTTGAAGAATTTAGGGTTTACTGTTCAAGAAATTAATGAAGGAATGAGTGACTATATTGAGCTTCAGGCTAATATGGGAACTTTACAATCAAAATCAAATGTAGAACTAGCTCGAGGTAGTGCAGAATATTTAGAACAAATTGATAAACTTGCTAAAGTTACTGGACAAACTAGAAAAGAAGCAGAAGAAGCTCTAAAAAAACAAGCAACTGACTCTAGTGTTAGAACTTTATTAAATCAATTTGAAGAAGGATCAGAACAGTTTAAAAACTTACAAATGTCATTAGGGTTAATTGACAAAGTAGGTGGAACTGTCGGTGATGTGTTTAAAGATATGTTAGATGGAATGCCTAGCACAAAAGAAACTGGACAATTTTTTGCAATGTTAGGAAAGTCCGGTCCAGTAATGCAACAGGCATTAACTGATATAGGCAAAGGAGCGAATCCACAAGTATTATTAGATGCTATGAAATCTGCAGGTGGTGATTTAGAAAAATTTGCTCAAGGTGATGCGGCAGCTAGAAAACAATTAATTGACAATTTAAGAGCATCAAATCCAGCTATGGCAGAGTTCTTAGATGTCTCTAATAAATTAACAGCAATCGGTTCAATGGATCTTGACAAAGCAAAACAAGAGCAACAATCAAGAGATGAAACTACCGAAGCAATGGTAAAATTTGACGATGTAATGAGAACTGCTAGTGCAAAGTTACAGAAACTATTCATTGATTCAGGAGTATTTGAATTTATTACAAATAACTTAGTTGGAGCTATTGAAGTTTTTGTTAACGGTATTACTTCATTTGGAAGTGATACTGCTAAACTAGCTGCAGCATTTGGTGGACTATTAGTAGCGTCAACCCTATTTAGCAAATCATTAGGTGGAATTGGAGATCTAATTAAAGGATCTATTCTTGATAAATTTGGTAAAGGAAAAGGAGCACCTCCACCTGGATCTCCTCCAACACCTCCAGGCGGATCATTAGACCCTACTCAAGGAGCAAATAAAGAATTTGGTAAGGGAATGTACGACCTTGCTAAGAATTTTGGTAAAAGTATAAAACGATTGCTAAAAGATATTGGCTCAGGTCTTGGGTCAGCATTTGCTAGTTTAGCTAAAGGGTTAGGAAAAGGTGTAGGTGATTTAATAGCAGGTGTAGCACAAGGTATAGCAAAAATCCCACCAACTGTTGTTGCAGGAGCAACTTATTTAAGTACTGCGATTGGAATTATCGGAGCTGGCGTAGGAGTGGCTGCTGCTGCAATAGGTGCTGGCGCATGGGTTATCGGTAAAGGTATTAGCGAAATTTCTTCAGGTTTAATTGATTTTGAAAACATTAATGGCGACAAAATTATAGAAAATGCTAAAGCAATGGCTGCTGTTGGAGCTGCGCTTGCAGCTATGGGAGCAGGAGGAGTTATCGGAGCAGTAGGTAACATACTAGGTTCATTTATTTCAAGTTTAGGCGAATTAGCAGGAGTCGATACTCCTTTACAAAAACTAGAAGATTTTGCAAAACCAAACTTACCTGTTGATAAAATAAAACAAAATGCAGAAGCACTTGCAGCATACGGTAAAGCAATGGCGTCGCTTGGCAGTGGTGAAGCATTAGGAGCCGTAGGCAATATAGTAGGATCGATTATATCATCAGTTGGAGAATGGTTTGGAGCTGATTCGCCCATTGAAAAAATACAAAAGTTCTCAGAAGTAAAATTTAAAACAAAACGTATTCAGAATAATGCCGATGCTGTTAAAATTTTTGCACAAGCAATGGTTGATATTGGAGCTATTGAAAAAGTATCGCTTGAAGATAAATTTGAAGATATCGATTTAGACGATATGATTGATATCATCAACGAGTTTACAGAAAATACATTTAAACTTGATATTATCAATAATAATAAAGATTCTATTATATCATTTTCAGAAGCAATTAATGCTGCAAGTAAAATCCCATCAATGAACGATGACATTGATGAAATTGACATTGATACAATTAAAGAAAAACTGATAGAATTTCAAAGTATGGGTTTATCACCAGATATAATGAAATCTAATGCTAATGCTGTGATAGAATTTTCAAACGGTTTATCATCAGTAGGTAAAATCCCAGACACTATAAATGAAATTGAAAATATAGATATAGATGTAATTAGAGAAAAAGTATTAGAATTTCAAAGTATGGGATTACTAGCAGATGCTGTAAAATCAAATACAATGGCTATTCAAGAGTTTGCATCTGGATTAACTAGCATTGCTAATGTTACGTTTGACGAAAAAAGTTTTTCTGCGTTAAATTTAAAAATTATTGAAGATAAAGTTCTATATTTTCAAAGTTTAGGTTTAAATTCAGATATAATTAAGGAAAATTCTAAAGCAGTTCAAGAATTTTCAAGTGCAATTACATCAATCGGTTCTATTCCAAAACTAGAAAACATTGAAGAAATTGGTAAACTTGATTTTTCAAAGTTAACAGCAGCAATTATACAGTTTACAAGTCAATTGTACAATATTGAAGTAATTAAATCAAATACAGAAGCTGTGTCTAACTTTGCTTGGGCATTAGATGCAATTTCAATGTTACCTGAAATTGATGATAATTTTGAAGCAATCGATCTTAGTCAGTTAATGGATGCAATGAAGGCGTTTAGTGCAGAAGAAATTGACAATAAAGTTCTAAAAAATAATTATTTTTCATTATTGTATTTTAAAAATGCTGCTAGGGAAATGAAAAATATTACCGAGTTGTTTAATGAAATGACCGGAGCAAACGAAGCACCATCGATAACAGATACTTTAACTAAAAGTATAGTAGGAATGTTTGGCGAAGAAAAAGCAAAAGCATCTATTATTGATATTGTTAATCAAATGAATGAAGTGATGTTAGCATTTACAACATTTCAGTTTAATACCGATGTTGCTCAAAACAATGCCTTAGCATATTCTGAATTGGGTTTAGGAATTAAACACGCAAGTGAAGTAATAGAAAATTTATCTGCTATAGATTCAGCAGAAACTGCAATTGATGCAATACACCAAATAAATGAAATAATTAGTTTATTTACCATTGAACCGTATAATATAGCAAGAGTTTTAGATAATACAACTGCACTTGTTGATTTTTCAAAAGCTGTAACTGAAATTAGTAATATATTTGAATTGTTAAGAGGTTTAAACACAGAAAAACCAAAATCAATAACTGATAAGATATTCGATTCTATAACATCGATGTTTAGTGATGCTCCTGCTGAAGATACTGCGTCACCTTTATCAAAAATAATGGAGCAATTAAATCAAGCAATAAATGAATTTACAAAAAATCAGTTTGATATTGATAAAATTGACAATAATTTGAAAGCTCTTGAAAAATACCAAGCAGCAATGCAATTAGTTTCTGATTTGTCTAGTAGTTCTGGAAATATTAAACCATTAAAAATTGACGGGTTGTTTGGAAATTTCAATTTTGAGTCGCAATTAGATAAAACAAAATTAAATGATGATATAAAAAAGATAAAACCTGTTGATACTGATTTTAAAGCATCATTAACTAATCCTAACGATAAGTTAAAACCTGTTGATACTGATTTTAAATCAGTATTGGAGAATGTTAAAGTTAATACAGATACAACAACTGATGTTGAACTTAATAATGTAACTATGAATAATTTACTTACATCTGTAAATGAAATAAAACAGCTAATTAGTAGTAACATTACAACATCGGCTAATAACATAGATAATAACACTGAAATTTTGCCTACACCGCAAAAAGCAATTGGTAATACTGAACAACTAAATATGTTAATGCAGCAAGTAGTTGAAATATTAACAGAGATGCATGAATTTAATGAAGGTATTGAACGAAATACTAGAAGGATTGGAGCATTATCTGGAAATGTAGCAGTTGCAGCAACATAATTTGATTAATAAGGAATATATATATGTCATGGCGTAAATATTTTACACCCGCAAAAACCAATCAATCGACTAATGGTACCAGTAGTCCATTAACATACGGCTCATCTAACAAAAACGTAGGGCCTGCTAGATCAAACTATTCAAGTTATCTTCCAGATGTGTATGTAGGAGCTCCAAATAGAATTGATAGATACGGCCAATATAATACAATGGATCTTGATTCTGAAGTTAATGCAGCATTAGATATATTAGCAGAATTTTGTACCCAAAAAAATACATTAAATAATACGCCTTTCATTATAGATTATAATCAAGAAGCTACTAATTCAGAAGTAACAATTATACTACAATATTTACGGCAATGGTGTAAGTTGCAAAATTTTGAAACTAGAATGTTTAGAACAGTTCGAAACACTTTCAAATATGGTGATCAATTTTTTCTTAGAGATCCAGAAACAAAAAAATGGTATCATATAGATCCTATGAATGTAACAAGGGTTATTGTTAACGAGTCAGAAGGAAAAGTACCTGAACAATATGTATTAGAAAATATTAATTTTAACTTTGTACATGGAATTGCAACTACACCTCGAGAGTCTACTGGGAATATAACAGGAGGCACTTCGCAATATCAACCGGTTGGTAATGCAAATGGATTAGTTGGGCAAACTAGAGCAGTTAATACTTCTAGATTTAATACCACCGAAACTGAAGTTACAGTTGATGCAAAACATGTAATACATTTAAGCTTATCAGAAGGATTAGATAATAATTTTCCATTTGGAACTAGCCTTTTAGAAATTATCTTTAAAGTGTATAAACAAAAAGAATTACTAGAAGATGCAATTATTATATATCGGGTACAACGAGCACCCGAACGTAGGGTATTTTATGTAGACGTAGGTAATATGCCATCACATCTTGCTATGCAATTTGTAGAAAGAGTTAAAACAGAAATACATCAACGTAGAATACCTAGTGCAACAGGTGGTGGACAATCAGTAATTGATGCAGCATATAACCCATTGTGCTTAGATTTAACAACTAAAATCCCATTATTAGATGGTAGAACTTTAACATTAAATGAATTAATAGTAGAGTTTGAACAAGGAAAGGAAAATTGGGCGTACAGTTGTAATCCAGAAACAGGCGAAGTTGTACCAGGAGTAATTAACTGGGCAGGTGTAACTAGAAAAAATACAGAAGTGATTAAAATTACATTAGATAATGGAGAAACATTAACTTGTACTCCAGATCACAAAATACCTGTGTTTGGCAAAGGATTTGTAGAAGCTAAAGATTTAACAGATAAAGATAGCTTAATTTCATTTAATAGAAGAAATAAGTCAATATCAACTGATGAAACAACTAATTACCAACAAGTATGGGATCATTCTGAAAAGAACTGGAGATGGACTCATGATATTGTTGGAAAGTTTTTTAAAAAGCAAAATAAACATCAAGAGTTTACATTTTTAACAGAACATAAAGGATTAGAAAAAACAACTATTAATCATAAAGATTTTAATAGATTTAATAATGATCCTAGAAACTTACAATATATGAATATTGACGATTTTACATTATATCATTCATCCATTAATGGTAATTTTTGGAATAATGTTTCACAACTGCAAAGAGATGTAATTAGTAAAAAAATATTAGATACAACTAAACAAGATTGGAAAGAATTAAATTTTAATGAAAAAAAACGTCGATTGTCTAAATTAAAAGACTCTCAAATTAAGATTAAAACTCAACAATCCTCGATTACATTTGAAGTCTTGCAAAAAATTGCTGATTATGTTAAACAAGGATATACTAACAAAAATCAAGTTGTAGAAATGGTTAAAAATAGCAATAGTACTCAATTTGATTACAAAAATGCACAGTGTAACAAAGATTTTAATAAATTTGGACATTCAAAACTTAATTTTACACTAAAATCTTTTGGCTATAAAAATTGGAAATCTTTTGTTAACGAAATAGACAACTTTAATCATAGAGTAGTTAAAATTGAAAAAGTATCAAACAGAGATACTGGTACTATTACTATTGATGGAACAGAAAAATGGCATAATTATCATACGTTTGCAATTGATAGTGGAATTTTTGTTAAAAATTCAATCAACGAAGACTACTTTTTCCCACAAACTTCCGAAGGACGAGGCTCAAAGGTTGAAACATTACCAGGTGGAACTAACTTAGGTGAAATTGATGATTTAAAATACTTTACTAATAAATTAGTTAGAGGATTAAGAATACCATCGAGCTACTTACCAACAGGAGCAGAAGATGCATCCAGCCAATATAATGACGGTAGGGTAGGCACTGCATATATTCAAGAATTACGGTTTAATACATATTGTGAAAGATTACAAAGTTTATTAATAAATGAATTTGATAAAGAATTTAAAAAGTACTTACTAGAACATGGAGTAAATATTGATGTTTCTATGTTTGATTTAAAATTTCAACCTCCAAAAAACTTTGCAGCATATAGACAAAGTGAAATTGATAATGCTAGAATTCCAACATTTACACAGATGGCAGCATTACCGTATATTTCTAATAGATATGCACTTAAACGATTTTTAGGATTAACTGCAGATGAAATTGCAGAAAACGAACGTTTATGGAGAGAAGAAAATGAGGAAAATCTAACAGGATTAGATGCAGATTCTTCTAGCGAAATGCGGGATTTAGGCATTAACTCTACGTCAATCGGTGTAGATATGGGAGGCATTGAATCAGAGTTGCCTATGGATGAAATGCCAGTAGAAGGTGGTGAAATGCCAGCAGAAGGAGGTGAAATGCCGCCGGCAGCAGGAGCTCAACCACCGGTAGCTTAATAATTTAGATAAATATACTACAGCTAAGAGATTAATTATGATATTAAGAGAATTATTTTATTCAGATGTTGATAATATTTTACATGTAGACGATGATAATCGATACGATCCTTCATTTGACGAAACTCCAATGAAAAAAAAGGATACACGTAAAGTTAGATTAACATTAAAACAAATAAACAGAATTCGTAAAGCATCTGACTTACATAAAAAAGAACGTGAGAAAGAATTGAGTTTTATTAAACAAATGTATGGAGCTCCTGAACCAAATGAACAAGCACCAGCGTTTTAATAATGAAAGCATTTGTAGTAGGAAATGGAACTAGTCGCAAAGATATTGACTTAAATTTATTAAAAAAACACGGTAAAATATTTGGATGCAACGCATTATATAGAGAGTTTAGTCCTGACTATTTAGTTGCGGTTGATTATAAAATGATTGATGAGATTAATCATCACAAGTATCAATTAAAAAATCAAGTTTGGACTAATCCATTTAGGTTACAATCAAAATTTAAAGGATTTAATACGTTTGAAAAATCTAAAGGATGGAGTTCAGGACCTACTGCATTATGGTTTGCTAGTGAAAAACAATTTAATACTATATACATACTAGGGTTTGATTATCAAGGTATTAATGAAAAAGTTAATAACATATATGCCGGAACACTTAACTATAAAAAAGATAATGAGCCTGCTACTTTTTATGGAAATTGGTTAAGACAAACCGTTATTACAATTAGAAGTAATCCAAATATTGAGTATATAAGAGTAATAGATAATCAAAATTTTATTCCAACTGAATTTACATATCTTAATAATTTAAAACATATAAATACTTATCAATTTATAAAAGAAATAAAATGAGCTTATTTTTAGCCTGTTTCACTACACTTTTATAAGTTTTATGTAAATATATATTGACAGTTCATACCAATTAGGTAAATAAAAATTTATAGGAGTTTAAAATGGCAAATTTGGCAAAATTTAAAAAAATGCTTGAATTTCTTGTTAATGAAGAAAAAGAAGCAGCACAGGAATTATTTCACGAGATTGTAGTTGAAAAATCTCGTAATATTTATGAGTCGTTATTAGAAAGCGATTACAAAGACGACGACATGGACGATGAAGATTTAGAAGAATCTGATGATTTTGATGACGATGATGACAGTTATGTTGATAGCTTAGACGATGAAGATGAAGAAGAATACGATTGGGACAACGTAGAAGATTTTGACGAATCCGACGAAATCGGTGGTGACGAAACTGATGACTTTATGAGTGACATGGACGATGAAGACATGGACGATGAAGGCGACGATATGGAAAGTCGAGTAGTTGATCTTGAAGACGCATTAGAAGATTTAAAAGCAGAATTTGAACAAATGATGGCTAACGAAGAAGGTGAAGAAAACTTCGATGACATGGAAGACATGGAAGATGAAGACATGGAAGACATGGAAGATGAAGACATGGAAGACATGGAAGATGAAGACATGGAAGACATGGAAGATGAAGACATGGAAGACATGGAAGATGAAGAGCCTGCTATGCCAAAAGAGTCATATTCTCCTACTGAACAAATGCGTGAATATGTAGAAAAAGTAAACGGTGGGTTTGGTGCAAAAATTGGTGGTGATAACGGCCAAAATACTAAAAGTGCATTACCTTCTAAAAAAAATGACATGGGCGGCACTGCAAGCAACATAGTTAGAAATACTGTTGAAAAAGGTGCAGAAGTGGGAAAAGGATCTAAAATTAAAGGTTCTGCATTAAACAAGCAAAATCCTACTGATATGAAAACTGGAAATATTAATGTACCAGGTGGTAAAGCTGGTAAAGCATTTTCTTCTAAGCAACCAGGTCATGGTGCTGAGAAAAAAGGCAAAGCAGATCAAGCAGATAAATCAGCTAACAGTACATTGAATAAATTATCTAGTCGAGCAAAATAAGGAAGTTTGAATGAGAAACTTACGAGAGAACTTGACATTCGACCAAGCAAAAATAGTAGTTGAAGCAGCAAACGAAGGAAAAGATTTGTATATGAAAGGTATTTGTATACAAGGTGGAGTTCGTAATGCTAATCAACGAGTATATCCTGTAAATGAAATTGGCAGGGCTGTCAAAACTCTCAACGATCAAATTCAAGGAGGATACTCAGTTCTTGGCGAAGTTGATCATCCAGAAGGTCTTAACATTAATCTAGATAGAGTAAGCCATATGATTACAGAATCGTGGATGGACGGCGATAATGGATATGGAAAACTTAAAATAATTCCTACTCCGATGGGACAACTGGTTCGCACTATGTTAGAATCCGGTGTGAAATTAGGTGTTTCATCGAGAGGTTCTGGAAATGTTAAAGAAGACGGCTCAGGTGAAGTTTCAGATTTTGAAATTATTACTGTAGATGTCGTAGCACAACCAAGTGCACCAGGTGCTTATCCTACTCCAATTTATGAACATCTTATGAACAACCGAGGTGGTTATAAAGCATACGAATTAGCACAAGCAACAAAATATGATACACAAGCACAAAGATATCTAAAGGAATCGTTGATTAATATAATCAACAAACTCCAATGATCGAGGAGAAATAAAAGATGATAGATGCGTTGAAAACACTCTTCGAAAATAATGTTGTTTCTGAAGAAATTAAGAGACAAATTGAAGAAGCATGGGATGTAAAAGTCCAAACAAACAAAAAAGAAGCAATTGCAGAACTGCGCGAAGAATTTGCTCAAAAATACGAGCAAGATAAAACTTCCATTGTAGAAGCTGTTGATACAATGTTAGCTGAACGCTTAACTGCGGAAATTGCCGAATTTGCAGAAGATCGCAAACAATTGTCAGTTGCTAAAGCAAAATATGCAACTGCAATCCGCGAACATGCAAAACTAATGAAAGAGTTTGTGGCTTCACAATTAAAACAAGAAATCAAAGAATTTCATACTGATAAAAAAGCTATGAAAGAACAGTTTAACAAACTTGAAGATTTCGTTGTTGAATCTCTTTCTTCTGAAATTACAGAATTTTACGAAGACAAAAAAGACTTAGCTGAAACTAAAGTTAAATTGATTAGCGAAGCTAAAAAAGAATTACAAAAAGTTAAATCTAACTTTGTAAAGCATAGTGCGATTACAGTATCTGAAACGGTTAGTAATATCCTTAAAAAAGAAATTAACCAACTTAAAGAAGATATTGAAACTTCACGGAAACACGACTTTGGACGTAAGATATTCGAAGCGTTTGCTGCTGAGTACGGAAACTCATATCTGAATGAAAAATCAGAAACAGCAAAGCTTATGAAAGTTTTATCCATTAAAGATAAACAATTATCCGAAGCTAAAGTTTTTGCTGCTAAAGCAAAAAAACTTGCAGAAGCTAATGATCTGAAAGCTAAACAGTTGACAGAATCATTTAAGCGAGAGCAAACTATTCATGGATTAATTTCTCCGTTGAATAAAAAACAACAAGAAATCATGAAAGATTTACTGGAAAGTGTTCAAACTGATAGACTTCAAAAATCCTTTGAAAAATATTTACCATCAGTTATTAATAACACAGTACCAGCAAAGAAAAAAAATGTTTTATCAGAAAGTAAAGAAATTACCGGAAATAAAACTGCTAAAACTATGACACATCAAAAAGCAGACGATTCAAATGTACTCGAACTACGCCGTCTTGCTGGATTAAAATAATAAGGAGATAATAAATGTCAGAACTATTAGAATCACGCTGGCAGGATACAAAATCTGCACTTTTGGAAGGCCTTCAAGGTACTAAAAAGTCTGTAATGGCAGCAACTTTAGAAAATACTCGTAAATACTTGTCAGAAAGCGCAACCGCTGGCACTACCTCAGCAGGTAACATTTCTACGCTTAATCGCGTGATTTTGCCTGTTATTAGACGGGTTATGCCTACTGTAATCGCTAATGAATTAGTAGGTGTACAACCAATGACTGGCCCTGTTAGTCAAATTCATACTTTGCGTGTTCGCTATTCCGATAGCGTTGATAGCGCAACAGGTACTGATGTAACTGCAGGCGAAGAAGCATTGTCACCATTCAAAATTGCTGAAGCTTATTCAGGTGATGCATCAACAGATAAAGCCGCTGCTACTGCTGCTTTAGAAGGTGTTGCTGGCAACAGATTAAGTATTCAAATTTTGAAGCAAACTGTTGAAGCAAAATCTCGTAAATTAAGCGCACGTTGGACTTTTGAAGCCGCTCAAGATGCTCAATCACAACACGGTATTGATATTGAAGCAGAAATTATGGCTGCTTTGGCTCAAGAAATTACTGCTGAGATTGACCAAGAAGTATTAGCTTCACTGCGTTCATTAGCAGGTGCTGCTACTGAAACTTATGACCAATCTGCAGTATCAGGTACAGCTACATTTGTAGGTGACGAACACGCTGCATTAGCAGTATTGATCAATCGTGTTTCTAACTTGATTGCTCAACGTACTCGTCGTGGCGCAGGTAACTGGGCTGTAGTTAGTCCGTTTGCATTAACTATTTTGCAATCTGCTACTACTTCAGCTTTTGCTCGCACTACTGAAGGTACTTTTGAAGCTCCTACTAATACTAAAATGGTAGGTACTTTGAACAATGCTATGAAAGTATATGTTAATACTTACTCTTCAGATGCTGCTCCTGTATTAATTGGCTATAAAGGTAGTTCAGAAGCTGATGCACCAGCTTTCTACTGTCCATACATCCCACTGATGAGTTCAGGTGTTGTATTAGACCCTAGTACTTTTGAGCCTACAGTTAGCTTTATGACCCGATATGGTTATGTTGAATTAACTAATACAGCATCATCTTTAGGTAATGCAGCAGACTACTTAGGTTTAGTTAACATTAGCAATACTAGCGTTAGCTTTAGCTAATCAAGTATTTTACATACTTAAATAATAGGCTCTCCGGAGCCTATTTTTTTGACTTTAACGTAATATTATGTTGCGAACTACTACACCCTAAATGACGATAGCTTCTTGCTTAATTTTGGTACCGAGTAATGCGGGTGAAGTGAAACTATTTGTACAAGAATACAAAATTACCACAATCCCAATACCTTCTAAATCCTGCAGCAAACATATTTTCAGTTTGGCTTAATGAAGGATCATACGAAGGAAGCCAGTTTTCTAAAGAACTTTTCACTGTTTTTTGTCTACTAATAATGTTAGTTCCATCAGTCCAGAAGTAATTAGGTTTTGTTTCTTTTATCTTTTTAAAGCCAATAGATTGATATACATTACCATTTGATTTACTTCTATCGCAGTAAGAAATAATAGGTGACTTGTAGTAGTTGCTTATATACTTAACTATTTTAGAAGCTCCTCCTACTACTGTTGTATTTGATACCGTTGATAATCGATGTAATTCTATTGAATTTTTGATAAATCGATTTGATCCAGCACTTCCAACCATAACAAGGTCATTATTGTGAAACAAACCAACGTATAGATGCGATCCTATAAATCCTTGTATGTGATACTTATTTAAAAAGTTTCTCGCTGTACCTGTGTCTATAACGCTTATACAGCATTTTCTAGCATATACTTTGATATTAGTTAACAATTTTGAAAGTATAATTGATTTAACAATATCTGGTTTGTTACGCCATTCGAAGTCAGTTATATGAAGTAGTTGAATATTTTTTTCTTGAGATAGTTTAGTTTTATTTAAATGATTGTATTTGACTAATGATTCAAGTTTGTTTAATGATGGATGATAAGAGTGCCAATATAAACCGTTAACTTCGATAGCTAAGTTCTTTTCAGGAATCCATAGATCAATTTCTTTACCATCTAACAAAGACCGATCACTTTGAACTATATCAAATCCTAATGTTTCTATATATGTTTTGATTTGAGATTCTTTTTTTGAAGTATGAGTGTATTGGCGTATATCGAATTTATGTTTCTGACAGTAAAATAACACAGTGGAATAATCGACATTTAACTCACTAGCAATGTCCAAAGCTGATCTTGCCTTAGCAACGTACTCATGTTCAAGCCATTGTTTAGATGACAATAAATCAAAAATAGATTTGTCAATTTGTATACGGACAGGAAAATCATCTCGTTGTGAGTTATATTCCACACCGTACTTTTTTAACATAGTTGATTTTCTTTTTTGATTAATTAACTCTTGTTCAGCTGATGATCTATTTTTACATGCTGATTTCATAGAATTTGAAATCTTAGTTTGAGTACAATTACAAACACTTGCAGGCCCGCATCGTTTAAATCCATTAACCCACCTATGCACAGTTAACTGACTCCCATAAGGGCAAATGTCGGATATATGGTAAATTGCGCTGTATAGCTTAGTTTTGAAATGATTCGAAGCTGATAATGTGTTATTTTCAACCCAATCTAACATATCTTTATCTTTTTTAATAATAGTATGATAAGTTTTTGGATTATTGTTAATAATATCTAAAATTTCTTGTTTCATTTGTACTCTTTAATCCACTTCATTTTACCACAATCCCAAATTTTTAATAACCCTATTTCCGATGTGATTTGTTTTTCAGACTTATTTGGATCAAAACCCATTTTAACTAATTTTTGTTTAGAATAATTAAATCGATGGATTAATCGTTCTTCTTTTGGCTTTACATACCAATAACTTGGTTTTATATTAGTATCTAATGTAAAGTTTAATGATTGATATAATTTTCCAACACTCCATTCATTATCTGAATAAGAGATTAGTTTTTTAGGTAAATAATCTCTTTCAAATGCTTTTAATAATTTTCCGGCACCACCTACTACTCTTTTTGAACTAGCAAATCTTACTAATTCATAACAATTATCTTCTAATTTTCCTATTCCTAATCTAGGTTTACTAAACGTCATAACTGCTACTAACTCATTGTTGTAAGATAATCCATATACAATTGAAGCTGGAGTATATCCTTGAATATGATTAGTATTTAAAAATTCACGAATATCTTTTGATGTTAACAATACAATATTACACGATCTAGCGTATACGGAATTAGCTTGCAATTTTAATTTATTTCTTATAATTTGTTTAACAATATTAGGTTTACTTTTCCAAAATGTAGAAAATATAGTTATCAATTGAATATCTTTTTGTTGACACTCTAAAAATTTATTATAATGATAATTTTTATCAATATGTTCGATTAATTCGTGATGCCAGTATACACCATTATATTCAAATGCTATATTGAAATCAGGTAAATAAATATCAATTTCTTTTTTACTTGGTATTAACGTCCTAGTATTTCTAACAATATTATTGATTCCAAGAGATTGAATAAATTTAACTAGTTCTTCTTCCTCTAAACTTTTAAATGGAGATCTAAGTTGATGTTTATTTAAATATTTATAGACTGTTTGTGGGTGTACATTCAATTTAGAAGAAATATCTTCGATGGAATACAATTGAAATAACTGATCGAGATCTTCTTTATTATGTAATGTTAACAAATTTTCATTATTACATCGATTTGCCCAGTAATCTATTCCATATCTTAACTTCCAAGTTGATTTCATTTTTTCAGTATTAACGTAATTCTCATTACCATACCTTAATTCCTTTGTATTTTTAATTTGCTGAGTTACACGATTAACATTATGTTTATTATTATAAAAATCGGAATGAGCTTTCTTTGCTGTATCAGATTGCCCTACGTTAGCAACACCGTACTTACTTAAACAAGTTTGAGACCTTTTATGGTTAATTTCTTGTTTCTTATCATCTGAATACTCTTGCTTACTTTTTGATACTGAACTGCTAACAGAATCACGAGTACATTGGCATACAGAAGCCCTGCCACAATTTTTATATCCTTGTTGAAAGCTAACAAATTTCTTATGATTATTGTGTATACAAACATTTAAATTTGGATGTAAAACATTGTATATTTTTTCTGAAATAGTATTACCAAAATAAGATTGAACAAATGCAAAAAGTTCTTTATTTTGTTTTAATTTAGATGATAATTGTTTCGATGAAGTTGTTTCAACTAACAGTTGTAATTGTTTAATCATAAGAGATAATCAAATAACATATATTATACATTGTATTTAATTAAAAGTCAAATGATGTAAATATTTAAATTTGATAAATACTTATGTCATAATAGTGTGCTTTCTATATGAAAGACTTATGCTGTACCCGCAGCGTATGACGTAAAAAGTCACAAGGAGAAAAAAATGGGACGCCCAATTAATAAGAAATTTATCGGCCAAGGAGCTGGTAAAATTGCAGTATCAAGATATTATTTTACAGGTGCAAGTGAAGTTGCATATTCGTCAACTCCAGCTTGGATCGTATCACAACGGTCATCACGTAAGTTTAAAGTTAGCGATGGCTCTACTACTGAAGTGTTAACATTAGTAAATCAAAGTGCAGGAGACTTATCAGAAGGTGAATTTGCGCTGGATGCTACATTAGATGATTCTTCAGTTGTACAAGTGACAAAATTGCATAATAGAACTATTGCATATGAAACATTTGATGAAACTACCGATGATAGTATTGCAGCTAACCGAATTAAATTTACAGTAGGTGAACAAGGTGGTAACACTGATGGCGATTTAACGGCGGCTGTGGATAGCCAGTAAATATTTGGGAGATATTTTCCAAAATTAGGATTTAATCTATGTCAAAATTTGTAAATATTCCAAATGGTAATTATAAACTGTCTGTACAACCTGGCGGCGATATTATATTAAACACTGGAGAAGAAATCGGACGAGTAGTAGTTACTGGCGATTTATTAGTTGAAGGGAATACTACTACAGTTAAGTCGGAAGAACTTACTGTAAAAGATAATATTATTAACCTAAATGAAGGCGAAACTGGCGCAGGCATCTCATTAAATGAATCAGGTATACGGATAAACCGAGGTACATTTGTAGATGCGTATTTTGTATTTGACGAAGATATCACTTGGAGAGATCCATCAACTGAAACTACGCAATCAGGAGGATTTGTATTTAAGAATCACGACAATGAATTAGTAGGACTTCGCGCTAATTCTATCTCAACTGGAGGTGGTGATTTATATTTAATTAATAGTGGAACTGGTGTTATTAGTGTAACAGGTACTACTGATTATGAATTATATGTTACAGATGATGATCATATTACAAATAAAAAGTATGTTGATGATACAATCGAAGAAGCATTTACTGTTTATAACATAACAGTATTACGCGATGGCTATATTGATCCAACTAGTGTTGCTGTTAAAGATGAAGAAAGTACTGGATTAAACAGTACTATAGAATTTACAGTTGATAGTACATTAGTTGGAGCTTTTACTAACATAGGTTTTAGTTTAACTGATATTAAAATAGTAAACAATGAAATGTCTACTATTGAATTAGATACAGATTTAATATTAAAATCGCCAGGTATTAGTTCTGTAAGAATTAACGATAGTTTGCATATTGATAGTTTAGCAGACATAGATAATCCCTTATCCCAACCATTAACTCCTACTCAAGGAGTTAAGATTTATTCAGCAGCAGAAAGTTCAGGTAAAACTGGATTATTTTTTGTAAATGCTGATAGCACAAGAGATGAATTGATAAGTAAAAATAGAGCTATTATATATAGCTTGATATTTTAAGGATATAAAATGGCTATTATAAATGCACAACTAACATCAACACAACTAGATTTAATAGGAAACTATTTAAGTACCGATGGCGTTCCCGTAGGAAAAACAATAGCTATTACTAATATTCTAGTATGTAATACATCATTAGTTGATTCTGCTAGTTTTGATATGCACTTAGTACCAAATACAAAAGCAGTTAGCAATGATATTACATTAGTAATAAGAGAGTTATTGCTTCCACCAAAAGAAACATTTACATTTGATTCTGAACGTATTGTTTTAAATGAAGGTGATAAAGTTGTATTTGTTGCACAACCCGACTTGGGAAATACGCTAACTACGTTAGCAGCAACGATTAGTTATTTGGAGTTATAATGAGATTAATTAAATCACAAAATACTAATTTAAGATCAATACAAGGACCGGGTATTAAGTACGATATAAATGGTCAAGCAGTGATTGACAGTAGTAATTCACTGTTAGTACCAAAAGGGTCATATGATGAAAGACCGGATGTTCCAGCTAACGGTCATATTAGATACAATACAGATTCTAATCTATTTGAATTTTATGAAAATAGTAGCTGGAGAACAATGCAATCACAAGCATCAGATACATCGATTGCAATGATTATTGCATTAAGTTAATAAAAAGGATTAAGAATGGCTAATATCTTTAAAAATGCTTCAATTATTCTAAGTACAACTTCAAACGACATATATACATGTCCTGCAAGTCCAGCATCAGCATCAGCAGTTATATTTTCATTGTATTTTTCTAATATTAATGGAACTATACCCGGCGAAGTTACATTAGAAGTTTTCGATATGTCGGCATTAACAACAAGAACATTAGGATTAAATTTACCTGTTCCAATTGGGTCAACATTAGAATTTGGTAAAATAACTTTAGAAGCAGGCGATATTTTAAGAGCAAAGTCAACAACTAATAGCGATGTTGAAGTATTTGCAAATATATTAGAGATTGTGTAAATTAAAAGGATTTAGTAATGACCGTTGACGTTAAAACACTTTTGCAATCTACGTTAATTGCAGGATACGATGGCTCACAAGGTATAATTGGTTATACTGGATCAGTTGGATATGATGGTTCACAAGGTACAATTGGATATACTGGCTCACAAGGTACTACAGGATATGCTGGATCAGTTGGATATGATGGTTCACAAGGTACAATTGGTTATACGGGATCAAGTGGTGATTTAGGTTATACTGGCTCACAAGGTACTACAGGATATTCTGGATCAGTTGGGTATGATGGATCAAGTGGTGATTTAGGTTATACCGGCTCACAAGGTATAATTGGTTATACGGGATCAGTTGGGTATGATGGATCAAGTGGTGATTTAGGTTATACTGGCTCACAAGGTATAATTGGTTATACGGGATCAGTTGGGTATGATGGATCAAGTGGTGATTTAGGTTATACTGGCTCACAAGGTACAACTGGTTATACTGGATCAGTCGGATATGATGGATCACAAGGTATAATTGGTTATACGGGGTCTACAAGTAATGTTACTATTACTGACAATTTAACAGATAATTCGGAACGATTTGTAACGTATACAACTGTAAGTACCGGTGTATTAGATACAATTTATACCAGTTCGTCAAAATTAACATATAATCCAAGTACTGGAACAGTAACAACTTCTGGGATTATAGTTACTAACGGTGATATAATAGTCGGTAATGCACAACTAGCAACAACTGCAACTTCAGATTTCTTATGGATTAACAGTAGCAACGGTACTCCTACAGGATCTATTACTAGGCCGCATGCTGGAGCAGTTGCATTACATTACGATACTAGCACAGAATTATTATACAGGAATATTGGAGGAACTGATTGGAAACCAATATCTAATAATACTTTATCAGGTGCAATCTTAAATGACGGTTATACCGAAGAAGTATTTGCCGTAACTGGAACTACTCCAGCATTATCTCCTACTAATGGTTCAATTCAAACATGGACTTTAACAGCATCTTCTACACCAACTGCTGGAACATGGAATGATGGCCAATCTATTACATTAATGATAGATGATGGTACAGATTATACTATTACATGGACTTCTTTATCTATTACATGGAAAACTGATGGTGGAACAGCACCAACATTAAACACTACTGGATATACCGTAATAACATTATGGAAAGTTGGTTCTGTAATCTACGGAGCAAGAGTAGGAGATGCTTAATGATTTTTAATAAATTATTATCCACTTCATCAATACCGTTATCTATTGATTTTGTTTCGGTTGGAAATATGTCATCAGGAAGTTTACCAACAGTAGATATTCCAACAACCGATTTACAAGCAGGTGATTTATTAGTGTTATGCGTGTGTAGCGGAGGAGACACAACAACTCCTTCCGGATGGACGTTAGCTGCTAGTTTTACACAAGGAGGACAAACACGAATTGCTACCTTTTATAAAATATCTGACGGTTCGGAAACAGATTTCACATTAGGAAACAGTCAAGATAGAACACAATGTGGTGTAATTCAATATCGACCGTTAAGTGGGTCGATCACTTATAGTAACACATCAACTAACAATAGTAATGGAACAAATGCGTCAACTACTTCACAAACAATAAATACCGTTCCAGCATTAATAGTGTCACATTTTTGTAAAGCACCAAATAACAGCAACATTGGAACTGTATCAGGAACTAATCAACGATTATTAGGTACTGCAGACGGTAGTTTAACTAATTTTAGAGTTGTTGATGAATTTGTGGATACAACTGGTAGTTCAACCGTTCGTTCCGAATCAGGATTGTATAGTGCTGATTGGTGTACGAATGCGTTATCTTTCTATGTAAGCTAAGGAAACAAAAAAATGTATGTAAAAATTAACAATCAAACGGTCGAAAAATATCCTTATTCAATCGGCAATTTGAGAAAAGATAACCCACAAACCAGTTTTCCAAAAACACCTACAGATTCTTTATTAGAATCTTATGATGTTTTTAAAGTAGTTTATTTAGAAAAACCTGTTTATGATTTAGATACACAAAAATTAGTTCAAGATGAACAACCTTCATTAATTGATGGTGTTTGGACTATTGGATATACTATAGTAAATTTAACACAAGAAGAAATTGATAATAATATTACATTATTAACAAAAAAATATATGGATGCTATACAAAATCATTTAGATACAACAGTACAAGAAAGAAACTATGATGGTATTCTTTCTTTGTGTACTTATGCAACATCACCTAATACTACATTTGCATTAGAAGGACAAGCTGGTGTAAATTGGAGGGATGCTTGTTGGACGTATGCGTATCAAGTATTTGACGATGTAAATAATGGAAGTAGGATCTTGCCTACAGTTACAGAACTTATTGCAGAACTACCTACAATTAATTGGTAAGGAAATAAAATGGCAACAGATGTTAAAGAATTTTTACAAAACATAAACTTTTCAGGAATACAAAGTAATTCAAATCAATCATATTCTGGAGTATTTGTTAGAACAGCACAATCGATTGTTACAAATACATGGACGTATCTCCAATGGTCAAATGTACTTTACGATACCGACGGTTGCTTTGACCTAGCTAACCCGACTAGATTAACGATTCCATCAGGGTATAGTTTTGCTAAATTTTTTTTTTATGGCCCAATTAACGAATCTGTAACATATACATTTACTGGACGTGCAATATACCGTAATAGATCGACTATTGTTGTAGATGGGACTAACATTGTATTTTCTGCACAGCACGATTCTAGTGGATCAGAAGATGAAACCTATATACAACATTGGCCTGCTATTCCTGTAGTTGCAGGCGATTATTTTGAAGCATTTTTTTGTCAAAATTCAGGTGCAACTCGAGGATGGACTCGTGATGCATATTTTGGTATGGAATTGATACGTTAATGCTAACGTATTATAAATTAGTAAGGACTACATAATGGCAGTAGATATTCAAACTTTATTACAAGCAACATTGCTAGTAGGCGATCCCGGATACTCCGGATCAAAAGGTACTCCGGGATACTCCGGGTCAGTTGGATACTCCGGATCACAAGGTACGATTGGATATACTGGGTCAGTTGGATATAACGGTTCACAAGGTACGATTGGATATACTGGCTCACAAGGTAATAATGGTTATTCGGATTGGTTAGTTAAGACTGCAAACTACACAGCCGTAGAAAACGATAGAATTATGGCAGATACGTCGAGCGGGTCATTTACTGTATTTCTCCCTTCGACACCTACTGTAGGAAGTTATGTTCAAATTACAGACGGTAGTGACTTTGAAATTAATAATTTAACTATAGATAGAAATGGTTTAACAATCGAAGATGTTGCAGACAACATCCTATTGTCGATAAGTGGAATTACTTACGAATTTATCTACAATGGAACTACCTGGCATCTAACAACAACTATCGGAGTACAAGGAGCTCAAGGATACACTGGATCAGTTGGATACAATGGCTCACAAGGTACAACTGGTTATACGGGATCAAGTGGTGATTTAGGTTATACCGGCTCGAGCGGAGCAGACGGTACTAACGGAATGTCTGATTGGATATTTAAAACTGCAAATTATACTGCTGTAGAAAATGATAGAATCATGGCAGATACTTCTGCAGGATCATTTACAATTACCTTACCGTTGTCTCCGACTATAGGAAGTTATATCCAAATTGCAGACGTAGCTAATTTTGAAACTAATAACTTGTTAGTAGATAGAAATGGGTCAACTATTGAAGGAGTTAGTGACAATGTTTCTTTATCGATAGCAGGAATTAGTTACGAGTTTATTTACGACGGCTCTACTTGGCAAATAGCTGCATCGCTTGGAGCACAAGGTGATTTAGGTTATACAGGGTCAGCAGGAAATGAATTTTCAATATCAGCCCTAACAGCTACAACATCGTCTTCGAATACTGATTACTTAGTTATTGATAATGGATCTGCAAATAAAATACTAAAATCAGATTTGACTAAACAAATTAGTTTAGATCAAGTTCTAACGTCATATCGAAACGATGGAGTTATAGCTGGAGGAACATATACTCCAGATTGTACTGCGTATGCAAACGATTTTTTTATTACATTAAGCGGCAATGTTACAATAGAAGTTCCTACAGTTTCTTTCGGAACACAACAGTCAGTATGGGGATCAATTGAAATTATAAACGGTGATACATATTCAATTATATGGGGAGCAAATTGGGATTGGGGTGAAAGTGGAGTACCGACATTAACTTCAAAGTCATTGATTGGTTTTTACCGAAAAGATAGTGATGTAAAAACTAAAGCTTGGCATAAAGGAGGATTCGCATAATGTTAGCTCACAAACTCTTTTGGGAGAGCAGTGGACCGAGCTTATCAACAGTTGAATCTTTTACTACAAGTGGTTGTATTCCTACTTATTTTGATAAAGTAACTTTGCTCATGCACATGGACGGTGAAGAAGGTTCTAGGGAATTTGTTGATAGCAGCAACTATCAACACTCTATATCTGCAACAGGAACTCCGTTTATAACAGAAGCAAAGGGTGATCCGTATTACAACTCTGTTGAGTTACTGTTATCAATGGATGGTTACGCAGGATCTACTACATTTAAGGATAGTAGTAAAAATAACCACACTATATCAGTGAGCGGAACCCCCAGCATATCTTCTACATCCGGATATGCCGGGGGTCAAAGTGCTTATTTTGACGGAAGCGGTGATTATTTAACATTACCCTCTAGCGTCTTTGATTTTGGAACAGAAGATTGGACTATTGAGTTTTGGATAAACGTCCTTACAAACTCTAACACGTATCCATATACAATGGGAAGCTCACGATACAACTCCGGCTCTGGATTTTATTTGACAATAAGTGGAAGTGCTACAGGATGGGGTGGCACTGGCGCAATGTCGTTTAATGGAGCATCTACGCTTGTTAATAGAGCAAGTGTTGGGTCAGGTGACGTAGTTATAAGAAACGCAGGATGGAAACACATCGCTATAACACGAAACGGTGTCGAAACGAGGATGTTTGTAGATGGAGTAATGACATCTTTACACATAGCAAGTGGAGTTGCAAACTACGGAGTTCAAGCGGCGCGAATAATGACAACTGGGGAAGTGCCTGCATCAACTTCCCTTTTGGCAGCATTAAACGAAAGATGCTATCTTGACGAACTTCGTGTAACAAAAGGCGTTGCCAGATACACAGCAGACTTTCCTTTGCCAAAAACCCCTTATGCAAAAGCAGTTGAGAATATGCCGGTTAAGTTTGCTCAGATGGGGTATTTTGACGGGTATCAGGATTATTTAACATTGCCATCTGATGCCTTTAATTTTGGAACAGAGGACTGGACTATTGAGTTTTGGGCAAATATACTTACAAACCACGTTTATAGTACCTATGGCACATACCCTTACCTTCTTGCGTCTTCAAAATACGACTCTGGTTCTGGCTTTTTTATAACAATAGACGGAGCGTCAACTGGTTGGGGAGGCTCTGGGGTTATTAGATTTTATGGAGCAACTACACTTGTTAACAGAGCATCTTTAGTATCAACAACAGTTGTAAGAAATGCAGGTTGGAAACATATTGCTATAACTAGAGAAGGTGTTACAACAAGGATGTTTGTAGATGGGGTGCTTGAAAGCTCTCACGAAGCTGCTAGTATTGCAAACTATGTAGCCGAAGCCAGTAGATTGTTTACAACAGGCGGCAGTGCGACTAATAGTGATTTTGAGCATGGCTACATAGATGAACTTCGTGTAACAAAAGGCTTAGCACGATATACTACTAACTTTACTCCAGAATCTTCACCGTTTCCAGAAGTAGATTGTTTACCATCTACTAATATAACAGGTAACGGTTATTTTGGAGGAGGTTGGACGCCAACCCTTTATGACACAATAGATGGTATACAGTTTTCTGACGAAACAGCTATAAACCCATCTGCTACAGTAAGTGTTGCTAGGCGTGCGCTTGCTGGCGTTAACAGTTCGATTAGAGGTTATTTTGGAGGAGGCCACACAGGTACAAATACAGACATAATAGACGGTATTCAGTACTCTGATGAAACTGCTATAAATCCCTCAGCTACATTAGCAGTTGCTAGGCATGTATTAGCAGGCGCATCAAGTTCTAATAAAGGTTATTTTGCCGGAGGCTATACAAGCTCACGATCGACTGAAATAGATGGCATTCAATTTTCCGATGAAACAGCTATTAACCCTTCCGCAACAATAAGCCAGGCACGGTATGATTTAGTAGGTGTTGCAAGTTTAGATAAAGGATATTTTGGAGGAGGATGGGTTTCAGGAGATGTAGCTACTATTGACGGCATTCAATTCTCAGACGAAACAGCTATTAATCCAGCAGCAACTTTAAGTGTTGCTAGACATGCCGCAGCAACAGTATCTACTTCAGTTACTGGCTATTTTGCAGGGGGAGCTACAAGTGCTTTTTCAGCTACATACACAGATGTAATAGATAAGTTTCAATATTCAAATGAAACTATCTCTTTGCTTTCAGCTACAATGATCTACGCTAAACATAGTATGAAAGGTGTCTCGTCAATCTCTAAAGGCTATTTCGGAGGGGGACAGACATCTATTAATTTAGACGAAATAGATGGAATCCAATTCTCAGACGAAACAGCTATTAATCCAGCAGCAACTTTAAGTGTTGCTAGAGAAGCTTTAGCAAGTGTCCAAACTCCATCAGCATTTCTATCTACAATAGCAACTTCTTCTGCAGGAAACGGCTATTTTGGAGGAGGATTCTCAACTGAAAACTCAAGTGTAATAGATGGAATACAGTTTATTGATGAAACTATTATAACTCCTTCAGCTACGTTAAGTGTTGCTAGGCAGCATCTAGCAGGAGTTTCAAGCACAGATAAAGGATATTTTGGAGGAGGATATACTACACTATCTTCTAATGTAATAGACGGTATTCAATATTCTGATGAAACCTCCATTAATCCTTCAGCTACTTTAAGTGTTGCTAGATTGCAATTAGCAGGGGTGTCAGGTACAGATAACGGATACTTTTGTGGAGGAACAACATCATCCGCATATGATTTAATCGATAGTATTCAATTTTCAGATGAAACAGTATCAACACCCTTAGTTACACTAAGTGTTGCTCGATATTTACTAGCAGGAATATCATCAGATTATACTGGATATTTTGGAGGAGGTTATGCAAATACATTTTCTAATGTTATAGATGGCATTAATTTTATCGATGAAACATTAATAACTCCATCAGCTACACTAAGCGCAGCTAGACAAGGACTATCTGGAATTGCATCGTCAACAACTGGCTATTTTGGTGGAGGAAGTGCTGGAATAAACTATGCTACCTTGATAGATAGTTTTAGATATGTAGATCAAACATCTGCGCTGTTAATCGCAGCATTAAGCTCCGCTAGACAGTATATAGCAGGAGTTTCATCAGCAGAAAATGGATATTTTGCAGGTGGAACAAATGGTGGATCTGAATTATCCACTATAGACGGTATTAATTTTTTAAATGAAGCATCTATAAACCCTTCTGTTACTTTAAGTGTTGCTAGGTATGGAGCAGCAGGTGTTCAAACTCCTTCATCTGCTGTATCTACATCAACGAATTTTATTTCTGGAAAAGGCTATTTTGGAGGTGGGCTTGCAGATGTAAACCTAAACGAAATAGATGGTATCCAGTTTTCAGATGAAACAGCCATAAATCCCTCAGCTACTTTGAGTGTTGCTAGACGTGGTTTATCAAGCGTCTCAAGCACAGCTAAAGGCTATTTCGGAGGTGGTCTTACAGATACAGACGTAAACGAAATAGATGGTATCCAATTCTCTGATGAAACCGCTATCAATCCTTCAGCCACTTTAAGTGTTGCTAGACGTGGTTTAGCAGGTGCTTCAAGCACAACTAAAGGATATTTTGGTGGTGGTTTGTCAAGTGTAGCGTCAAATCTAATAGATGGTATTCAATTTTCAGATGAAACGGCTATCATTTCTTCTGCAACTTTAAGTGTTGCTAGATATTATCTAGCGTGCGTATCGAACACAATTAAAGGCTATTTCGGTGGTGGCTCTACAGGATCAGACTCAAATGTAATAGATGGTATCCAGTTTTCCAACGAGACAGCACTTAATCCTTCAGCAACTTTAAGCGTTGCTAGGGATGCTTTGGCTGGTGTGTCGAGTGCAGTTAGGGGCTACTTTGGTGGAGGCATTACAGACTCAAACTTAAATGTAATAGATGGTATCCAATACTCAGATGAGACAGCAATTAATCCTTCAGCCACTTTAAGTGTAGCTAGACGAGCTTCGGCAGGTATATCAAGCGCAACTAAAGGATATTTTGGAGGTGGAGACACAGGCGTATACTCAAACGTAATAGACGGCATCCAGTTTTCAGATGAAACATCCATAAACCCATCAGTCACATTAAGCGTCGCTAGAAGATATTTAGCAGGTGTTCAGTCTCCTTCGGAAATTATATCAACATTGCCAATTTCTGCTACAGGTACTGGTTACTTTGGAGGTGGGCGATATGTAGATGTATTTTATAATGAAATAGACGGTATTAAATTTTCTGATGAAACATCTGTTAATCCTTCTATTACGTTAACTGCTTCTAGAAGTTACTTAGCAGGAGTTTCAAGTTCTGAAAATGGATATTTTGCAGGTGGTTTTAATAATTCAAACCAAACAGCAATTGACGGTATTAAATTTTCTGATGAAACATCTGTTAATCCTTCTATTACGATAACTGCTCCTAGAAGTTACTTAGCAGGAGTTTCATCTATTACTAACGGTTATTTTGGAGGAGGGTATTTAGTTACTGATAACATTGAAAAGTTTCAATATTCAGATGAAACAATTTCTACCTCATCTGCAAAGTTAAGCGTTGCAAGATTGGGATTAACAGGATTGTCATATTCTCAAAAAGGTTATTTTGCAGGTGGATATACCGGTGAAAGCTCAGATACTATAGATAGTATTATATTTGCAACAGAAACTGCATCAACTCCGTCTGCAACATTAAGTGTTGCCAGATATTACTTATCAACTGTAGCATCGTCTGAAATTGGTTATTTTTGTGGAGGAGCAGATGTTGCACTTAAAAATATTACCGACAGTATTCAATTTGCATCGGAATCGTTAATAACAATAGCCACAGTGTTGCCAATAGCTAAATCTGCGCCTGCAGGAGTTTCATCGTCGGAAAGAGGGTATTTTGGAGGAGGCTACCCAGGACTATCTAACTATACAATAACCGGAGTTAAGTTTTCTGACGAGTCTATTGTAAATCCTACAGCTACTTTAAATGTAATTAGATATGGATTAGCAGGTGTTCAACCTTCTTTAATTACAGAATATCCTACACTAACAACTGGTAAAGGTTATTTTGGAGGTGGATGGGACGGAGTATCGACAAATTACAATATAATAGATGGGATTCAATTTTTAGATGAAACCGCAATAAATCCGTCTGCTTCGTTGAGTGTTGCTAGACGACACCCTGCAAGTGTATGGTCGTCAACTAGCGGGTACTTTTGCGGCGGAACTACAAATGTAATAGACGGTATTCGATTTTCAGACGAAGCTGCTATTAATCCAAGTGTTACGTTAGTTAGTTCAAGAGAATCACCTGCTGGAGTTTCATCGTTGACAAGAGGGTATACTGGAGGCGGAACGTCGTCGAGCACAGAAATTGACGGTATCCAATTTTCTGATGAAACTGCTATAAACCCTTCAGCAGGATTAACGTATGGCAGGTATAGGTTAGGAGGCTGTTCAGCTCCTAACAACGGTTACTTTGGAGGTGGCAATAATGGATCAAACTTAAATGTAATAGATGGTATTCGATTTGCAGACGAAGCTGCTATTAATCCAAGTGCTACTCTTAGCCAAAGCAGACGAGCATTAACCGGAACGTCATCTTCTACTGAAGGATATTTTGGGGGAGGACATACAACCACTCAAGTAAACACAATAGATGGTATTCGATTTGCAGACGAAGCTGCTATTAATCCAAGTGCTACATTGATTGCAAACCGTGCTTATCCAGGTGCAGTTAAATCAAGTTCTAACGGTTATTGGGCAGGAGGTGTAGCAGGAGGTGCATCGATAGATAGTTTTGACTTCTCATCTCAAATAGTTCGTCGACTAACTGCAACTTTAAGTATATCTAGATGGGCGTTAGCAGGTGTTCAATCTCCCAGTGATAATGTTGCATCTGTTGTTTTAACAATAAATACTGGTTACTTTTTTGGAGGAGGAGGAGGTACTAGCGGCACATCTAAGGAAGTATTAAAAATAAATTTTACAAATAATACTTTTAACTTTAGTGCTGATTTAATTAGAGCAACACAAGGAGCAGCAAGTGTTGCATCTGAAACACATGCTTACATAGTAGGCGGTGCAACATCTACTACTGCTTTCAATACAATCGACAAACTGTCATTAGCAACAGATTTTGTATCATTAGAATTATACAACTTACCGTGGGCTCGAGGTTATGCCGGAGTTGTATCTTCTTTTAGTAATGGTTATATAGCAGGAGGTATGTACTCCGGCTCATTGTACACTGGAAGAATTGACTCACTAAACTTTTCAAGCTCAAGTATTGCAGAAATCTCTACAACAATATCTTCTAGAAGATATTTAGCGTCTTTTAGAAAATTAACTACTATTGGAGAAACAACAACTGGCTATTTTGCTGGAGGAATTACTACGTCTAGTGTAAAAAATATTATAGATAGTATCGAGCTACCTTCCGAAACGTATGCAGAATCATCTGCAACATTGTCTGTAAGTAGATACGGAGCTGCAGGAATTGCGTCATTGTATGACGGATATGTTTGCGGAGGATGGAGTACATTTTACACAAACATTGTAGAAGCGTATAATTTCGAGTCAAGTAGTTGTAGAACTGTAACAGCAACATTACCTACAACTGGATGGTCAGGAGACCCTATTGTATACGGTGACTCACGCTTAGGTGGTTCGTCGGCAATTGATGTAGGGTGTATTTCATTATCAGCAGGCTCGTTCGGATGTGACTTTATGGAATATAGCACGGAAACATTTAGTACATTTGGTACTGCAAGTCTAACTGGTAGATCAGGTGTAACATTACACCCTTTAGTTACTTAAACAGATTACTTTTTTGATCAACACAGAATAAAGTAAATAAGTTATAAAACGACAGCAATAAAAGAATGTTAAGTGTTAAAGTAGTAAACAGTTGCTGTTTTTAAAATAATTAAACTGTTATCTTGACTAAAATTATAAAAACGGTATTTAGTAAGATAAATATGATTATTACGGAGATAATATATGAATCGATACATTACTGTTCAACAAGGGACAATTAAAAGCACCCCACACGACTGTTTTACTAAAGTAAAGTTGCCTGATGGACAGATAATAACAAATTTTGATAAATTAACCGACTCTGAAAAAGCACAGTATGGGGAATTTAAGTATGTTGAAAGTTTACCTACTATTAATAGAGAAATGCAATGGTATACTGATAAACAAGTTACTATAAGTGCAACAACTGTTAATGTAACATATGCTGTTGGTAATAAGCCGATTGAAGAATGTAAACGTATTCAGATTGAAAAAGTATATAGAAAAGCAAAAGAATTGCTAGATATTTCAGCAGGTACTCGATCAAGCGTTGAAATTGCAGACTGGCCATTGCTAAAGCAAGATATTTTGCAATATTTAGAAGATAGTACAGTAGGGCCAATGTTGCTTAACGCTATTAATAGAAGTAATTACGATGTTAACGGATTAGTTACAACTTTTTTACCTAAAATTTCATACGAAAATGATATTATTACTACTAGGTCAGCACATACAGCAGTTATCCAAAGTTTACAAAGTGTACAAGAAGTTATAGATTATGATATTTATGCTACTGAACAATCTTTAATTCAATACGAAATTGATGGAACAAGTATACCAGTTGACAGCTCGTTAAATGAAACTCAAATCGTATGGCCATCACCTAAATAGCTAAATACAATAAGGATTTTGTCTAAAATGGAGCAAGTGTATGGCATTAACTAAAGTTACACCTGGAATAACATCCAATGTAGCAGATGGAACTTTAAGTAACTTAACTGACGTAGAATCAGCAAGAAACAATCTAAATTTAGGATCTGTTGCTACATATAATGTAGGATCAAATGACAATGATATTCCTACTGTTGCTGATATTAATACTATTGTTCAAAATATCGGCTATACTGGGTCAATTACAGGGTCAGGCAGTTTTGATTGGGTTGTTCAAACTTCTGCATATACTGCTCAAATAAATGAAAAAATAATAGCAGATACATCAGGTGGGAGTTTTACCATTACACTTCCAGCTAACCCTAGTGCTGGTAATTTTGTACAAATTACAGACGGTGCAGCCTTTAGTACAAATAATTTAACAGTAGCTAGGAATAATTCAACTATTGAAACATTAACTGAAGATGTGTTATTAACAATTTCAGGTTCAACATACGAATTTATATTCGATGGCACTACATGGCATGCTACTGCTGCTATTGCAACTATAGGATATACTGGTTCACAAGGTAATGATGGAATCGGTACTACAGGATACACTGGTTCAAGTGGTGATTTAGGATACACTGGTTCACAAGGTAATGATGGAATCGGTACTACAGGATACACTGGTTCAAGTGGTGATTTAGGTTATACTGGTTCACAAGGTAATGATGGTATTGGTACTACAGGATACACTGGTTCAAGTGGTGATTTAGGTTATACGGGATCAGTCGGATATGATGGTTCGCAAGGTACAATTGGATATACTGGTTCAAGCGGTGATTTAGGTTATACTGGATCAGTCGGATATGATGGTTCGCAAGGTACAATTGGATATACTGGGTCAAGTGGTGATTTAGGTTATACTGGATCACAAGGTAATGATGGAATCGGTACTACAGGATATACTGGTTCAAGTGGACAATCTAGCTTTTATGGATTTTTTCCAGGCACTACTTCTACTACAATATCAAGTCTGAGACGATACTTATCAGTAACATCAACAATACATACTATTACAGCATGGGGATCAGTTGCTGGCACTGCTGATGCAATTATTACATTAAATAAAAATGGGTCTAGTGCAGGTACTGTTACAATAATAGCCGGCCAGCTTAATGCAGTTAGCTCAGTATCAATATCAGTGACTCCAAGTGACTATTTTACTATAGATTTAGTAGGGGGTGGTGGAATACAAGATGTCGGTGTTAGGATAGATTTTTAAAATAGATAAATACTTTATATATTTTTGGAGAATTTCATGTATGCAGTTTATAACTATCAACCTAATTCAACTACTGCTAATGTTCTAAGTGATTTAGTAGCGTTGTTAACTGGAACAACAGATCCAGCATCTCTGTCATCTGACTGTGTTACTGGCAATACATCAGTAACTGCTCTGGATGCTGCAGGATGGGAAGTATACGATAACGATACTGGAACAACAGATCGAGTTATTTTAAGAGCGTTATCGCAAGACGGTATAGTTTATAACTATGTTCAACTAACTTTAACTACTACTACTTTAAATATAACAACAATGGAAAGCTGGAATAGTGCAACAAATACCGCTACTAACTACGCATACAGTCAAGGATTTATCTCTACTATTAGTACAAACGGAGGTGGATATTTTTACATATATGCAACAAGTAAAAATATTTTAATTAAACCTTGGATAACAGAAGGAATGCAAACCTTAGTAAATGCTTGTGAAATTAATCCTTACGGATTTTTTTATACCGGGTATCCAAGAATGGGAGTATATAATGGCGGTGGGCCCAGTGCATATTGGCCACGAGTTAAAAGGCATGATGCTTCCGGCGACAGTATTGGATTTTCTGTTAGTACAAGAACAATGACTGGAGCTTCTAGCAATTACGCATCCGGGTCTCTTTCTTCAAGATATAGATTAGCAGATGAATCGGAAATTTTACAATTATCAAAATTGTATCCATTACTAAGTAATAATCCTAGTTATATGGTTATGGGTGAGCTTTATGATATCTTAACCGGAGGAACTCTTAACATTATTTTATTAGACGAAATTGTATACAACGGTGTTAACTATGTGTATTTAGAAAGTAGTGTCCCTCGTTTTGTACCAAAAAGGTAATTAAATGACAATTTTAACTGTAGAAACTGCAATTATTAACGATACAGCTATCGAAGTACCGATATCTACTACAGATACGGTTATTCGACTTAGTGATATACGAATTAATTCTCAATTGCAAACTGACGAAATAACTGATCCGTTAATACAAGCACCTATTAATGCAGCAACTTTTGCCCCTGCTAGAGGAGGATCGGCTATAACATATAATCCAATTAAATTTTATTGGGGATAATAAATGACATACGAAGAAGTAAAACAATGTTTTAATGAAAATGTGAATTTTTTATACTGGGATGTAACTAAAGAAGAATTAAGTGCTATTCCAGTTGACAAATACATGGGCTATTATTTGCAAACTATGTACGTGGGTACAGAAGTTGAAGTACCTGAGCTCTCAAATAAATTAATGCAACCATAATATAAATAGCAGATTTACTTCTGCTATTTTCAATCCCATATGTTAAAAGATAAATATAAGTATTATATTTAGGAATTAATATGGCATATGTAGGCAATAAACCAATTTATCAAAGTTATCCTACTGATACCTTTAGCGGCGATGGATCGACTTTAGCATTTCCTAGAAGTACCTCAGTTGCTTCTAACTCAGCAATGATAGTTTCTATCGACGGCGTTAAACAGCATACAGATAGTTATTCTATATCCGGTGAACATATAGTTTTTTCAGAAGCTCCTCCTTACGGTATTGACAATATTGAAATTGTTTATATGGGATATCGAGGGCAAGTTAATACCGTATCAGCTAACACAATTACTGCAACAGAGATTGACGGGACAGATGCAGAAAATATTAAAACAAAATTAGGTATTACAGGATTAAGTGTTGACGGTTATACAGGTTCGGTTGGATACACAGGCTCACAAGGTAGTCCCGGTACTAATATTAATGTTATAGGATCAGTTGCACTAATTGCTAATTTACCTGTTTCAGGTAATACTAACGATGCTTATTTTGTAGATGAAACAAATACATTATATGTGTGGGATGGAATACAGTGGTACGATGCTGGAACAATTGTAGGACCGGTAGGCGATACAGGTTATACCGGCTCACAAGGAGTATTTGGCTATACAGGATCTAAAGGGTATACAGGCTCACAAGGTATACCTGGAGAATTTGCAGGTAGAGGCTATACTGGATCTACTGGGTATGTTGGGTCGCAAGGTATACCAGGCGCATATGCAGCAGTCGGTTATACAGGTTCAATTGGCAACTTAGGATATACTGGCTCACAAGGTATACCAGGAGAGTATGCTGCAGTTGGATTTACTGGTTCACTTGGATATACTGGATCTCGCGGAGTACCAGGAGAGTATGCTGCAGTTGGATTTACTGGTTCTCATGGTACTACCGGTGATTTAGGTTATACTGGATCTCGTGGTTATACAGGATCAATCGGTCGTCCTGGTACTAGTATTAGTGTAGTAGGTACAGTAGCAACTGTTGCTGATTTGCCATTAGCAAGTACACTTAATTATGCGTATTTTATAGAAGAAACAAGCGACTTATATGTATGGGACAGCTCCCAATGGTATAATGCTGGACAAATAGTAGGACCACAAGGATTTGCAGGTCCTAGAGGATACACTGGATCAGTTGGATTTGTTGGATCAAAAGGATATACAGGTTCAATAGGTCAACCTGGTACTAGCATTAATATAAAAGGTACTGTTATATCTACTGCAGCATTACCGATATCTGGAAATGCAGTTAACGATGCATATTATGTACAAGTAGAATCGTCGTTATATGTATGGATTGGTACATTATGGGCTGATGTTGGAGGAGTAATAGGCCCGAGAGGATTAACAGGATATGTTGGATCAGTAGGATATACTGGATCTCGAGGAGGGCTAGGATATACTGGATCACAAGGTGTTCGCGGTTATACAGGATCAGTTGGATATGATGGATCACAAGGTATAATTGGATACACCGGTTCACAAGGTATAATTGGATACACCGGATCAGTTGGATATGATGGATCACAAGGTATAATTGGATACACCGGTTCACA
>Ga0208795_1000107_pt1 | contig 38671 bp, 68 predicted proteins | sample CB_VirMetaG_6_FD_184541 | JGI IMG/M metagenome (GOLD analysis project Ga0208795, IMG submission 184541) | Freshwater to marine saline gradient viral communities from Chesapeake Bay - CB_1508_2 Viral MetaG (SPAdes) (version 4) | ecosystem: Environmental > Aquatic > Marine > Coastal | place: USA... | reverse complement strand
GTTATCGTTTTCATGTCTTCGGCCTATCATCTGCGCCCGTGCCACGCGCCTCAAACGCAATGAGAAACGCGATACAGCATCCCGCGTGGTGCAGGTGCGACATACCCGTCTCGGCGTCGACGCCACGGCCAGCCCACCAAGCCCACATATGCCGCATCAAGGCAGCAAACACGCGGCCCCATGACATACCGGCCTCCCAATTCCTTGCGCCATACTTCCCCGCACCAAACGAAAGAACATTGCTCACAGCGTCCAGCATTTCAGGCGGTAACAGGTCATACCTCGCCTTTCCGGTGTCATCCTTGCGGCCCTCGGCTATGATGCTGATAGATTCATCATCCCATTCTTGCTGTGCTGTTTTCATGCCATGCCCAACGCGCTGCGATACAGTTCCAGCACCGCCTCGGCCTCGGCCCGATCGTCCGGGTTTTCCGCGCGCTCTTTGATGATGCTGCGAATGGGCCGGGTCATGTAACCGCGCCCCTTGGCCTCTGCGAAAATCTCCTTGCGCAACACCTTCAATTCGGCAACCTGCGCGTCGATCAGTTCCGCGCGCTCAATGAATTGCCGCAGTTCCTCGCCCGTTACGTTGATGTTAGATCCGTCCATGTCCTGCCTCATTTTTTGGTTTCAAACGCCTTTAGGTTGCGCTTAGATTAGTGACCCTTGATCGGGATCAGCTTTGTATTTGTGTTTATGTACACCGCCGCCGCCTTGCGGTTTCGGTTGCAGCGGCTCATTGCGCGGCTTCGTATCAGCGCCTCGGTTGATGCCTGTTGCGGCTGACATTCTTCGCTCTGCCTCGGCCTTGCATTCAGCACTGGGGCAACTCGTAAGTATGGCTTGCGAAGGCCGGTCCCTTCGGTGTCGTGGGTATCCGTACCCAAGCGGCGCGTTTGTAGCCCCGCAATGAAAGCACGCCACATCACACCACCCGCGAAAAAGGACCGGGACCGAAGCCCCGGCCAAGTTCCAACAAGGTGCCGGGATGCACGGTCGCACCGCCCCGGCTACGGTGAACAGCGGTGGGAGGAACCGCCGACCGTGAATTATGCGGGGTCATTGCGCTGCCCCTTGAATGTGCAAACCAGCGTTGCCATTTTTGCCATGAGCAGAAGGCGGGTTTGCAGAAATAAACCCCCGAATGCGGGCTTCTGTTGTGAAATGAAGCCCGCCACCTTCACGAAGGCGGGATACAAGCTCGCTATTTCCAACGGCTTTTTTGCCGAAGTATGTGTCACTCATGCCTGATTTTGTCAGGTATGTTTCGACATCTGAAAGGATGGGGTGATGTTGCTTCATAATCCATTTATATCCGCTATCGCGGACAATGCAACCGCTTTTTATCGCGGACGTGCAGAACTCCACAAAATACGGCAAAATAAAGACATGAACGATAGTAGCTGGCGACAACGCCTAGAAGCCGCAGTATTGAAAGACGACAGGTCGCTTCGGGATATTTCCTTGGCGGCGGGGTTGTCGCACGGCTATTTGCACGGCATTTTGCGCGATGAAAAAGAGCCAACGCTTGATCGGTTTACCAAGATTTGCCAAGAATTAGGCGTCAGCTTGTCCTATGCGCTCATGGGTATTGAGATAACGCCAGAAGTTGAGCAGATCATAAGCCGAATTGAGGGTGACGCTGCCGCCGCTAACGCGCTAGTCACAATCCTCAAGGCGCGGGCGAAGTAGCCAATAATTTCACAATTCTTTTAGCCTCGGCGCGGGACAGCGACCGAAGCGCAGCGATGAATTCGCCAACAAACATATCTCACCTCTTTCTGAATGCTGCCCAGTATTCACGTTTGCCCGTCTGGGTCAACCTAAAGTAGACCGCAAATAAATTTGTCCTTTATCGCGGATATATGTCTTGACTGTCCGCAATTGCGGATATACGTTAAACCTATCAGCGGCGACATATGAGCCTGCGCTAACAGATAGGGAAACACGACATGACGCTAACAATTGCACGGATGACCGAACTAGACGGCGGTATCGGCCCAAACGCCATGAATATCCGCAAGCATGCAACGCGCGTAATAAACGGCCCTATGCCAGCGCGGGTGCGCAAGGAGTTGATGGACGCCGTAAAGGCGGGCGCGCTTGGCCGCATCCCCAAGAAGGGCTTGCTACCTGAAATCTTCTTTCACCCAGATCACAAGAACGGGGCAATCGCGCGCCGCAAATCAGAAGCTGAATATGCGGTGAAATGCATCGCCACAGTTATCGCCTAACCCCAAACGCGGGGTTAGCGCCCCGCCCCATTCAGGGAGACACGACAATGCAAACGCAGACAATCGCCCGTTATTACCCCACCGCCTACATCAACGCCACGCAGATCACACCCGGCGTTTGGGCAATCATTGACCACCACCGGCCCGCCGCCGTGACCTTGCCGCCCCGTGCGCCCGTTGTGTCAGCCCGCAAGCCTTTGCCTGTGTGGGTGCAGTGATGGACGTTCGCGCAACATTCACAGCGCTGAATGAGGCCGCATATGCAGCCGCCAGCGCAGCGCGTAAGGCAGACCACACCGATGCGCTAAAGCTGAAACAAATCGCGCTATTCACTGACGTTTTGGTGGACAGCCTGCCAGCAAGCGAGGTGGCAAAATGAGCTATGACCCGCTTGAAGTTGATGCAGCATATGACCGCCGCCATTTCAGCGATGACGCGCAGGCTTGGCGCAAGGCCGATTGCCGCCGCCAAGCAGCAATGATGGACGCCCGCGATGATGCCGAAAAGGCCGCGCTGGTGACGTTCAAGGCAAGCAACCCGTGGCCCACCGACCCGACAGCGCTGCACGGCGCACGGATGGGCTTGCAAGAGTGGATCAGAGAGAGAGGCGATTGATATGGCCACCCCCCAAGCACTCCGCGCGCTAAATGAGGCCGCTTATGCCGCAATCAAGGCTTTGGCCGCTGATCCCCGCGCTGACGTTAACCGCCGAAACCTGCACCGCATTGCGCTTGAAACAGATGCGCTTGTTGATGCGCTGACCCCGGAGCCGAGAGCATGACCCACACCCCCAACACCCGCCCCGATATGGCCCAACTGCCAGACGCGCACAACTGCCAGATGCTTGCCCGCGCGAACACGGCCCACGCGGTCCGCGCCGCCCGCCGCCGCACCATATCCGCGCTTATCGTTGTGTCCTTGCTGTTCGGCATGGCTTTGGCCGCGCTTGCCTATTCCAACGCCTATGCCCGTGGGATTGACGCGGAAAACAATCCACACATGGAGGGGTTCAAATGACGCCCCGCCAGCTTGCGCTTTCGCTAATGGCCGAGCGCAAAGATTACCCGACAGGCTCACCCGATTGGGATTGGCGGACCCGCGCCGCTTGGAAGCTGTACCAGTTAAGCCAAGGCATTCCCGCGCGTGACTGGACCGATACGCCACCGACAGAAAACAGAAAGGCCGCATGATGGAAACGAAAAATGTTCACCAGCGTCTTGCCGAGGTTATGGCAGACGTGACCTATATCCAAAAAGAGCGCAAATCCGGGATGCAATACACCATCGTTTCGCATGACGCGGTGACTGCCAAAGTGCGGCCCGCATTGCTCAAGGCTGGCATCGTTTATTACCCCGTGCGCTGTGACCACACTCAAAGCGGCAACCGCGCCGAGTGCAGTATGACCATCCGCTTTGTGAACATTGACACGCCAGCCGACTTTTTCGAGGTGCAAACTTTTGGTTATGGCGTTGACCCGCAAGACAAGGGGCCGGGCAAGGCTATGTCTTACGCCGTGAAATACGCGCTATTGAAGGCGCTGGGGCTGGAAACTGGCGATGATGCCGACCATGATAGCATCAATCACGACACGAAAGACCCCGCCAGCGCTGAAAAGCCAGCCGCTGCGCATGAAGCCGCAGTAGCCGCCGCAATCAAGGGCATTAGCCGCGAAACTGACACCGATAGCTTGCAGGAATATTGGACAAACATCGACCGCACCGACCGCACAACGGCCCGTGATCCGCGCGTGATTGATGCCGCCAAAAAGCGCAAGCACGACTTGCAGCTTGCCGATACCGCCGACAGCATCGGCAACCCTAAAGACGAGGCCGCTTAATGGCAGGGCAAACCGTCATTCTATGCGGAAAACGTCAGCGCGAATTTGCCAAAACTCTGGTTGAATCCGCGCCGATTGGCTCCGTCCTGAATATCAGGGAAGCCACCCGCACCACCGACCAGAATGCAAAGCTTTGGGCAATGCTCTCCGATGTATCCCGCGCCAAGCCTAAAGGTCGCAGGCATACGACCGATCTGTGGAAAGCGTTATTTATGAAGGCTTGCGGCCATGCTGTGCAGTTTTTGGAGGGTCTAGACGGTGAGCCTTTCCCGGTCGGGTTTAGGTCGTCGCAACTGACAAAGCCGCAAATGAGCGAATTGATCGAGTTTATCTATTCATACGGCGCAGAGCATGGCGTGATCTGGACGAATGAGGCAGCACTATGAGCCTCGCCCATCAATTCAAAGGCCCGCTAGGCCAAAAGACGGGCAAGCCCACCAACGGCACCCGTGGCGGGTTGCTACATATGCGGCGCGTCAAGCAATTGCCCTGCATGTGCTGTGGCAAGTCTGGCCCAAGCGAGGCGCACCATTGCCGCAGCGATGGAATGGCGCGCGATGATTACAAGACCATTCCGCTTTGCACTGATTGCCACCGAGGCCAGCAAGGCTACCACGCCGCAAAATCAACATGGGAAGCGACATATGGCAAGGATTACGAATACCTCGCCGTTGTTGCCGATGCCCTAGCAGGAGAATTGAACCAATGACCCACACACCACAATACTACATCGCATGGAACTCCGCCAAAACGGAAGGATTTATCACAGATGACCGCGATGACTGTATGAGGGCTTTAGGCCGAAAGCCTCGCGGCAATATGGAAAGCACGCTTGGTAGCTATTTCCGTAAAACCTACAGCAAAGACAATCTCCCCCCAATCCAGACAGTCAAGGTGCTGAAATGACCGACCGAGACAAGATGATTGAGGCGCTGGCGAAGGCGATTTACTGCCACAAAGGCGACTTGCCCGCACCTTGGGACAATGTTGGCGATGGATGGGAGGGCAATTGGTCAGAGTTGCGTATGGAAGCCCAGAGCCAAGCCGCCGCAGTGCTAGAACTCATGCAGCCCAAGCGGTTGGTGTGGCGCGCACGGTCAGATGATTATTGGGCCGCTGAAACTGTTTCAGGCATGGCCTACATCACAGAATATCGCGGCATGAAAAAACCATTCAAGCTGGGCTGCGGTGCCTTGTACTCCCAGAACGAAACACCAGAACTCGCCCAAGCCGCAGCCCAAGGCCACGCAGACGCCGCATGGTTGGCAAGCCTGCCGCTGGGTGAATTGTTGGGGGGCGATTGATGATTGACGCAATACTTGAGCGCGCGGGTATCAATCCGCCGGGGCCGGATAAGAACCGCACGCAATGCCCGCGATGCAGCCGCCGCCGCAAGAAATCGCAAGAGCGGTGCCTAATGGTTAAATGGATTGGATGGGTTGCGCAGGTGTATTGCCACCATTGCGGATGGAAGGAAACGCTGCAATGACACGTCCAGTTTTGCTTGACTTCGTTGACGTAGCGAAAGAATGGGGAATGTCGCCCCAAGCGGTGCAGCGCGCCGCCGATAGGGTTGGGCTGACCGTCTACATGGGACGCAAGCCAAAAATTCCAGAGGATGATTTGAAAAGGTTGATTGCATCATGCCAAGGCCAAGCAAAGGGGCGCGCCTCTACTGGCGAAAGCCCACAAAGACCCGCGCAGGACAATGGGTTATCCTCGACGGGCAAACAGAGCGCAAAACAGGCACAGTTGATCGCGGAGAAGCTGACCAAGCGCTTGCCGACTACATCAACGCACGGGGAATCAACCGTCACACCCATACGCCCGAAACTTTCCTAGTGTCCGAGGCGCTGGTGGAGTACGGCGAGAACCGCGCGCCAAGCCGTGCCGCCCCAGAGCGCATAGGCTACGCTATCAAGGCGTTGATGCCGTTTTGGCACGACTTGCCTGTTGGTGCCGTGACTATGGCCACATGCGCGCGCTATGCGTCTTACCGCGGCAAGTCAGCCGGAACTGTCCGCCGTGAATTGGGCGTATTGCGTGCGGCGATGAATTGGTGCGTCAAGATTGGCGCATTGACGCGATGCCCCCCCGTTGAATTGCCAGCCCGCCCCGCGGCGAAAGAGTTATGGCTGACACGGGGCGAGGTTGCTAGGTTGATCCGCGCCGCCCGTACTGACCCGCGGTCAAAGCACCTTGCCCGATTCATCCTATTGGCCGTGTATACGGGCAGCCGAAAGACCGCGGTATTGGATCTGCGCTTTGAACCGCACCCCCGCGGCGGCTGGATCGACTGCGACCGCGGCGTCATGTACCGCGCTGCTAATGATGCAAGACTGACGAACAAGCGCAGAACGCCGGTAAGGATGCCTGCAAAGCTATTGGCCCATGCCCGCCGTTGGTCGCGCCAAGGTGGTTGGGTTGTCAATTACCGCGGCGCAAAGGTTGGAGACATCAAGACAGCATGGTCACGCATTCGACGCATTGCGGGATTGCCCGCGGCAACGCCCCACACGCTAAAACATACCGCGATTACATGGGCCATGCAGCGAGGGGCAAATCTGCCCGATGCCGCGGGTTTCTTTGGGACTTCGGTTCGCGTGATAGAAAAAACGTATTGGCACTATCACCCTGATTTTCAGGCGGGTACTGCGGCAATTATGGATAGGAAGGGATAAGGCATGGCTAAATTAGATTCATACGAAAAAAACATATGCGATGGAAACAAGCCGGGAAAGCTATTCTTGAAAGACTATGGCGATGGGGTTTGCGTCAATATGTGGATAATGGATTACGAATATGACCCGATCCGCATTGCGTTCGGCATTGATGAGGAAATAACCATATTCCCCGGCGAAAATAAATGGGTAATGTTTGCACCGCATCAGCTTGAATACATCGCAGAGCGGGCAAAAAAGGCGGCGGCCATGGCCCAAAAATACTGCGATGAAAACCCAGAGGAATAGGGGGTTTCTTGGCCGTATCTTGTCACGGCGAGAACGGCCAAGGCGCAAAACGGCCTGCAAGTGATTGATTTGATTGGCGCACCCGACTGGATTCGAACCAGTGACCTCTGCCTTCGGAGGGCAGCGCTAGGCCGTTTGTTCACGCAATAACCCCGCTTTTCCCCTTGTTTGATCACGGTTGGCGGGTATCTAATGGCGGTCAATCTTGGCCGGACCAAGAAACCCCTTTCGTAAATCTTTCGTACTCTCGTAAAATAATATACGCAAAACGCAAATTAGTGCTTGATGCACATGCGCATTGCGTATAGGGTTGTCATAAGGAAACAACGCAACACAAGGAAACAACACAATGGCTCACCTTACCGAAGCGAAAATAATCGAAATGGCAGACGCCGCGCTGACCGCATACGAGTTCACTGGCGAAAAGCGCCGCATGGGCGAAGTCGCTGCCGAGTATGCCGCCGATGAATTTGGGGTGAGTGCAACCGCAGCGCAGACTGGTTACGCCATCAAGCTGGCGCTGACCGGCTGGGAGGGCATCAAGGCCGCTACAAAGAAAGAGGTTGATGCGCAGTTCTCCTAACCTAACCGGGGGCTGCGGCCCCCACCACCCCACACAGCAAGGAATGCGGCAATGACCAAGCAACAAATCCAAGACGCTATCACCGACCTAATGGAAGTGCGCCGCGAAATCTCAACAGTCAACCGCAACGCCGGGGAAACCATTTTTAACCCTGCTGCAACTGATGCGCTGCAAGCCGTGATTGAAATGTTGAAGGAGCAGGAATGACCCCCGCGCAATTCCGCGAGGCGCTGCAATCGTTGCGCCTCGACCAAGCCGCCGCCGTTAAGATGCTTGGCTACAAACGGCAGGCCAGCATAAGCGACCTTTGCACGGGCAAGCGCAACCCATCGGGCGCGACCGTGCGTCTGTTGCGGGCTTATTTGGATGGATACAGGCCGACCGACTGGCCAACGCAAAAAGCCCCCACCGATTAAGGCAGGGGCTTTTCATTTTTACCGAAACATTCCCAACCCTACCCCATCCCGCGCGGCTTGGGAATACCCTAACCGTTTGGCGGCAATGCCTCGGCAACAATCTCGAACCCGTCACCCGATGCCAAAAGGCAGGTTTCGCCCGCAGGGCCGGTTGCGGTCATTGTCCAACTGCCCGCCTCGCGATTGGCGAACATTTCCAGAACAGCCCCGTTGGCTGACAGCCCGATTGATTGGCGCGTTTCCCCGTATTTCTCGGCAAGGTATGCCAGCACCGAGGCGCGCGGGGCGCATTGGGGCGCTGCATTAGCGGCAAATGGCAACAGAACGGCAAGGGCAAATATACGGATCATCATAGTGCCTTTCTCATTTGTGCGATTAGGTCGAAAATCAGGATTGCAAATTTTGCGTAGGGAATGACCCCAAGCAATTCATGGCCGCGATACAGTTGCAGCCCTTCGGCGTTGACGTGCCAAGTAATCAAAACCGCACCGTCATGTCGTGCTTTAGCCCTGCCCGTTCGCAGAACATCATTGCGCGCATTGCCGCCGTATCGGTGTAACCCATATCGGCAGAGTGTTGATCCATTGAGCAAATCGCGGGAAGCTGAAACCAGCTAAACGCCCCATAGGTTTCTTGGCGTGGGTTGTGCAAATGGCCAGTGAACAGATACCAAAACCGACTTGCGCCGAATTGATCTGGAAAGTTTGGCGGGATATTCGCGGCCAGCTTTTCGGGCTTTATCCCGTGTCCATGATGCGCGGCAAGGAATACAGCGCCTTTTTGAAACACCCACATTTCACGCTCGGACTGGTCAATCGTCACGCGGGGATCGTTATGGTATCTGTGATGCAAGGCAAGCCCAACGGCGTCCGGTGTGTTTGGGTCATGGTTGCCGCGATTGCTGCGATATATTACGCGCTCACTTCTCTGCAATGCCATGTCAATCTGCCAAGCCTTTGCCGCGGCTGATAACGCTAGATTGCGCCGATGTGACCCCGTGACCTTTAGCCTATGATCTGACCGCGGCGTTGCATCCTTATCGCAGTTCGCGTGGGTTAAGTCGCCATTGTCCAGAATGATTGCAGTCTCGCATGGTGGGATTGCCGCATGTGTTTGCGAAAACCCGTCTTTCATCCGTTCCATCGCTATATCTGGGCTGTAATCGGTGCCGCCGCGGTCGCTTGTGATTTCAACACCCAAATGCACGTCAGATTGTGGGAAAAATGCAATCTTGCCTGCTTGGGAATGTTCGCTTTGAATGATTGGTGGTGCCGCGGGAATATCTGAAAACGCCGCCCGCATCAGATCAAGTACGTTGGCTTGGTCGTCATTGCCCTTTTGTGAATACCGCGTTGACCGCTTAACTAGCTTGCCCTCGGCGTCCGTGATAATCCACCCGCCGTCTATTGTGCAGCCGTCAAGATTGGCGGCGACCATGCTTTCCTGCATCCCATTTGGCAGGTGGAAGCCCTTCGCCTTTGCCGCGTTGTGCCGGTTGCGTAGCGTTTCGAGCGGCATCCCGACAGCCCGCGACGCCGCGCCCACGTTGCCATGCTCTTTGACCAGAGCGACAGCCTCGCGCATCTTTTCTTCGCTCAATCTGGGGTTAGCCATTATTGCGCCCCCGCATCAAATTTAGCGATGACAACCCGACCTGTGCGCCGCATGGCTGCAACATCATCGCCGCCCAGTGCCGCCGCGTGATCCGTCATCGGCCCGCGCAGGCCCGCAATCAAGGCGCTATCGCTTGGCCCTGTCACGCAGCCACTTAACATTATCAGCATCATCGCCGTTGCCAGTATCCGCATTTAGCATAGCCTCCGAAGTTGCGCGGTAAGTTTCCGCTGCCTTTTCCGCCGCCTTGGTTTTGGTCCGCTGCGCACCGTTGCGCCGCCCGGTAAGCCATGCAGCCGCAAGCGCGGCCATGCCCACCGCAGCCCACGCCACAGCGCGCCGCAGCCATGCAGGGATGAATGCCCACATCACTCGACAGCCCCGCGCAACCCGATGCCCACAAGGCCCGCGTTGATAAGCACGGCTGGCTCTACGCCACCCGTTGACGCGTTGATAACCTTTGCCGCTTGCTCAAATTCGGGGAAGGCACTGGCCAGCGCCACAATGCAGCCCGCAACAATGGGGGCAAATGATGCCAGCCACGTTAGCGACTTGGGTTTGAAATATTTATTCATGCCTTGCCCTTTCTAAAGATTGCCGCGATTGCCGCGAACAGATCCGCCCGGAAACTAGGCGCTCGGGTGACTGGAACGTGATCGGCGGGCGGTGCTAGGCCGTAACCATCGGCAAGCAATGCGGCCTCATATGCGACCGCGATTTCCGCGATTTCCGCAGCCTTATCCGTGCCGTTGATAACCCGCCGCGCCGCTTTGTAATTCGACCGCGACAGCGTGATGTAATCGGCAAGTTTTTTGCCCGTGAACCATCCCTCAAGAGAGCCTAGAACAAGCACCGATGCGCTGATTTCCGGATCAAGCGCGCGGCGGGGGTCAGTGGTTAGATCAACCTTCAACGCCTTGCCCGCGCGGATATAATTGTCTTTCCACGTCAATTGAGCAAAGCCGCGACCATACCACGGGTAATATCGCAGGTTTTTGCGCCGCCACTCCTCCGAAAGCCAATAAGCCTCGACCACTGGTTTCATCGTGCGATTGGTTTCCCAAAACGCAGTCGCAAGCACATAAGCCGCTTGATTGCGCAACAGGTCATGTTTTCGGCACTTGGTCAGGATTAACGGGGTAAAGCCTAATTTTAGGTCGGCCTTCACTGTTTCACCTCGCGCAATAGCGACTTAATGTCGGCGCGGATTTCCGAAAGCATCTTGTTGCTCTCATCGCGCGCCTCGCGGTGCGCCGCCATATCCTCTTGACGCTGCGCCCATACCCGCCGCAAATCCGCTTTGTTGGCAAGCATCATTGCCTCAAGCCGTACCAGCCAGACCACCGCCGCGATAAACGCCGCAACGATTGCCCAAAAGTCCCTGATTATTTCAGCCATTGCAGAATCACCCCGCGCTGTGTCTTGAGTGCATTAGCCATGCCATTTCCTACTCTGGTGTGGTCAGCATCGGGCCTTGGGTTGCTGCCCTGCCCGATGCGCCTGTTATTTTTGCAATAAATCGTTAATCTGGGATGGACTAAGTTCTAGCAACGATAGGGTAAATTGCCCAAGCCGTTGTTGCTGCTCTGTCCGCAGGAACGATTGTTTCGCCGCCAGTTATATTGTTGTCGGCTGTCCTGCCGGAATTTCCAGCACCCTCCAAATAAGGGTTTTTCAATACCTTTTCAGTCCCAGCAATAGACCAATATTGAGTGCCGGAAACGGTTGTGCCTGTGCCGCTGGTGTTGGTATGCCCCACAAAGAAAGTCTGACCGGCTGGGATTACCACAGGGGCATCGAATGTTACTGTGTTTAGGCTGGCCGTGAAGGAATGCGATTTGCGGGCAACCGGTGACTCAAGTGTGGTGTTCACCCCACCCACAATAGCGTTACAATGGGAAACAATAACCTCGCCCACAGCGGCTGTGCCAGAATAAACTTTAACACCCGTTAACGTAACGTCCGTTATGGCTGTGTAGTACATGCCCTTAGTGGCAAAAGCCGACCCCGAACTTAAAGGAGCCGATGCAGTTAGGTTGGAGGCTATAGCGGCCTCGAAAGTCGCGTCTTCCCACTTGTTTTTAAAGTATGCGTTAAGGTCATCAACCGAAGCATCCGACAACGCCTCGCCATAAAGTACGACTTCACCTATCGCGCCATTAAACACGTCTGTTAAATCGTTGGTTCGGCGGGTTGACCCTAACGAGATGGTATCTATCGCCGTCATCACACCAACATTTGACGCAGACGCGGTCAATGCTCTCTGGCCATTGATCCACATATCTATCGTGGTGCCATTATCTCGCACGACTACATAAGCCGCTTCAGCTTCATTCGCGATAAACCCCTTGGCGCTGTCCGTTATAACGCTGGTGCCTGCGCCGTCTACCTTGCGATAACCCGCCAGATTATCGAACGCACGCAATCTTAGGCACGGGTTTGCATTAGTGGACGAGCTAAGGGCGACAATGGCGAGTTGCTCGGAGCGCCAGCCGACATCAGCTTGAAAAACCGCCGCAATTGTGTGCGGTTTGTCTTCTGTCGCGAACCCAGAAAGACCCGTTGCGCTTATTGAAGACTGCCCTGTATCCCAATCGGCGGCAAGCAATCCGTTGATGGTCCTGCCAGTTTTGGGCCAACTGCTATTGATGCTAGAATTTAAATCTAGTGCGCCCGCTTGGTCTGGAATTACGATAATATTTGCGCCGGAAACAGTATAATCCCCAAGGGAAAGGTCATAGTGGTGCATTGCCCCCGCTGGCATTTGGGTCACAACCTGCCCAACTGGATAGAACCCAATAGGCACAGCGCAGACAAATGTTGAATTGCTGAAGTTCATATTGATGCGCGTCTTTGCCGAATATAGAGCAACGAAAGGATATATTGCACCCGCTGGCGCAAGGGTGCCGACCGCCGCCGCCGCATTTAATGCAGCGCAATTTTTGAATAAGAACACCTCGCCAGCGCCGTTGATCGCAACGCCTGCGGTGTCGCTCCGCGCCAATGCCCCGCCATCGCCCAAATCAAGAATTGTTGCGCTGTTCTGCCGAATTGTCCCGTCCGACCACCATGCGATTTCTGTGGCCCTATCGCCGGGGATGCCGTTTAACGGCAAGGCAAGCGTGGCAATGCCGACCGCGAAAGTCGCGTTTTTAGGCGTGGCCTGCTGAATCTCATATTCCCAATATTCATTTCCAGAAATAGCGGTCGCGATATAGGCAACGCCGAAGGTTGCCGGGTCGTTTGTGGTCCTGATCGCGGTTTGCCCGCTATCCGCTACCTCAATTCTTGTCGGTGAAGTATAACTTGGATCAATGCCCGGCTCTGGGTTGCTCGTTTCGGGGTCTGTTGGTGTTCCTGTCGGCGGGGTAGGGTCGCCCGCCGGAGGTAAAACAGGCGTGTCTCCGACAGGCTCAACATATGGCGGCGCTAGGGACGCGACCGCGCCGAATGAAGGCAGGCCAACGCCCGAATTGAGCCAGCCCATCAGGACACCGTAAAGGCGTGAATGCCCGTTGCTGTGGTGCCTGTTGACAAAACCCGCTTGGCCCCGCAAGTCAGTGTAAAGTTATCCGGCACGGTCACTGTGCGGGTGTTGCCGTCAGCGCTGACAAACACCACCACGCCGCCGACCGTGATATAAAGCGCAATCGCCATTTTCGCCAAATCGGCGGAATCGGAAGGGGTGACGGGGATCAGGTCAGACGCAGGCCCGCCAAGGCCAACGCGGCCCGCAAATGGATTAGACATATTTTTAACTCCTATGTGATTTCCCAACACGCCGCGATGCGCGCAACGGTTGCTGTTGCCGTGATTGTTTTTGTTGAAGCGGTAGGCACGATTTCTTCCGCCGCGCAAAGGCTGGACCCGAAGTTTGAAAAGTAGACGCTGGACAGCCCGCCGAGGGTGTAAGTCACCGCGCTGGTTCTGACAGAAGCCGCAAGCACAATCGAATTATCTGTTGCAGCAATTGACATATCACCAGCCACACCAACATTTTTAGCATCGGTCAATATCGGCGTTTGAACCGCCGCGCCGCCGATGTTCCAAGCGATTGCCCGCGAATTGACCTGCGCCGATCCGCCAAGCGTCACCACCACATCGCCGCTTTCACCCGTTGGCCGTGCGGTCCACATTTCGACAAATTCGGTCGTGCTGCCAGATGTATCCCGCGACCGTGTGGCCAAAACCGCCGCAACCCCGCCGATGGTAACGGCAGAAAGCGGATTCATTGCAGGCGTCCCGCTAGATGACCGCAAGGCAATTGCCACCGCAATCAGTCGGTTTGTGCGTTCCGGCCCGAAGTGCATCCCCGTGAATGTCACGGAAGAAACCGCCGAAACGCCCATATATCTTTCGGACCCGGCCAAATAAACATTTGGGAAAGCGACCGGCTGCGCAATGCTGCGCGTCTCGGCATCCGCCCAGCCTGTTTGCGGCGGCATCACCCACTCCGTTGCCCATGTGCTGCCGTCATCCGATGACTGCACAATGCCGTTAGTAGGTGTCTCTTTTGAATAGCTTGCGTTGGGCGATGAAAGCGTGATATGGCCCACAATCTCCGAATTGCCGCCGCCGAAATCATAGGAAAGCCACGAGGGTGCAATCTGTGCCGATGCCGTGGCCCAGAACGCGGCAAGCGAACCGTCGAAACCCTTTGCCGCCTCATAGCCGCCCGTGATGCTGGACGCCGCTGCCGTGCCTGTTCCTGTCAGACTGGCCCCGCCGCCCGTTTCGCGCAATTCCAGATCACCGACCATTGTATAAGTTGATCCGCCGCCGTTGCTCGGAATGTATAAACGCCAATATTGATGCCCGCCGGGTGTAAGCCCGCCGCCCATCGGATAGCGCTGCGATGATGTGACCCCAATCAACGGCATTACGGCGTTACCGCCAACAGGCCGAACATATCCCATTCGTTTGCCGCGACCTTTTTGACCGTAACCACAGCTCCAACGTCCGCCGTTTCGGCATCAAAGCCGGTCGGCCCGTTGATCGTAACACCCACGGCCCCGGCGATTGTAACCGCCGCCGCGCCGTTTTGCCGGAAGTGGAACTCGGACCCTACAGGATAATCCGCCGTTGCGTCCAAGGGGATCGTCACAGCGCAGCCCGCCGCGTTTGTGCAGCGATGATAGGCAAACACCGCCGAGGGTGTGTGTGTGGTCCCTGTGACCGCCACAACGGCGCTGCGCGGCTCTTGGAATGTCAATTGATACGCGGCAAGGCCCGCCGTTAGGTGCGCCGCATCAAACACCGCTGGCGATGTGTGGTCATGCAGGACAAGATAAAGCCCATCGCCAGCCACGTTGACCAGATCACTTGCGGCGTAGGCGGTTGATGCCGCCCAATTGCCACGCCAGCGAAAGGCCGTGCGGGGAACGGCAAACGGCCCAAACACTCGCGCATCGGTTAGCGTGATGGTCAACTGCGTGCCGACCAGCGTTATATTGTCAATTTCTGCCGGTGCTGGTCCATCGCCCAAGGCGTCAACATCCGTCCGCAGGGTGTGAAAGTTCACATCAACCTCGGCTGCGGTCAGGTTGCCACCCTTGCCCGCGCCCCAAGCGCCCGCAGTTCTATAGATTATTGCCATTTTTATACCTCAAGGAAAACTGCCGTGTCTGCCGTTGTGCCGATACGCCAAGTGTGTGTGCCGCTCTCGTAATTGAATATTTTTGTGAAACCGAAAGTTGATTGGGTACTGGCCCCAGAGACTGCCCACTTGGAAGACCTGTAAGCCGTTGAAGGCTCTATGGTCAGCTTTTTGCCTCTAAATATATCAATCGTGATTTCGACATAAGAGTCCCTGCCGTCACCCGAAAACGGACACTCAAGATCAACGTGAAGCGCGGCGGGGTGTTCTTTCGTTGCAAGGCCCAGATTATACCAGACATCGCGAACTATTCGCACGGATGAACTCGTGAAAGGCGTGTCATACCAACTAGCGCTATCACTAGCCGACATTTCCCCCCAAATTCTTGGCTTTTCGCCGTCAATGTGGACGGCTGGGCCGAAAGTTAATGTAGAAGAAGGGACCAACAAGGGGCCAACGCGCGGCTGTACCATTTTGATAGCGGGTTGCCACTGTGCGCCAGTCTCACCGCCAACAGACCCATCAGATAGATTTGTATACCAGTAATATCTCCAAGATAAGCGAACCACATCACTAAGCGCGGGGGGCCATTGCGCCGCCGTTATATTCTGGAAATGGTCCAACCTAATCATAATTTGCCCCGGTGCCTTCATGGTCTAGGGTGAACTTCCAAGCCTCACCGTCCGGCCCGCGAAATGTGATTGCATCAATGCGCTCGACATCAACCCACATCGTCCTGTCTTCGGGGTCAGGGAACTCCTCAACCTCGGCGGGATTGTAAACGCGGATAGTTGTGGTTTGCCGCGATGTTTCCGGCAATTCCATGCTTGGGGAGTAGTCAAAAATAGACCCCTCTTGCTCCAAGTATGTGACCCTGTTCGCCATTTGCCCTAAGAGAGAATTGGCATTTGAAGCCGTAGGGGATACGGCAACGACCAGCGGGTTCTCCAACTGCATTGCCGGGCTGATAAATCGGCTCGGCAAGCCCCATGCGACATATGCGGGCAGCAAGTCCTCTAAGTCGGACAGCGGGGCCGGAACATACTGGACAAAAGCCGCGCTTTCAATCCGCGTAAATGGCCTGACTAGGGATTCAATTGACATCATGCAGCCCCTAGATCAATGGTTTTCGGAATGGCCAGCGCAGACATTACAAGGGGGTAATCGGTCGCGAATGAAAGGCCAGCAAGCGGCTGCAAGTTTAGCTGCACAACTGTCGGGACCGTGTTTAGCGTGGCAATAGCTGTTTCTGCATCGGCCATTGGGCTTTGAAGTATGCTTTCCTGATCGGTCTGACCGTTTAGGACCACGCAGGAAAGCACCGCTTGCGCTGCGTTGTAGCTGTCAAAGTTCACCCCATCATCCGCCACGTTGACCGCGCCGAAATTGCCAAAGGCTAGATCCCCTGTTGCAAGCATTTCATCGCCGCCACTAAAGGCTTGCCAGCCTGTTTCAGCGTAACCGTCAGCGACATAGCAAGGCACCCCCACAGCGGCGCTTACCGTGCCGCCCGTGCCGATTGTGCAGCCTATTGTAACCGACCCTTGCAGCGCCCCATCATCGCCGGACAGCCCGAAGTTGTAGGCAATAACCTTGCCCGTTGCTGTGCCGCCCGGTATGCGCGCATCTGCCAGCGTTGCCGACTTGCGACAGGAAAGACCGATTGCGGTTTGAAATGGGATTTGCGCGAATACCTCAACCGCCCGCGCCTGCGCGATAAGCCGCGCCCGCGCCACAAGCATCATATAGCGCAAACTTTCCGCGCCTCGGTCGGTCTGGAAGTATGACCGCCGCCCCAAGTCACCGATGGGCAAAACCCCGTCAATTGCATCCGCAGCCGCCGAACTCACAAAATCAATCTGGATCTGGTCCTCGTCGTCGTCGTCCGCAATCAATTCTTGCAGCCCGCCGTTGATTGTGAATGTGACGTTTTCGGCACGGTCGCGCGATGCAACATAATCGCAAAGCATCTTGGGTTGGATCACATAAAGCGGAAAGTAAGCGCGGCTGTACAGGTCTGTATTTGCAATGATGCCGCGCGGGGTGACTGTCACCCCATCAACGCGGGGAATATCCAAACTGCCAACCGTCCAGCCCGCGCCAATCTTGCGGCCCGTGGTCGGCCAATCCCGTAAAAGCCCCTCACCCGTGTAGCTTGAAACGCGGTTTAAAAGCGTGGTGCCAGCCAGCCCGAAGGCGTCCGAAATCTTGCGGCTCACATCAACCGACCCGACCGCCTCTTGCTTCCAAGTCATTGAAGCGTTGACAACCACGCGCCGCGCGGGAATTTCCGTGTACCGCATGGCCAAACTGTCGCGGTAAAACGTGCCGCCAATATCAACCGTTCCATCCTCACCCGCGACAATATCCGAAACTGTCACCGCAAGGCTGGTGCGGTCGATATGGTAAAGCGCTGTGCGTGCCTCAAGCGCCACGTCAGCATCCGCGCGGCGGGCCGGTGCAAGCCAGACAGGATCGAACCACGGCAACACCCGCAGCCCATCCGCAACGGCTTCCTTTGCCGCGATATACTGCGGAGGCTTTGCTACGAAAGTCAGTGTGACCAGTTCCGCCGCGCTGTTTTCTGGCGCTCCAACCAGCCGCCCAAAAAATAGAGGGGTAACGGTCGTTCCATCGTCATAGGCAAGCCATGCCCACCGCTTGCGCGCGACCGATAAAAGGCCCGTGCGAGGGTTGACAATTTCAACAACCATTGACGCAAAGTCGCCTTCTGCGTGATCGACCGAAAACGAAAACACGCTTTCATCCACTCGCTCGAAGGCTTCCAAGAATGTGGTGTCGGTTGCGTCAACCCATGCGAAATAGATCATATTTCCTCAAGTTCCAACGTCCAGCCCAAAGCCGCCTCGGTTTCGGTCAACGCCTGCGCAACTGAAACAATCCGCATTTGCAAGCGGGGCCGGTAAAATGTGAACGTACCGTCAACGCGCGATGAATCCGGGACGACAGGCCGCGCTGGCGTTCCCCCAGTTGTCAGATAAGCCAATTCAGTTACGCAATCGACCTGCACAGCCTGCCCCGGCCACACCCCATCTATCGCCGGGACATTCATATCCGTGCAGGATATGGTTGATGTGTATTTGCGAAACTCTGGCGCGGAAATGTCCACCAAGTCGCCATTGACTGTGCGGCGCATGGCCGAGGCTTGGCCGATCACCTCAAGCGATTGCTCGACCCCGCGCGCTGCGTATGGCGTCAAAAAGTCGCCGCTGATAACCAATAGTGTCTCGGTCATACGCCCACCCAACCCGGCTTGCGGCCAGCCGACCGAAGCCGCCGCGCCGTTGCAAATCTAGTTAAATCCTCGGCGGTTTTGTCGGTTGCTGTCATACCCTCAAAGGCCCGCCCGTCAATGTTCAACGTGACAGGACGCCCGCCCGATTGCGCGACCACAGCGCCGCCCGATGCAAAGCGCGGCATTCCCACGTTGAAACCTTTAGTCAGACCATCAACCAGCCCGCCCGCAGCAAAGCCCGGTGTTTTTGGCAAGCGCATGTTATTCAATGCGGCCAAAAGCTGCGGCCCGTAATGCCGAACCGCCGCCGCCTTCACCACAAATTCGCCGTTGGATAGCCGCGCCATGATGCTGTCAGAAGTGCCAGACCCCGGCCCCCGCACATAACCGCCCGTTGCAAATCCGGCCAGTTGGCTTGATTTATTGCTTGAAGCGTCAGCACTCGCCGCCGCCCGCGCCGCGTCAACCGCCGCCCGCGCTGCCGCTTTAATGCGCTCAAAAGCCGCCGTGATACGGGATGCGACCCGATCAACTAGGTTGCCGAGATAATCGAAAGCGCCCGTAAAGCCGTCTTTCACAAAGCCCCAAGCCAAGGATGCGCCGTTTTTGATCGCCGCCCAGATAACATTGAATAATTCAACATGCGCGCTCCAAACGCTGTTGATTATCCCGCCTTCTTTGACCGCCGATTCACGCACCTTTGCAAAGGCCGCAGCGCCGAGGCTGGCGATACCATCCCAAGCCGCCGAGGCCACATTGGCCGCACCAGTGATAAACCCGCCGATCAGAGCGGGCAGACCCTCGAAAATTCCCGCGATGAAGTCATAAGCCAGACCAGCGCCCGCCTTGATTTCATCCCAGAAAATATAAATTGCAGCACCCGCCGCAATGATGCCTGTAATGATAAGCGCTGGCAGGCCGATGATGCCAACCAAAGCCGTGCCAGCCGCAGCCGCCGCCGTGCCAATGGCCGTGAATGCTGGCGCTAGAAGGCCCGCCGCCGCCACAGCAAGCCCCCACAAAGGCCCAAGCGCCCCGAATGCTGACGCGACAACGCCGACCGAGGCGGACAGCAAGCCAAACAGGCCCAACAGTTTTGAAATAGCCGCCGCAATCAATATCTGCTGGCCAGTGAAATCGGTGCCGAATATGCCGTTGAAAGCGTCTGCTAGAAAATCAGCCGCAGTTGTTAGCGCATTGAATGCAGGAATGACAATTCCATAAACGGCGGCCTGCACGTTTTCGCCAAACGTCACAAAGGCCAGCGCGACCTTCAACACCCAAGTATTTTGAACGCCCGCAAAATCACCGCTTAAAACCTTAGCAAAATCCTCAACGATTGGCACGGTTTTATTAACCAACTCATCGGTCCAATCAACCATCGCCTGCCGGTTGCGGGTGATTATATCAATGATTGCATCTGATCCGCGCGTGATAACCGGCGCGAATAAAAGGCCAATTTGTGACTGAACACCAACCCGCGCTTTATTTAGCGCCGCCAGTGAGTCATTCATTGCCTCGGCAATTGTGCCTTGCTCGTTTGTGAATACGATGCCCAGCGCCTCGGCCTGCGCGCCAAGTGCCGCAAGCCCCGCGCCGCCCGCATTTAGGAAAGGCAACATTCCAGCCCCGGCCTTGCCGAATAGGTCAATTGCCAGCGCCGACTTTTCCGCACCATCGGGCAGCTTGTTAAATCTGTCAGCCAATTCCCGAACGATTGCTTCCGTTGGCTTTAGCTTGCCGGTTGCGTCCTGCACGTTAATGCCCAAAGCCGCAAATTTTGCCTTGGCTTTCTCGCTGCCCCCGGCGACCTCGCCTAGTTCACGGTTAAGCCGCGCCATTGCGCCGCCCAATTCCTCTTGCGATACGCCCGACTGTTCCGCCGCGAATGATAGACGCCCGTAAGCATCAATCGCCAAGCCCGCCTCTTGCGCTTGTTTCTTGGCCGCGTCCGCTGCGTCCGTGCCTACCTTGGCGAAGGCCACAACGCCCGCCACAGCCCCGACTATGGCCGCAGTTGCAATGGTCATGCGCTTGCCGACCGTTGCCAAGGAATCGCCCAGTTTGCCAACGGAACTGCCGACATTGGCAAGGCTCTTTTTCAGCTTATCAGCCGCAGCCCCAATCTCAAGAAAAGCGGCCTCGCCATTCTTGCCAATGGCCCGCAATTCCTTTGCGATCTTGTCGCCGCCCTCAAGTGCGACCCGCTGATAAATCGTTTTGGCCATTTTAATCCCTTAATGCAGCGAGATAAAACCCGCCGATCCGCGCGGCGGCGGATTCAACCGCGCCTAAAACATTGAACTTCTTTTGAATGTTTACCGTATCGACCCCGACAAAGACCGGCACGGCGGCTGTGATGCCCTGCCCCGCTGCGCCCCGCCTCACCGCCGACATATTCAATTTGTATGGCGGTCCGCGCTTTTGTGCGGCCTTTCCAACGGCCATTTGCGCGGCCAAAATTTTAGTGTTTCCCTTGGTCCGAAGCGGGAATAACGGCGCAACCATAGCCGAAAACGATTTGGGGGTTGGCCGCTTGCCTGCTAGTTTCTTTGGAAGCCCCGGCAATGGTATCCAAAGCGTTGGATTTCCGCGAATGGATGCGCCGCTTTCGAAAACATCAGCGTAGGGGATCTTGTGATAAATCGCCGCCGCCGCCTTCATGCTCACACCTTTTTTCGGGTAAACATCGGCCCGCAAGGCGTTCTGCCACTTCTTAGAAAAGCCCGCCGCCGCGATGCTGGCGCGGCCCTCGGCTTTGGCCTGCGCCGCAACCATATCAATGGCAACAGTTCCGGCCCTTGCGATGTTATCGGAGAAAGAAAAGATGCCCTCGGCAAACGCTCCCTTTTCGGCTTGAAAGTTGAATTTCACTTTTTCAGACCCTCAATCTCTTTTTTCAAAACCTTGGGATCGCCGCGCATGGCAAGCGACATTGCAGACATATCGCTGGCAATCTCCAACCGCCGCCGCTTTGCTGCAAATTCTTGAAAGCCGACAATCTGGCGCGGGGTGTAATCCCATGCGCCAGAATGACCCGATGCAATAAGCGCCTCGACAGCCCCGGCCAATTCATAGCCGGGGCCGTGCGCTATGCTGCGCCGCCGTTGTGCTGACTTAGCACCCCCGACAGCTTTTCGACCAAAGGGGCAAGGCCACCCGGCATCGTCAGCTTTAGGATTGCCCCCAAAAGGTCGGCTTGCTCGTCAATGGAAAGCGCTGCCGCTGCCGCCTCGGCCTCGGCACTGAAATCGCCACAGCCCGCCGCGATGATTGCCGCGACAGCATCCCCGCCGATGCCCAAAAGCCGATCAACGGAAACCTCGCGCCCAACCATCATTTCGCGCAATTCGGGAAAGCGCAAAATCAATTGCGCAATCCCTTTGGCCGAAACCCCGCAAACATCAACAGCGGTGCCGCGAATGCTTACCTTGCTGGACAGCGGCGCAATATCAAGCAAACCCGCCATTATGCTTGCTGCCGCACTGTGAACGTACCGAAGCCGCTGACACCATCAACCAGCACCTCGCCAGTGATTTCGATGTTGCCCCATTCGTCGGAGATAAAGTTTACCGAACCTTCCGGCGAGAAAGACACCTTCAAAAACTCGGCGTCCAACTGGTTGCCAACTTCGTTTGTTCCTGTGATGCGCAGCACGCCCTCGGTCGCGTTTGTCGCCAAAATCTCAATGATTTCATCGCCCGCGCTGTTGGTTGTGATAGTGCCGGCGATTGCCAGCGCAAGGTTTTCGGCTGTCACTTCGTCCATAACAAGGCGAACGGTGCCGCCGCGCTCAACAATAACCGACTTGGCTTTTTGCTTTACGCCAGACCGGCTCGAAAAATAGTCCAGCTTGGTGATAGAGGGGGAAAATTCAACCTCGGAAACCTCGCCAACGTCACGCGCTGCGCTTTCGCCAGTGGCTTGGAACGTCACAACGCCCTTACCGATCCAAAGGTTGTCTGTTGATGGGGATACAGGCATTAAAGCCTCCTATGCTATAGTTTGTTTGGGTCGAAAGGGTAAGAAAATGTGAACGAAACGCCCATTTCGCCCTCCATAGTGCGGCCACGCGCCAGACCTGTTGCGCAACCATCGTACCGAATCCGGCCATTTCGCCCGGTAAGGCTTAAAAGCGTGGCGTCCGTTGTCACGGCTTCAATCACCAGCGCCCGCAAGGCGTTCAATTCGCTGCCGACTGCGGCGGGTGTTGAGCCTAGCAAAATGTAAAGTTCCGGCGTCATGTCCACTATCTGCGGGCTTGGGCCGGATCGCCCGCGCGGCTCACCATCGCGCGCAGTTTCGTCAGCATCCAGCAACACGATAGCGGGGCGCTGCCGATCCGACAGCCCGTCACGGTTGCGCGCGGCCAAGACAACGCCGGGGACAGCGGCAAGCACCGCAACCAAGCGGCTCAAAATCAATTCGCGGTGATCCATATTAAGTCCCGATCAATACAAGCCAGATTTGACCATCTGCCGCGCCGCTTGGCGTAGGCCGCTCAATCACTTGATGCACCCGCCAAGTCGTGCCGTTTAGCGCGACCGTGCCACCGTCCAGCAAGGCCAAATCAACCCCGGCAAGATCCGCCGCGCGAAAGGCCGCAACGGGCAAAATGCTTGCCACGTCCATCCGATTATCTACAATTTCAACGCCCTTGGTTTTATCAACGGCGGTCAGTTCCAAGACCGTGCCACCGTCATAGGTCAACACCGCAGGCACCCCGAACACCGCGAAAATCGGCCCGTTCACAAGCTGGTTAAAATTCATTCAGACACCACCGCAACAAAGTCCCGCGCATCATTGCGCCTTACATCAACCGCGCCCCAAAATTCGGAAAGTTTTGCTGCCCACCAATCGCCGGAATGCACCGACAAGTGCAAAGGCTTGCCAATCAATCGGCCCATAACGTCAGGCCGCGTTGCAATGCCGAAATAACACCGACCCGAAACCCGCGCGCGGATCGCCCGCAACACATCATCAACGCGGCTCGGCGGGATATGCTCCATTACGTCACAGCAAAACCCGAAGTCAGCCAACATTGCGGGCATTTCCCAAAGGCAGGCCCGCACAAAATAAACGTCACATTCAAGCGCGTTTGCCGCATGGTCCACAGCCACAACCGACAGCCCGCGCTCTACGAACCAAGCCGAGGCGCGGCCCGTGCCTGCCCCGAAATCAATCAGCGCCTGCCCCGATGCCATGCCGCACGCGGTAAAAGCCGCCTCGCACTCGCCAAGACCGGGCGAAAACTTGCGGTATTCTGGCCGGTCCCAAATCTGCCGGTACTTCTCGGCCTCGGTCGTTGCCAGATCATCCATGCGGCAAGTCCTCTAAGTCGCAGAACGGAAAGCATTTCAAAGCGCTGTCACGGTTGGCATTGAACACCTCGCAACCTGCCGCCGCCAATTCAACGGCCATGCGGTTAAGCGATGGGATGAAGTGCCGCGCAAATGCGTTTTCAAGTGGCGGGGCGCGGTGGTTGTCGTGCCAGTTGCCGCCCTGCATATCAAAGCCCAAAAGCACAATCCGGCGCGCCCCCATCAGATAGGCCAAATTGATTGCCGAGGCACCGCCACAATATCCGGCAAGCCGCTGCGGATCTTGCGAAAGCGCCGCCGCCGGATCGTGCCGCAACAAGCGGATGCGGTCATCCACCTGCGGAACCTTTGCCCGCGTAACGATCAGACCGCCCTTAAACTCTGGCAACCGCCGATAATTCCACGAAAACCAACGCGGCCAACCATCAGCGAAAAATAAAATGTCAGCCCAAGGGGCCAAATCAAGGCCCGCATCGTTTACGGCGATAACATGCCCGCGCCCGCGAATTTGCTCGACATCAACGCCGGAAAGGCTTGCCCCCCCGCCGATGATAAACGCGTCCCGACCGGCCCATTCACCAGCCGGGACGCGCCACATTTTAGACCGCAGCCGCAGGGGCGGTGCCGTTCAACCGTACAATGCCGGTTGCCGATGGGTTGGCCGCAACCGCAGCCGCAACACCGACAAGCACGTTGCCCGCTGTGGTTGCCGTAGTGCAAAGGCCGGTTGCAGGCACGGCATAGATTGCCTGCCCAACGGTCCAAGCCTGCGCCGAGGTTTTCGACAGCTCATAAGTGCCGCCGATAGCAAGCACCAAACTAGCACCCGTCAAGGCATCGCCTTGGGCAACGCCAGCCAACAGGCCCGCAACGACAAGCTGACCCGAAACGGCATCAGCCGCAGCCGTGATTGTGATGGTGTTACCATCCGAAACAAGATTTTTCATTTTCAGAACTCCGTAGAAAGGGGAATGGCCGGGGATCAGCCCCCGGCCTCAAGGGTTATGCGCCCGCGTTTTTGTAGATTGCGCGGTGATCCAAAGGCGCAACGCCCGCATCAATCCGCACTTTCAACTCAACGCCGTCCGAAGTCCAAGCGGTCTGCTCCTCAATATAAGGTGCCTCCACGCCGTCCAGATAGGCGACTTCGATGGTATCAAACGCGCCCGCATCGCCAGCCAAAAACCAAGCCGTTGCGCTTGAAGCGTCAAGGCGACCGTCAACGATAAGCTGCGCCATGCCCTGAACCGGGTTGGAAGCCATGCCCTTCGATGTGGTCGGATCAACCGCCGAGGAAAGCAACTGCGAGGCAGAAGTTTCCAAAGCCGCTGGCACAATCAGATAGCGCGGGGCGATGTTCAACGAAGGCCCGCCTGCGGCTTCCTTTTGTGTCCGCATGGCCGCACGTCCAGCGCCCAACGATGCAACCGAAAGCGCTGCGGCGCTGCCGAGGTTATTGTGATCGGCGTGGAACAGTGCAACGCCGTCCGAAAGGGTCGGGTTGCCGGTCAACACGGCGTAAACCATATTCCCGACAGTGCGGCGGGCGGCGCGGCCCATGCGGCGCGGGGCTGTGCCAAGGATAGACAAATCATCATTGATGATTGCTTGGCGGCTGATACGCAGCATTTTGCCATAGGTGGCCAAGGCGATGGTTTCGCCACGGTCGCCAGCGGTGCCATAGGTATAGTCTGCGCCTTCCTCAACGGCTGGAAGCGAACCGAACAGGCCCAAGCCAACGCGCTTGTTTGCCTTAAAGTCGGTAAGAACACCCTTGCGCGTCCAAGCGTCAAAGGTTTCCTCTGACTCATCCCAGCCTTGCAATGCAGCCTTGCCCATCACGTTGGAAAGGATTTCCGCAAAGTCGCTGGTTGTGTGGGTGCCTGCCATTGTGAAGGCGCGGCCAACCATATCGCGGCGGTCAACAAAAGATCCGCGCTCACCGCTCATGGCGATTGACTCGCGGGCAAGTTCAGCCAGCGACAGCGAGGAAAATTCGTTGCGTTCGCCACCAGTCAGGCCAGCCTTAGACATAAGGGCAAGGCCCGCGCCGGTCTTGAACTTGTCACGCGCATCCATGCCAACATGGTTGCCGCTTTTGATTTCTGTTTTCGTTTCCATTTCAGCCAATCCTTTGCGCTGCTGCAAAATTTCATCCAAGGCGACCGCCTCGCTCACGCCCCGCTCAATCAAGTCCAAGGCAACGGCGTGCTGCAAACCTGCAAGCGCTGTGGCCTCGGTGATCCGCTTGGCGCGGGTACGCTCGCGGATGGTGTCATTCACAACCGCAACGGCGGCGACAGGCTCAACCGCAACCGCTTGCGGCGTGGCTTCCTCAACTGCGGGTGTGACCGCTTGCGGCTCCTCCGCTACAACTTCGGCTTTGGTTTCCATTACTGGCTCCATTGGTTTAGGGGGTGTTTTCGGCCCCCCATTGATAAAGGCCGCAATGGCCAATTGCCCCGGCAGCGTGCCGAGGGTCGAGCAATCACGCCGCAATTCGGCGGGCGCGGTTGAATAAATCCGATAGTCAAAGGCGGCGGCGGCGGAGGCGGGCTGCGCATCGGTTGCACTTGCAAACCCCGCCATCACCGCCATTTCGCCGTCATAAACCGACTCTGCCCGCATGATTGAGCGGGCGGCATCCCGTGAAATGCCCGCCCGCGCGGCGTAGACATCCGCGTAAGCGTTAGACATAACGCGCAACTGTTGGGCAAGCTGCACATGGTCGCCCTCGGTGCCGCGTCCCTCGGTCATAGGCTGCGCCGGGTCGTGAATAAGCATCCACGCGCCGAGGCGCATTGTGATGGTATCGCCTGCCATTGCAATAAGGCTGGCAGCGCTTGCCGCCACACCGTCAACCACAACGTGAACCTCTCCGGGGTAATCTTTCAGCATCGTATAGATTGCCTGACCCTCGGTCGCCAATCCGCCGCCGCTGTTGATCCGAACTGTTAGCGGCCCGGTTTTGTCGCGCAGTTCAGCACGCACCGCCGAGGCTGTGAAAAAGTCCTCATCCCAAAAGGAATCGCCAACGGTGCCGCTTAAAATAATCTCATTCATCTGGTGCAATCTCCATTTCCGGCGGGTCTGAATCGAAAGCCAAGCCAAGGCGGCGACTTTCCAGCGCATCCGCCTCAATCTCTTTCATCAGTCTTTCGGGGTCATAGCCGAGTTGGCGAACAACGCCCGACCGGCTTGCAAAGCCTGCACGCACTTTTGCGGCCAGTGCAGGAATTTCGCGGGTTGGATCGACAAGCGTGCGATGCGGCGGCACCCATTCCAGCTTAACGCCGGGGCTGCGCTTCATTTCGCGGATTGCCCAAGCGTCCAATGTCCACTTGCCAATCGGTTGCATCATCTGCGGGATTAACATTAACCATTGCCACGCCGAGATATTGCGGTCCATTTCCATGCGGCCCATGCGGCCCGATGAAAAATTAACGCCGCTCAAGTCGCCCGTTAAGGCTTCATAGGTAACGCCCAAGCCCGCCGCGACAGCCCGCAGGACGTTGCGCGTAAATTCATCATACCCATCAACGCCCGGAGGTGCTGAAAAGCGAATATCCTCGCCCGGTGCCAGCGATTGAATGCGCCCCGGCACCAACTGGCCCGAAAGCCCTGTTGCCTCATCGTTCGGGTCGCCGTCCAAATTCGTGCGGAAGGCCGCGAAACAGGCCGCAATTTTCTGCCGCATTAACTGCGCGTCTTGATGGTCCGCCATATCCTGCAACTGCATAGCGATGGGCGAAAACCACGAAACCCCACGCTTTTGGCCGGGGCGGTCTTGCTTGAATACATGCGCGATATTGGCCGCATCAACTCGGCTTGTCTCGCGGCTGGCCGTATAGCCGCCTGTGCCGGGGTGATCTTTGAAAAGATAGTAAGCAACGCGCCGACCGATGCGGTCGAACTCTATGCCCTCGAAAACCGTGTTTCCATTGGATAGCTTGCCGCTGGCCGATGTGTCCAGATAATCAGGCTCTAAAACTTCAATCTGAAAAGGCAAAGGCAAACCGTCACGCGCATCACGCGGGCGGTGACGTATCAGCACCTCGCCGGAATCGACAATACAATTCATGGCGATGCGTTCCAACCCGTAGAGGTTATTGCGCCCCGTGGCATCAATCGCCGTTGTGTCTAAATGGTCCTCAATAGCAGACAAGAGGCTTTCCTTTGCCGCCTCATCTTTGCCCGTGATTTTCGGAATGATACCATCCCCGACCACGTTGTTGACAATCACTTGCTGCGCCCGCGCCGCAAAAGCGGTGTTGCGTATCATATCGCGCGCCACATAGGCCAAGCGCGCCCGCTGGCCTGCCGCCGCCGCGTCCGCATCCGTTGCCGCTGGACGCCAAGACGCACCCCGCGCGCCCGCCGTTGCCGCGTCATAGCGGCTTGTGGATTGCGTCAGCACCGAAAGCGCTTGCCGGTTGCGTTCCCGTTCAAGGGCGAAACCCGGCGCAATGGTTGAAAGGGCGCGGTCAATAAAATTCATTACACGCCCTTTTGATAATACGGGTTTGAATAGCGCGTGGTTGATGTCGAAACCGCCCGCTCCATAACCCCAATCACGCGCAGCATCTCATCCGTGCTGGCATAGGTGACACTATTGCCGTCAGTCGTGACCGTCCGAACACCCGCCGCCACAGCCGCGCGCAAATTATCAATCTGGGTTTGCGTGAAACTCATAGCCAACTCTTTCTTGCGGTCCCTAACCAATCATCGCCCAAATCATCGGGCGCGGGCTTGGGGGTTTTCTTTGGTGCTGTTTTAATCTCTGGCACATCATCTTGCGCCTCGTCGGGTGCGCCTGCGCGCTGCCCCGCAAGCGCTTGCCATTTCTCATCTGTCATTGATGACCAGCCATGCCGCCGCGCTGCGGCCTCGGCGTAGATCATCGTATCAAGCGCCTCGTTTCTGCGCCCCGGCTCGGCCAGTTCCCAAGAACTCGTAACCACACCCGACCGCGCCCGCTTCAAAACCCGAACCTCGGATGCAATCATCCTGTAAAACTCATCGCCAAGCGCCCGCGCGAAATAGGTGAAGCCGCGTTCTGCCGGGTCTTTCTTATCAAGCCACCCGTAAAACTCGGCTTTTAACTGCGATACGTTGACCATGAATGCGCGCTTTTGTGCTTTTTTTACCTTGCCGTCATCGCGGCGCTGGAATTTCTGCGCGGATAGGATCGGCCCCGATGCCGTGTTGGCACCCTTTACCAAGATAACGCGCGACCAAGGCCAAGACTTGCCCCACTTCCACACGTCCTCGGTCCAGTTGCCGGAGTCGATTGCGAGAACATCAAGCCGTATCCGCAACCCTTTTTCCGTGCGCCAAGTCGTTTTTAGCAAATCATCAAGCGCATCGCGCCCCGCCGCGTCACCGATCTGGTGCGGGATTACAATGTAATCCACCACCCAACGCTGATAATCCCGACCGAAGGCAACAATCTGCACCTCCATGCGGTCTTGCTGACAGTCAACGCCAGCCGTTAGAATAAAGCCCGCCGAGGGTAAAACACCGCGCGGCAAATAATCGTTTGGGCTTCCCTCGACCCTATCCCGCAAAGCCTGCCAACTTGGCCCGCTATTCGCCATTTCAAAAGGCAAGCCAAGAACATCATTCCAAAAGGTTTGCTCTGTTTCGGCTTCAACGTCTTTCCCCGTTGCCGCCTCTGTCCCGTCCACCAAGTCACTGCGCTGCCACCCCATCGCTTGCGCGTATTCAATCGCAATTGATGCCCAATCACGCTGCGGCGCATAAGCCCGCCACAAGTGAAAGCCGGGATGATCCCCAGCCGGGTTATGCGCAACCCACCGCCCGCGCTTTACCATAGCCTCCTTATGGCCGTGGTTGATAATCCCGCCGCAAGCCTCGCAAGTGAAATGCGCAGATTGCAGGTTGTCAGGATCAAGCCGCGCTTTGAAATTATCCCAAGTTAGCGGCGCGAAGTTTTCGCAGTGCGGGCAAGGTACATGGAAAAACCGTTGATCGCTGCGCATGAAAGCCCGCGTGATCCGGCATGTTCCGGCAATCATCGGCGTAGAAACCCGCAGGATTTTTGCATCCTCAAAGCCCGATGCCCGCGAAACCGCAAGCGCCTCTGGATCGCCCTGCGGCGTCATGTCGTATTTAGAAATATCATCCATCACGACAAGCCGCCGTGATGTGCCGGTCAGGTCCGCTGGCGAACCGCTGGACGCAATCTTGAGCGACCCCGTGCGCTCCAATGTCTCTTGGTTAAACATCGCGTCTTTGTTAGACCCGCCGCCCGCTCCAAATACCCGCACCAAGTCCGGCGCTTGCCGCCGCATTGGCAACCATTTGTTATTAACCCATTCACTTGCCGCCGATTGCGTAGGATGCACAACCAGCGCATCAAGCGCCGTATGGGCAAACCAAGCGCCGAGCGTGGGCTGTATCACTGAAACCGTCTTACCCCATTGCGCAGAACCGCGTACCGTGACCTCGCGCGCCGGGTGTTCCGGCGATAGCGTGGCGTGAATATCCCGCAGGAACTCAAACCGCGACATAGAGAACGGCCCCGGCATAGGCGACCGTGCGTCGAATACTAAGTTCTCCTCACACCACCGCGAAATGTCAGGCGGGTCTTGCGGGTGCATCGCTTGGGCTATGGCTTGCGCTACAATGCCCTCTGATACGCCCAAAAACCCCAAACTAAATATCCTCGTCTATCTCCGCCTGCGTCTTTTCCGCGCTTTCCGCAACGGCCCGCGCCCGATCAGAACGGCCCGCCCGATGCGCCCGCCACCGATCAACCAAAATTTGACGCGCCGTTTTGAAATCAACGCCCATCTGATCTGCAACGGCCCGCGCCCCATCGCGCAGCACAGATTCAAATTCTTTTATCTCTTGCGCTAACTGCGCGCGAACCTGCAACGAAACATCAGAAGCAAGCAAATAATGCCCCTCTGCCTCGGCATTCATCCGGCGCAATCGCCGCGCCTCCTCCTCAACTTTTTGTGTCCGTGCAATTTCGTATCGCTCGGCGTCAAATAGGTCTGGCTGTCCGGGCGGTATCTTTTGAACATCTGGCGGGGGATCAGCCGCAGCCGGTTCCGCCTCCCTGTGTTTTTCGGCCATAGTCCGCAATGCTGCGCGCGTATCCCTGCCGTTGCCCATCATCTGCAAGCGGTCAAGTTTAACCTCTAACGCCGCCGCGCACTTCGCAGGGTCAAAAACCCGTTGTTTTCCGGCCCCGTGATAACAACCGTTCAACCTTCCTTGCGCGACAAGCTGGCTTATTCTTGAACGATCAAGGCCCAATTCGTTCGCAAGTTGCGTTGCATTCATCGGGCAAGCCCGCCCAGATCATTGTTTAGCGACCTCAACAATGTCCGATTGTTTAGGCTGCGGGTTTTGTTTAGCGTGCCAAAATATATGCGCTTAGCCGCCCCGTATAACATTTCGAGCCCGGAAGAACCTAGGCACTTTTTATTTTTGGGAAAATCTTTTTGCATTTCTTGAATTGCGGCGGCACCCCGACTCAATGCGGGGTGGCACCGCGCTAACCGGGCTGCGCCACAGGATAGCATCGCGCGTATTATGGCACACAACATCTTGTGATGCAATACCATCAACCCGCCCGCCTTACATCAAGCGGGTCTACTGCCGTTGCTACCTCACCCCCGAACATCTGAACCTTGGCCTCCACCATCGGGTGCGATGTCCCAGGCTTAACAACCATGCGCCCGAATGTTGCAAGCATACCTGCGAAAGCACCGCCTGATATTTCCAGCGCATCGCCTGCCTTGTACTGTGCGATGATGTTTATCATGTCCTGCCGTGATGCGTTGGCAAGGCTCATGCGTTCGCGCTCAAGGATGACCCTTTGCGCCTCGGCATATCGTGCATCTGCCGCGCGCTCGAACACCTGCCAGCTTCGCACGTCCGCAGGGTGTAGGAATTTGATTGTGCGGGATAGGTGCCGAATATCCATTATGTCACTGACCATGCAAAAGGGTGCCGTGATGTGCAGGTAATTGGGCAAGGCTGGATATTCAAAAGGTTGTGCGATGCGCTCCTTGCCTCTGCGCTCGAACTCCACCCGCTTGCCGTTCCAGCATGTAACGCCAATGGCCCTTAGATCCGCCATTACCTCGAACTCACACCCGCCTTGCGCGTACCCCATGATTTCCATCATCGCTTGCCGCCTTTCAGAATTTCAATCTGCCGTTGCTGGTCTGCGGTTTCGCGTTGGTATCGCTCTATGATTTTTTCCTGCGTGGTGATCTGGTCGGCCTGCTTGTCTATGGTTGCCTGCAACCGGCGTTCGTTTGCTGTGTTCATGTTGCTGCCCTCGTTTGTTATTGTCGCCGATGTTTAGGGGGTGGGTGGTGTGGGGTTGGTTATCAATGTGCGGGCGTAAGAAAACCCGTCCCAAGACCTACCTGCGTCATCTTGAATGGATGAAACTGTTTTGCCACGGGTGGTCATGTCCGCGTCGATCTGCCCATGCCCATAACCCTCAAGATATGCGACTCTGCACAGGTCGATTAGCCGGTCCACCTCGGCTTGCAGGGCGTCACGTTCGGCAACCGCTTTCTTTGCGCGCTGGTAATTCCCCTGCGATACACTCGACCATTCGTCACAAGCTGCCTCGGACTTTTCGGCGTGGGTGAGAAGTGCGGCATAATCCGCATATGCAACCCACTCGCCGGGGCCACGGTCGGGAAATACATGGATTGGTACGTCTGTCATTGTGCTGACTCCACATTTTTAAGCGCTATTGAAAGATGCTTCACCATCTTATTAATCGCTTTTTTGTGTTCTGCCGGTGGGATCAATCCCCGCATTTTTAAACGGAAAAGATCGTCATGATCACGCTGCAACGCATCACAATCTTTCGGGCGAAGCTGTGGGAATTGGTCTTTGATGCTTGGTGCCGCCCATCCAAGCATAACATCTGGCGTATCGGTCATTGTGCTGCCCTCGTTTTACGCGGCTCACGCTGCCGCTGCCTGTGGTCCAATTGATCTTGCAAAACCGCATGGGCTTTAATCATGCGGCCTTGCGCTATGGCATCGCGTGCCTCGGTCATGGCCTCCCGCTGGCCGATCACGTCTTGATGCAGCGCGGCCTTGTCCTTGCGCAGATCGTCAATGATGCGGTTGAGGCGTCCGATTTCGTTGGTTGCGGCTTGTGGGGTCATAGGTCCATGCCCTCCTGCACCGGCTGCGGTTTTGGCGGGTCAATGAATAGGTCAGGCTGATCAACGGCCTTCTGGACGCGCTCACATGCTATGCGCCAATATTCCTCATCCAATTCTATCCCCGTGCCGTTGCGGCCAAGGCGTTGGCAGGCGACTAAGGTGGTGCCAGATCCCATGAAGGGGTCAAGGATGGTTTGGGCTTTGGGCAGGAAGCCTAGGCACCACTCCATAAGGGCGATGGGCTTTTGTGTGGGATGTTCTTTGTGGTAGCCGAGAACGCTTTTGGAAAAGACTTTGGCGTTGGTATCCCGCGACCACCAAGCCTGCTCACACATTGCAAGGCTGAAATTTTCCGGCTGCCTTTTGTCCCAAACTAAGAACCCCCGCGAAGGTGGCAAGTCAAAGTAATTGCCCCCCCATATTATCTGCTCTGACGAAACTGCGCGAATTGCTTGCAAGATTTCTGAATTGACAGGGGTTGCGTCCCAATCTTTCCGTGCATGTTTCTGCCTGACTGGATTATCAGCAATCCCAATCCCATAAGGTGGATCAGTCACGACAGCATCAAACCGCCCCAGCAACGGCATGACCTCCAAGCAATCGCCCAAAATCAGCCGTTGCCCGCCTATGCGTTCTTCTTTGATAATCATGCTGCCCACCGTTTGAATGCTGCCCGCACGGCATACCCGCGCAGAAATGACGCCGCCGTGTATACCAGCGTGATTTGCAGCGCTTGACCGTGGCTTGGCGCGAAACCCCAAAGCGGTAAGACGTGGAGTGTGAGCAACCAACTGACTGCGAAGCCTAGGCCGGTGGATATGGTGGTTTCGATTGCGGTCATGCCATCACCTCGATTTGATAAATGGGACCGCCTGCAATTTCATCATCAAACACGCCGACCACAAAACGCCCGTAAAACACCGCTCCACAATCAAGATTTGTGCGGTTGGTGAATCGTTCCGGCCCGTTCTTTTTCGGGGTGTGTCCGTGGACCACATGCTTTCCGCGATAGCCAACGTCTGCGCCTTCTGGGTATCTGGTCCAAAGCACATCACCTTGCGGCGCGTCTTTCATCTCGAATTGCTCTGGGGCAAATGCGTGGACATAAACGCGGTGCATATCCTCGTGAAATACGGGCAGTTGGCCCATCCATGCGGCGTCTGCCTCAATACTTCTGTCAATTTCTTCATAGCTTTCCATTGTTTCGCGCCCGCCGTTTTGCAGCCAGCCCAAAAGCATCTGATTGTCACCGCCGACACCCGCCGCCATGAAGTCCTCATGGTTGCCTTTTAGCGCAATCCAAGGTAGGCCCGCATCAATGCCAGCGCGAACACGCCGAACAACAAGGGCGGAGTGTGGGCCACGGTCGATATAATCACCAAGAAACACCAGTTTATCCTCCGGCCTTACTATGGCCTTGATTTGCGTAATGGCGTTACACATCAAATCGTAGCGCCCGTGAATGTCTGGAATTGCGAATGTGCGGCTCATAATACCCCACCAACGCGGCCCGCTACAGCATCGCCTTGCGTTTGGGCGGTGGTTGCCGCCAACACATCGGACTTGCGCCCGTGCCACGGCGGAGCGGGCAGCCTGACCGCAATCAGGGCGCGGTTGTTGATCCCATTCATTTCGTTGCCGCTGCGGCGCTCGGTGATTACGGTGTTGTGGTATTTCTCAACAACGGGCGCGGGTGCCACGGCTTCGGGCAAGCAATAGAGCAATTCGCCACGTTCGCCCTTTTTCGTTGCCACCCGCTTGCAGGCGGTCAGGCCGATCAGCGCAAAGCGCACCATCTGGGTCGGCTGGCCCGTGATCTTTGCTATTTGCGTGATGGTGCGCGGATCCGTCTGGATTGCCGCGAACGCATCGGCCTCACGTTGCGCGACCTCGGCCATCTTTGCGTGGTCAGGGCTTGGGGGCAGTTGGGGAAAGTGCTTTTCCTTTAGCGCCAGTTCTTGCCATTTGTTCATGCTGCCACCCCCGCCAATCTGCGGCCCGTTGGGGTCAGCTCATAAATCGCGGGTATGGCGTCACCGTGGGCTTTTCTGGTCACAGCAATTGTCTCATCGCGGAACATGCCGATCCAAACTGTGCTTATTACATGCTCTGAAAGCCCTGTTCTGGTCAAAACATCGCCAGCGGTAAGCGGCAGGAACGCACCGCGCGGCTTTGAATAGAATGCGTTGGCAATCTTGATTTTGATTTGTTCGCTCATGCTGTTTTTCTCCCAAGAATAAACCGCAGCGCCTCGATTTTAACGGCGGTGTTGAAGTCGGTTGCGATGCTGGCCCGCGTTGATGCAATGGCCGCGCTTACGGTTGAACGGTCGCGCTTGAATTGGCGGGCAATCGTTCCGTGCGTGGCCCCTGCATCGGCGGCGAGTAGAAACGCGATTGCACGGGGCCGGCTGATATGCCTGTGGCTTTCGCGGCCCTTGAGCATCCAATCCTCAAGTTTGAAGGCGCTACACACGGCGTTGGTGATTTCTGCAATGGTGGGTTTCATGCGTTTGCCCCCGCGCCTTCGTCGGCGTCCCAGTGCTGCATATCTTCGTCAGCCTCTTCGCGGGCCGCATCATGCGACCAGCACAGAGAAGTATCGCCAAAATCTTCGCCAAGAAATTTCAGATATTCGATTGCGGCGTTATATGCGTCCTCTGCTGATAGGCCGCGACAACGGCGCTGGTATCGTTTTACCATTGTTCGCAGAAATTCAGAAAGCGTTGTGCCTTCTGCTGAATTGCGGATTTCAGCCTGCCATGTAATATCGTAACGCGGGCCATATTCCGCGCCTATAAACTTCATTCCATATTTGACAGGCCGCCCTTCTAGGGGTGTGAAGCATTGACCACACAACCAATACGCCATTGGCTTAATGTAGTCGCCGTGGGTGTGTTTGCATGTGCTGGGTTTCATGCGGCGTCCCCATTCATGCAATTGCCCTTCAAAGCCTCATCAACGGCGGCTTTGCGCATTTCAGGCGATCGGGTCGGGAACATTTCATCAACAAGCGATTGGATCCGGTCGCGCTCCTCTTGGGTTGCGGCGCGCCGTGGTGCCTCTTGCGGTTCTGGCCCGCGCTCAAGTGTGGCAATCATTTGAAGGCGCGGCCCGGTCAAAGCCTTGCAGCGCTTTTCCAATTCTTCCCACGTTGGCCAAAATTTGTATGTGTCCTGCAAAAGCACCGTGCGGACCACATCAGCCGGAAACCGTGAAAGGCGCGATGAATAGACCGAAACCCGCAATTCATCCGCAAACTGATCATCGGCCCGCCGTGCAACGATTACCGATAGTTCCGCCAGCCAGCCCTCAATTTGCCGGATTGGTGCCGGCGTCATAAAGTTGCGCAGATCAGTTAGCGCCGCCTCATGGTCGCCGTTAGGTGACATTTCGCAAGCCACGGCGACTTGATACGAAGGGAACCGCTCGCCGTTTGGCCCGCTTGGAAACCGCCATTCATACTTAACCGCCAGCGTGACGCCGTGCGACGATGCTCGCGATACTGCCGCCTTGTCCACGTCCACCGGAACCTGACGGGAAAGCCATGCTACCACGCGCTCCGAACTTTCTGGCGTTGCCAAGCCACGTCCGCCACCCTGCGTCCCAGTCTGCGAAGGTTGTTCCTTTGGCGCGATGGTAATCACTGAACTTATCGGCTTCATTTTGGATCTCGCTTTCTGTGAATTGGCGGTCGGTTGCATCTTGGATGTTTCGCTGTGAAGGAACCCACCCATCCGGCAACTTGACTTTGCGCGGTTGTTTTTTTGTGGAAGCGATAGCTTCCTTTTCTCTTATATCTGGTTCTGGTTCTGGTTCTGGTTGGTAGAGCATTGCTTTAGCATTGCTAGGTGCATCCGCTAATGTTTTCAGTGCTTTAGCGGTTCCACCCTTTTTCCCAGCCAAAACACGCTTTTCATGTGCTGCCGCAGATGCTGCTAATTCGCGCATCATCCTAGCATTGCTAACGCGGCCATTTTTGCGGGTGAAAAACTCATCAAGGACCACCAGCACAACCCGATCAAAGGTGTCCTGATCAACGCGCATCCTGCGCATGATCCACGCGTTATCGTCTGGCAAGCTGCAACCCGGCGACATCCAGCACAGGCGCAAGAGGCGGTTATACGCACCATCTTCTTCCAGCGTCAGGTGTGAGGTTTTAGCCTCAAAGTCGGTTGGGTATAAATTGAAATACGGAAGGCTCATATGTGTGAACCCTCAAGAAATGTTAGGTAGGCAATTTTTTCGGCCTGAATGAATTCAACAAAGTCATCATACGGCCTTGCACCCTTTGATGCGTTGCAGGTCCGGCACGCCGGGACGATATTGGACACAGAGTTGTCGCCGCCCAGTGACTGCGGGATGATGTGATCTGATGTTAGGTTGGCGATGATGCCGCAGTAGTGGCAATGCCAGCCGTGCGCGTTAAACGCTTCGATCTCATACGGCGCATATCTCTTCTTGTCCGCAGCCCCACTAATGCGGGAAAAGTCTCGGACAGCTCTGAATGAGAAAAAGCTCAAACCGACACCCCGCAAATTCGCGGTTTGTTCTCGCTTGAACATCGGGCCGAAAATATTATATTGGCTTGGTTAGCCATTGTCGCACCTCTTGCATAGGTCGGCTTTAGGTCAGGGGCCGCGCATGTTTCCAGCAAGCGCGGCCCTGTCTCATTTATGGGCGATTTCCCGTCAAATTGCAACATGATTTCGCCCCCTAAGTTAATGATTTTGTTATCAGAACGGAATTTCGTCGTCCATATTTGGCCCGCCGCCGCCCGCTGGTGCGCCGCCCTGCCCCGACTGATACCCGCCCGCGTCACCGTTGCCGCCCTGCCCGCCGCCCATGAATGTCAGGTCGTCAACGCTGATCCCAAGATACGGCTTGCCTTCATGCACCCGCACCGTTGGGCGACCGACCAGCACCAGCTTTGAGCCTTTGGTGATGTGGCTTTGCAGCGCCGTTGCCCGCTTGCCCCAGATGCTGCAATCGTACCAAGTGCTATCCCGCTTGTTGCCGCTGGCATCCTTGCCGTTATCGACAGCCAGCGAGAACCCAAGCACGGCGTCACCGCTGCCCGTGTTGCGCAATACGGGGTCTTTGCCCACGTTCCCGGCGATGGTTAGTTTCTGCATTTCAAATATCCTCATTTCCGTTGATTGTTCCGATAATCGGGATTGATACGCTGCCCGCCTCGATGACGATGCAGCCGCCCTTAACCTTGTCGCCACGGTCCAGCGTGACAGGCCACCAGCGCCCATCATCAATGCCAATGGCTTGCGATACCGCGTCAAAGCCTTGCTTGGCCCTATTGCTGATATTGTCCCAATCCACGCGGCCCGCTGTGGGTGGGTGGTATGTGATTTTTACGGGCAGGTTTTCGCCATGCTTTACGCTTTTGAATGGCCGGACGTTTTGCGCCATGCACTCCTTTGCGCATGTTGCCTTGTAACTCTTTGCCGCCGATGCCTTGCCACGGAAATCACCCTGTGACCCGTTGGGGCTGGTCTTTGACGGGGGCCAAGGTAGGGTTATCGTTTTCATGTCTTCGGCCTATCATCTGCGCCCGTGCCACGCGCCTCAAACGCAATGAGAAACGCGATACAGCATCCCGCGTGGTGCAGGTGCGACATACCCGTCTCGGCGTCGACGCCACCGCCAGCCCACCAAGCCC
>Ga0208795_1000103_pt1 | contig 39590 bp, 45 predicted proteins | sample CB_VirMetaG_6_FD_184541 | JGI IMG/M metagenome (GOLD analysis project Ga0208795, IMG submission 184541) | Freshwater to marine saline gradient viral communities from Chesapeake Bay - CB_1508_2 Viral MetaG (SPAdes) (version 4) | ecosystem: Environmental > Aquatic > Marine > Coastal | place: USA... | reverse complement strand
GAATAATCTAGCGGTATCCGTAGAAAGTTCTTCCCTATTCGATGCTAGGGGTAAAGCAGTACTACGTAACCAGATAAACGAACTACCTAAAGATATGTTGAATGGTGTCCTTGATAGGGAAAATACCGCTGAAATGAAGGAAGTTCTAGATTCTATGGATGATCCTGTTATGGGAAGAGTCTATGGACAAATGGATCCTAAAGTAGTTACCAAAGCTAAAACTAGCCTTGAACGTAAACTTAAGTATAAGGAAACCGAAGGGATTAATGAAGTAAAAGGTAAATATTCTGACGGGATTGCCGGTCTGAGTATGGGTACTTTAAAGCCTAAAAACCCAGAACATAAACAAATACTAACCAATTTAAAAAATGAAATCGGCACCAAGATGGGTGAGTCTGGTCGGGAGTTAATAGCTAATATCGAGGCGCACGAAGCAGCTTCTAATTTATTAAGCGAACATGCTTTCGACGTACATAAGGTTGACTCGAAGGTTTCTGCCTCAGAAATATCTTCTGGTATCAGCGACCCCCTTCAACAAGCTGCCAGTAAAGGTAGGGTCGGTAAGATCATAGAGTCTCAAAGACAAACTATGTTGAAAGACATGAAAGATGATCCTGCTAATTACATAGCTAAAAACGATTCTGGTGTAGCTTTAAGTGCTAGAGAGATGGTGGCAACAAAAAACCCTAGAGCTTACAATGACATGATGAACGCTATGAACTCAAGATATGATCAGATGGGAACTCCTGTAAATCAAAGAGAGTTCATGTCAGCACCTATAAAGAACCACTTTGAAGGATCTTTTAAAACATTTATTACTAATGGTGATCATAAAAGTGCTGAAGCTCTTATCGCTGATTTCGACACTATGACAAACGGTGCCGGGCACAAACACTTTGACGAATTAGATATTCCAAAAGAATACGCTGTAGTTTCCGAATTACCTGATAAGCAAGATAGATTAAACGCTGTGAAAAACTTGATGGATACTGAACTTAAAGGAGCTTACGATCTAAGAAGATTGGACTCAAATTTAAAAGAGGGAGATATCAAAGTTGATCTTTCGAGACATCCTATCCTAGAAGCGATGTCCGTACAAGATGGCGGTACTAGGGCTGGGGCTCAACATACTAAAGCTATGTACGATACCGTTTATAATGAGTACAAAAGAGTAGTTGTGACCAACCCTAATATGGATCACAAGACAGCTATTAAAGAAGCCTGGAAAGGTTTCGAGAAAAGGTACGTTACCCTTAAATCAAGGGGAGGCACTATACCTATAAGCAGAAAACATAATACTGTTAACACTCAGAATTTTATAGATACATACACATCGGGTGCAGATTTCACTAAGGATTTTGACATTAGGTTGCCGAAAAAACCAAGTGGGATTTCTACTACTAAAGAAGAAATGAACGATTCCTTAAAAACAGAGGGTCGTTGGGTCTATAACCGTAAAGCCGAGGGACTTACCTTAATGGGTAGGAACGATCTTGGGAGGTATGGCCCTGTTTTTGATAATAAGGGGAAACCTGTAATAAGAACTTTTGAACAAATAAATAATGAAGTCTACACAAACGATGTGAAAAAAGAGAAAGCAAGAAAGTTTGATGAGTTTGTGAAAAAACGTAGCGGTAGAGGGAGAGATCTGTAATGGCAATGCCCTTCAGTGAAGACCCATATTCACCAGAGAACGCATTCGTTCCGCCTACATCCACTTCCAGGATAGTTCAATCAGCTTGGGATTCTGGGTTTGAGGATAGAGAAACCAACATCATTGCTAAGATGCAAGCTAGGGAATCTCTGTCTAAAGTAGGGGAGAAAATTTCTCCTGCAAAACTAAATGAACAGTTTAAAGGGTTGAATGCTGATAGAGAAATGACAGCACAAGAAGCCCAATTCGTATTTGATGGCAAAGAAGAAAAACGTAAAAGGGATGCTATTGTAGGCTCCGCCAGTGGTTTTTGGCAGGGAACTGCACTTCCTTTTGTTGTTGGTGCCGCAAGTTCTATGGCGGATCCAATAGGATTTGGTATAGGGGCCTTCACAGGATGGGGTTTAGGTAAAGTGGTTACTAAAGCCGCCGGAGGTGTTGCTCTAAAAGGGGCAAGTAAATTCGCTTTAGATGCAGTTGATAACACTATTGGTAACTCCGTAGCAGAAGGTTTGGTCTGGAAAGATAGGGAGGAAACCTTCGAAGAGTACACAACTAAAGATTTCCTTACGAATGCCGTAGGTGGAGCTGTCATAATGACAGGTGCTATCCACGGTGGGGCCAAAATAATGAAATCGGCTGCAAAAGTCGGTGACAAATACTTAAGGAATACTCAACAAGTGGTGGATACCTTAATAGATAATGAAAAAAATCCTGATGCCGTCGGCGAAATACTGAAGGTTATGGATAAAGCAATCACCCACACAGATGAATCAAATATAATTATTAAAGAATCCTTTGGTGACGAAGTAGAAGTAGGTGAAACACTTGTGGATACTGCGGCAAACATCAGGAAGGCCGTTGAAGAAGAGAGGATAAGTGAAACTGATGTGGAGGGTTACATCAGTCGAGTATTAGAATCTGATGTCGTGGATGATAGAGCTGTCGATTTAATTGACTCTGAATACTCCTTCACCCATACCGATGCTGAGTTAGCAGACTTTGATGCCAAAATGAACGATAAAAGCTCCGACCTATCCTATGATAAGGACTCGGAAGAAATGGCCCAAACACTGGACGGATATGATCCTGAGAAGGTGAGAGCTGAACTAGATCAGGAAGTCGAAACTATCTTCCAAGAGAAGACTGGCGAGGACGGTACTCCTGTAGAGATGGATGCTGAAACTGTTAAGATAAAAGAAGAGATGGAGAGAGATACAGCTATCACAAAAATACAAGAAGAATACGCTAAATGTAGGGTAATATAATGGCAAAGACTCATGAGGAATGTTCATTAATTGTTAAGGATACCTTAAAACAATTTTTTGGTGAGAAAGACCTCGATAAAAAACTACTTAAGTTTGATGAATTAATACAAGATATTGTAACTAAGGCAGAAAGAGAAGGTGTCTCGCCTGAGATAGCTTTGTCCAACGCCACTAAGGATATGACCTTAAAGATTCGTCAAAAAGCTAGGCAAAATTATCTAAACCAAGAAGCATATAAAAGAGCAAGAACTCAGGTAGATGAGTTCAAAGATAAAGATCTTTGGAGAGGAATACAATCCTTAATCGCTATTGAGGGTGGTCATAAGTACAAAGCTGAAACCGCCAGCATTTACGGTAGGAGAGAAGCTTTACAGAATATCTCCATGGGGCTTTTAGTTCGTAACCTAGACAATGCTCAAATTAAGAAATTCGCTTCAGGTCAATATGACTTAGAGATAAAAAAGATATTAGCTGGTGAAGTATCCGAAGCCGAGATGGGTAGGATGGATCCAGACTTAATCGCCATGGCCAACAACGCTAGAAAAATGCAAGACCATTTACATCAAGTAAAGAATCAAGCTGGTCTAGATGTTGGTTATCAAAAAAATAGAGTAGGGAAACAATTCCATAGTGGACCAGGTATGATCAGATACGGTGAAACCAAATGGAAAGCCTTGGCCAGAGATCGTATGGATTTTGAAAAGATGGGCTTGAAGACTGAAGAAGATATTATAAAACGATTGGACGATATCTGGACTAACAGGACTTCAAACACCGGACACAAGTTCATACAAGGCGTAAGCGATGATCTAGATGAGATCACGATACAATCCTCTACTAAAAATATGGGTGCTAGTAGGTCAGTACATTTCAAAGATGCTGAGTCCGCCCACATATACGATCAAGAAGTTAATGGGGGTCAAAGCCTTCTGACTTCTTTAATGATCGAAGTGGAGAGAGATTCTGGTAAAATATCTGCTGTTGAATCCCTTGGGCCAAACTTCTCTGCTAACTGGACTAAAATTATGTCTGAAGTGGAGATGACTGATTACCGAAGAGCTAGTTTAGACAGCCAATTCAATAATACAGTTTACGGATCCAAAGGTAAGGGATCTGGATTTTGGTCTAATGTGGCAAATGTCCCTAAGAAAATAGCAAATATGACTATGTTAGGAGCAAAAACCTTGCTTTCAACTGGAACGGATATGGCATTTGGTCCTCACATATTGTCAGCCGATACTGGTAAAAACATGCTTGAGTCGGTAGGAGCTAGTCTAAACTCTGTACTAAAAACTTTCCCTAATCAGAAACAAGCCGCTATCCAAGGATCAGTATTCCTACAAGATGTTTTGGACTCGACCTTCAACACCAACTTCCATGAGAACGGTTTAGTTACAAACTGGTTTGATAAGACTCATGATTTCTATATGAAGGCGACTGGTCTTCCTATGCAATCAAGGTGGTTTAAGACAGCAAATGCAAACGCTTTTAACCACATAATGTTTAATAATAGAGGAACCGCTTTCGACGCCCTAGATACCGGGACTAAAAACCTGTTCGATAGGTATGGTATTGGTGCAGATGAGTGGTCAATTATAAGTAAAAGTGAGGGCGCTGAACTTCCAGACGGTAGGGGAGTTATAGATTCTTTAGAAATTCTAGACATGGATCTAGATAATTTTAGCGGATCTGCTACACAAAAGAAATTTAAAAGAAATGAGTTGGCCACAAACTACAATGCAATGCTTGTAGAGTTTGCTGAGTCTTCTTCACCTACACCAAACTCCCAAACTATGCATTGGGTGGAGCAATCTAACCCAAATACCCCATTAGGGGCAGCCGCTAGACTAGCGGGGCAATTCAAATCGTTCTCTTTTTCTATGGAGAAAACCTTAATGAGAATAAAGGGCGCTGATGCTATAAACATGAAGTCAGGAACTAGACTGGCCTCCGCAGTTATAACCGCCACCACACTACGTTATGGGGTAGATTATTTAAGAGCAATATATGATGGGAAAGAGCCGCCTGATGCTACGGACCCAAAAACTTGGGCAGAGACAGCACTAAAGTCAGGAGTGGGCGGGATTTATGCAGATTTCTTGTCAGTAGATTACTCAACTAATATTTGGAGAGATCCCGTAAAAGATATGGCAGGACCAGGACCAAGGGTTATGACTGACGCTATTAAGGGAACCATAGAAGCCGGAAAGTACGTCTATAGCGCACTTGACGGAGATCCCAGGGAAGCCGATAAACAAATGGGTAAGATACTAAAGAGACTTGAGAAAAATACTGCACTTCCTTTCATCCAAAACAAACTTAACAAAGAGATATATGATCATATACACTTATTAATGAACACAGGAGCACGACGATGAGTATTGCCGATTTAGATACCCAGATAAAATACGCAGGGGATGGCGCAAACGTAGACTTTGCTCTGAACTTTGCTTATTTATCTGGTGAAGTCACAAGTATAAAAGTTATTAAGAGGGATACTACCGTTTCCCCTCCGACTGAGACAGCACAAACAGCCCCTACTCATTGGTCATTTGATGATGCTACCGATCCTACAAAGATCGTATACGCTATAGCTCCTTTAGTTACTGACGAAATATTGATTTATAGAGAAACAGTTATCAACCAAGAAACAGACTTCCCGACCGCTGATCAACTTACTGAAGATCAAACGGATCGGTTAACCTTAATGTTACAAGAAGTTAATGATAAACTAGATAGAGCTTTGCTCTTCCCTAGATCTGCCGACAACCTTCCGACCGCACTTCCAGAAGCGGAAGACGGTTTATACTTAGGGTGGAATGGTACTGCACTTGAAAACTTAACTGCGGTGGCAGGGGCGACTGGTGCCACAGGTGCTACTGGTCCTACTGGTGCCACAGGTGCTACCGGGGACACAGGTGCTACTGGCGCCACCGGAACAAATGGCGGTGATGGAGCTGATGGTTTAATCACAGCTATTGCTAACCAAACAGAAGCCGAAGCTGGTGTAGAAAATACTAAGGCCATGACAGCTTTAAGAACTGAGCAAGCAATAGCAAATCGTTTACTTGATTACTACACCCAAACTTTGATAGATACTGCTCAAACGGCACAAGATGTTTTGATTGCAGATGCTAGAGCGAGACTGACAACCGTAGAAAATAACCTTGATATTAATCAGTATTCAGGGACTCAAGCAATTCAAAATAATGAGGTTACTGGAATAGCCTTAGAAGGAGCTGGTGCAGATATAGCAGAAGCTCCTAAATATGGAGATGCTTTCTCCAGAAATAACACTGGGACTGAGTTTACTAGGGCAACATGCCTGATAAAACGAAGTGATAGTATAGAAACTCGTTTCGTGCAAGTCACCCTAGTTATGCATTACATAAGTGGAGCATGGTTTATTGGAAGGGAATCTACCGTTGTGCTCAACGATGGAGAACCTGATGGCCTTGTCTTCACCGTGGCCACGGATGGATTCGGTGTAGGCTTGGTTTCATATACATCAGATAATATGCTAGGAACAGGATATTCTGGTGAGATCACTTGGCTTGGCAAAGAAATCCCAGTTATAATAAGTTAGACGGAGCGACAATGAAAAATTTAATACTACTTTTATGCGTGACCTTGACCTTAATCGGTTCGGTTGAAGCAAAATACACCCTATTTCCTGGGACAATAGCCATAGGGGATAATACGAAACCAGAGGCGGGAGCGACTTTTATAGTTCAATCCACCACCGAGTCTTCTATACCTTGTCCAAAAATGACTGAAATCCAAAGGGACGCAATATCTTCCCCCGCCACCGGATCTTGTGTCTACAACACAGACACAGCTACAACTGAGTATTGGACGGGAGCATCTTGGGTAGGTGCTGGTTCTGGGACGGGTTTATCTGCCTGGTTAACCGGAACAACATACGGAACAGGGGCCTTTGTTTATACAACACCAGATTTTAAAATATGGATAGCAAACACAGGGCATACTGCAGGGGCTACTTTCGCAGGAGATATTGCAAATTGGGATGAAGCCTCTCCACTAGAAGAGCACCCAGTAACTTTCTCAGCAAGAGTTGATGAAGCAGCCGGTGTTGCCCTTGGTGAAGTTGTTTACATAAATGGAGCAACCGGAAATCAGATGGAAGCTAGTCTTGCCATTAATAATGACTTTTCAAAAATCGATGCTATCGCCGTCGCTACTGAAGCAGGTGCAAATAACGCCACTATAACTTTCCAAAATTTTGGAGAGTTATCGGGAATAGATACTTCTTCATATACAGAAGGTGATGATTTGTATCTTGATTCTACAGCAGGTCAATTGACAGCTACACATCCTACAGGGGTACAAGGAATAATGAAGATTGCTAGAGTTGTGAGAGTCCATGCTTCTCTAGGTGTTATCTTTATAGACATAGAACATCATACATTAGCTAGTGACCATAATGGTATAGTCAGGTACCAACTTGTAAATCAAAACGCAGGGACTTCGGCGAGTACATCATACACAATGTTAAACGATGCTTCTCATAGATCATCAATCTCTATGGTAGGTAGTGGATATACAGCCGTTCCTGGAATAGCCGAATCTATGGTTATCTACAACGAGGGTTATAATAAAACAGTAAATGCAGTAGATGGAAACTTTGGATTTGAGTGGTGGACCGATGTTACTGATTCACATAATTTAAGTTCAACTTCTAAAATGAGCTTAAGTGCAGCCGGTCTTCTTACGGTAGACTCATTAACTTCTAATGGCGAAACCATAATAGATTACACAGCAACAACCTCCGATAATAATGCGCTAGAAATTGATATGCACGCTGCTGGTTTCGGAGGAAATGAAGCTTTAGATATCGATTATGTAACGGGAGCTTTAGCTGCTGGATCTGCCGAGGCTGCAATACTTGTAAACATAGATGAAACCTTAGCTACTGGTGGGGATGTTTACGGGATGGAAGTCCTAGCGACTGAAGGATCAGCAACCGTATACGCTCTTGGTGTTGGACCAACGGTAAATGTAATAGAACAAGAGTCAGGGACATTCATAGATATGGATAGTGCCTTAACCATAGCAGTAGATAACATAACTGCTTGGACAACTTCTGACCCTGGTGGAGCTAACAACGTAGACTTCTTTGTAGCTGACAATGACTCTATAACTTTTGGAGATGCTTCTAAATTTGAAACTTTAGAATTTGTATTAGAGACAGCCGCTTCACAAAACGTACAACCTACATTTGAGTACAGTACTGGATCAGGAACTTGGGCCACTTTCTCACCTATCGATGGTACGAGTGGTTTTAGAAATACTGGTCTTGTTGTATGGCTTGAGGCTGATATTCCTTCATGGGCAGTAGGTGTAGGGGCAGAATTTTTAATTAGAATTACAAGAACTAGAAACGGATTATCCACTAACCCAGTTGAAGATCACGCTAAAATATCAGCGGTTTCTTTATTTTCCTGGGATAAAAATGGTGATCTTTCTATAAACGGGCTTACTTCTGCAGCCGATATTTTAATGGCAGGAACGGGACAACTTGATCTTCCAGTAGGAACGACAGGTGAAAGAAGTGGTTCTCCTAATAGCGGTATGATCAGGTTTAACTCAACGACTACGGCCTTTGAGGGATACGATGGTTCCGCTTGGGGCGATATAGATGGTTCTGTTTCAGGTGGAGTAAGTTCAACTGATAACGCCATCGCAAGATGGGATAGTACCACTGGGAAACTAATCCAGGACTCTTCTGTTGTTATTGATGATGATGGACGGATAGACCAAACAGGTCTAGGAGGTTCTGTATTCATGGGTAGTGGTGCTGGTGCCGCAGATGATTTAACTACTAACGCAAACGTAGGGATAGGCGGGAGTGCTCTTACTACTAACACAGTAGGTGTAAATAATACTGGAGTCGGAAATTTAGCCGGTCTAAAAGTTTTTGCAGGAAATAACAATAGTTTTTTTGGGGCTTCTACCGCTAGTAGTGGTGCTGGTAATCTTACAGGATCTAATAATACAGCAGTCGGTTATCACGGATTGCAGGATCTATTTAGCACATCAGCAGGGAACACTACTTTAGGTTCTGAAGCGGGTAAAAATATAACAGTAGGTAGTAGAAACTTAATGCTTGGTTATAATACTGGGACTACATCAACTACAGCTTCAGATAATATACTAATTGGTTATAATATTTCGACTAGTTCACCCACAGCAAGTTCCGAACTTAATATTGCTGATCTTATAAAAGGTGATTTAACTACGGGTGATTTAGATATTGTCTCAACTACCGCTCTAGGTTTACCAAATGGTACTTTAGCTCAAAGACCGACGGGAGCTAATGGAGATATCCGATACAACTCTGATTCTGAATCGTTTGAAGGTTTTGCTAATAGTAGTTGGGGTGATCTTGGTGGTTCTGGTTCTGGCGGAATTAATTATTTACAAGATACTAAAGATAGTGACTTTGAAGTAAGTGTAGGTAACTGGGTTGCATTTGATGATGGTGCTGTCACTGTTCCTGTAGATGGAACTGGTGGCGGAAACGCTAACTGGACATGTGCAAGAAATACTACGACTCCCTTAAGATTAACAGGGGATTTGAAAATTGTCGCTGCAGCCAGTGATGTTCAAGGACATGGCTGCTCGGTTGATTTTGATATTGATTCTGGGATGAAGGCACGTAAATTAGTAGGATCTTTTTGGTATGATTTTTCTGATGCTGGCTTCAACGATGATGAAGTAAAAGTATTTATATACGATAAAACGAACACAAATATCATAAGAGTTAATGGCGAAGATACAAAGAGTGGAAAAGGCGTTCATTATTTCCAATTCCAAACTGCAAGTGATTCAACTTCTTATAGATTAATTGTAATGCAAACTGATGCTACTAACACTACCGGGTTTTCAGCTTACTCAGATCAAGTCGCCGTTGGTCCTACAGAATTAGCATTTGGCTCAATAGCTACCAACTTAGGGACTTTAACCACAACCGGTTCCTGGAATGGTACAACCTATGTTGGTAAATACTGGAGGGAAAACGAGTTTCTTGTAGCCTCAGTAAACCTGACTCTTTCATCAGCACCTTCATCCGCCGACTTAACGATAAACCTGCCATCCGGTCATGTTATGGACACGGCCAAGCTACCAGGTGGAACTAGCACGAGAGGTTCAATTAATGCAAAAGGTACTATATACGAATCTGGCGGGAATAACTGGGATATACATGCCCTCTATAGTTCCACAACTGCGATTAGAGTTATGGTCGATTCAGCTGTTACAGCACAATCATCAGCGGTAAATATAACTACTCCTTTTACTGTAGGAGCTAGTGATATAGTAACTTTAACTTATAGAGTGCCCATAGTTGGCTGGGAATCGACGGCTAGAATGAGCCAAGACCTAGGCGGTAGGGAAGTATCTTTTTTAGCAACAAGATCGGCAAATCAAGTTATTTCGGGTAGCGGTACTTTAAATTTTGATACAGAAGCCTACGATACAACCGCATCATATGATACATCTACCTATGAGTTTACAATACCAGAATCAGGCAAATATATATTTAATGCAGGAATGGAGTTTTCTATCACTCCTTCGGCGGGGGAAGTAGTCGCTATGGATCTAGAGGTTAATGGTTCTGTTAACCATAGGCTCTTTAGGTACGAATACCAAGCAACACCTGGATCTATAATGCAACCTACTCAATCGGGTAGTAGAACTTTGGATCTAGTAAAAGGAGATACAGTAAGAGCTTACTTTATAGAAACTTTTTCAGGGGCGCTTACCTTTGTAGGAGCATCCACAAGTGGTTCCTTTTTTGGTGGAGCTAAATTAGCATCCCCTCAAACAGTTCTTGAAACCGAAACGGTTGCAGCTAGGTTTTCTAGTAATAATGGTCTTCCTAGTATCCCTGATAATGCATCAACCATAATGGATTTTGAAGATTTAGAGTATGACACTCATGGAGCTGTTACTACTGGAGCTGCTTGGAAGTTTACGGCACCAGTAACCTCAAAGTATTCCGTAAAAACAAACCTGTTATTCTCAACAACAACTGGATGGGGGATTGCAGAAACAGCAGGTATAGCTTTATGGAAGAACGGGGCAATCCACTCCAACCTTGGATATAAACAACTACCGGCAACCTCAGCTTCGTCGATATTCCTTTCTGTCTCCGGAGGTACGACTTTAGATTTAGTCAAGGGCGACTATATTGACATAAGACCGATCCAAGGATCAGGCGGGGCACTTACCCCACATACTGATGCTACCTACAACTATGTAACCATTGAGGGGATAAAATAATGAAATATTTAATTTTTATGCTATTAAGTTTAACTTCCTACGCCGAAATAGCGGTCACTGTTACTATGTCAGATGGGCAAAGTCCCTGCGGCGGGAATTGTAACTTTAAAACCCAACTCGAAGTTGATACCTGGAAAGCAGATAATATTTCTAACGATTCATGGGGTAAGAAGCAAAGGTGGGAGTTATTTACCGATCAAACTGATTGCCTTCAAATGAGAGATCTTAAGGACAGGGAAGATGTGGTTATCGGTCAAGAATGTGAAAGACCTGTTGAATACACAATAACTGAGACTGATATCACCGCTGAAGTAAACGTTAAAAAAGCTAAAAAAGACGCTGATGGTATTACGATTGAATCTATAAAAGCTAAACTGTTAGACGGTTCTGCTAAGTTAGAAGATCTAATTGAGTACCTCAGAATAAAAGAAGGGTTGTAAAATGGAGTCTAGTGGAAATATTATTTTAATAGTCTTACAAGGGATAACAACTTTATGTTTTTTCTTTGGAGTATTTATACTTAACGGTTTCCGCTCTTCTATGGATAAAATCCAAACATCGATCGGCGGTTTAAATATTAGTATCACTAAATTAGTTGAGAAAGATATTACTAAAGATCAAAGACTGGATGACCACAGGCACATGATAACCGGGCTTGAGAATGATATGAACATTCTAAGAGAAAGGTATCATGAGGTGGTAAATAAATCTGTTACCAAACAGCAATTAATGGGGCTGGAGTTCGAGGCTTTAAAAAAAACAGTGGAAGAGTTAAAGTCCACATAGAATAGGAGAGTATTATGTTAAACAAAGACAAATTAATGGCGATGGCCCAGCTTAGAGGAATTAATTTACTAGAAGATTCTTTAAATGATGGAGCAAAAGGTCTTGCTCATCTTGCGATTGATATCGTTGAAGAACTAGTGAAGGACACTGAAAATGCAATAGATGATGTTGCTTTTGCAGCTATCCAAGGTGTTGCTAGAGACATGGCAGATAAGATCGAAGTAAGTTTATAGTATGTGGGCCAAATTAGTACATACATTATTAATGCCACTGATTCAAAAGTCGGTGGTGGCCCTATTTATTTACGTTAAAGAATCCCTCAAAGATTGGTGGAGAAAACGTAAGTTGAAGAAGAAGAACACAGGGAAGGTGGAAGACTATGAGAACGCTGATAACATTAATGATGCTAGGGATGCTCATAATAAGTTGCCGTAATCGTAACGGTCAAGAACAACCTAAAACCCCAAACGATCAAGAACAATTATCCGTTTTCCTGGCAGAACATGTAGAAATAGACGGGAAATTATACATCCCTCTAGATGGATCTGGCTGTATATCACGTAATTATAGAGTTGAAAGAGGGTACATTGGCCCTATATCAGAAAGTATCGTACTGGACCTAAGAGAATGCCATAAAGTAATCGGGTATTCCCCTGCAGAATATGGCGTTCTTACTACTTGGATGGAAAACATGAGAGTATGGTTAGTCGGCTTTGATCGTAAAAAATAGATAGTATTAATTCATGTAGACGTTTACAATAGAAACAGAGGGTTTAGTTCCTTTCTCCCTCTACTTCTGTTGTTATGTTTACTTCCTCTTAAGAGACTGTGAATGCAGTCTCTTTTGATGATTGCTCTATTCTTCTTTTAAATCGGGTAAATTATCAGCCGCTCTCTTAACATGAACAGCACCTTTAATAGCTTCTTGAGTTTTCATTTCTAAAAAGTACTCAAACTTCTTATCTAGTTTAGTTCCCTTCAAAAACTCCATCGCCCACTTGTATTTAAAATCTAGATTAGAGTGGTTCTTTAAAACCTCTTCTTGATCATCTATTATATTTCTGAATTGTTCATAGAACCTTTCGTAATTTTCAGTTATAGATTTGAGGTAGGGGTAGAATGTCTTCCAAAATAATTGGACAGCTACTAAGTTTGTCATCCCCTTATGGAAACCGCAACCAGTAGAGAGGATAAAGTCGAAATGGGTATAATCCACACCATGTTCGTCTTCCTTATCAAAGAGGATAGCCTTTTTCTCTAGGGCCATTTGATACCTCTTCATTTTTGACTCATCAAAGGTACCTTTCAAACTAAACCCACTATCGGATTCAGTCCTGGACACTAAAGACTCTTCTTTCCCTAATACGTTCTCTGCTCTTTTCTTCTTACTGTTAAAATCTATAATGCTCATATGTTTCTCCTCGAATTTCTTAACCATAAAGTACTTACGTGAGATCTACTTATCCCGAAGAAGTCAGCCACCTTTTGTTGGGTGTTGCCCTTGGATAACATACCTCGTATCTCCATTACCTCGGAGTCACTTAGTTTTACTTTATAACTTGCCTTTCTTCCATTACGGAAAGCATGTTTTAAATTTTCGGAACTAGTGCACCACTCTAGGTTGGTCAATCTATTGTCGGACCTATCCCTATTTAAGTGGTTAACTTGGTATTTACTTGCGTCTTCTAGTGGAGAGAAGCTTAACATAACTAATCTATGGACTCGTTTGGTTTTTCTGTTTAAAGAGATATTTTTATACCCAGCTCCGTCATTAGATAACTTTCGGATAACCCCCGTTATACTGTTTACTACTCTACCCTGATTAGACACCTTATACCCAGGATGTTCTGGTATGATCCTCCACTCTTCGCTCATAAAAATACCGCCCTCATAAATGATTTAACCCTTGTCCAAAAAGAACGTCTATACACTACTTTAGGGGCGATACCTAGTCTTGTTTTTATTCTATCCTTAACAAGATAACCGAAACGGTAAACTACCGATTGCCTATCAGTACCAGGATGATCAAGTCCACAATTATGTAAGTACTCATGTGCTTGGTTTCCTGCTATATCCGCTAGGTCAAACCCTTTGAATATATTCCTATTGACCCACGTAAACCATGTTGATGGTAGCGTGTATCCAACTACACTTCTCCATGAGTAGTAGAAGGAAACTGAGATATCGATAGCATAATCTTTTTCTTTATTGAAATCATCAACACCAGATAAAACCATTTCTTTAAATAACTTAAACGATTGCTTCTCATAGTTGTAAGGTGCCAGCAATTTGCGGTGGTGCCAATTGTTGTACACCCTAGAAACATCATACCAGAAATCGGGATCATTTATTTCAAACTCAAACTCTTTAGCGGCGGCTTTAAATGCTTCCGATTCTTTCTCAGTCGCCTTTTTAATGGCGTGTATTTTTACATTAGTTCTTTTCATCTACATGGCCTCCCTAAGTACTTTCATCTTCTCTCTTAGTTTATTTATTATCTTACTGTAGATACCTTTCGGTGCTACGTAATATGCGAATACTGGTTTAGTTTGACCTATCCTATGGACTCTTTTAAATGCTTGTGCATTTTGAGCTGGATTATAAGATGGATCGTTAAAGATTATTCTATTACCAGCGACTAATGTCAAACCAGTGGAAGCCGCAGGGATTGTGGCAACGATTACATCAACTTTCCCCTGCTTATAAGCATCAGTTATCTGCTTACGTTCGTTAATGGATATACCGCCGACGATCTCTCGTACAACAAGCCCAGAGTTCTTTCTCATAATACCATCAGTTATAATCCGCACTGGATCTACATGGTCAGAGAAGATTACTAATGGGCCAGAACCACCGTTTAACATACCCACCGCTAAATCTGCGGTAAATGGCGCAACCATAATGGCAGATGCTTTCTTAATAGTAGCGTTGACGGATAACTTTTCAGTCTCTTTATACTCGATCCAAGCATCCTCTAAGGAGGGATCACTAGCAACGTCAACGATAACTGTTTTCTCTACAACTTCCTTAAGGTCGAGTACATCTTTTGCCAATCGTCGGATATACTTTCCTCGTAATAGTTTTTTGAGTCCTTCAACGTTTCTAAGGCCGTAAAATACTCTAGTAGTTTTTCCGCCCCCGATGGGCTGAGTTCGTTGAAGGCAGAACTTGGAACAGAAGTCCCAATAACTAACTCCGTCGAGTCCAATTCCACTGGTGTTCTTGGCATTGTATGAAGTGAGCATAATAAGGCTGTACCAGTCGCCGACACTATTGGTAATAGGGGTTCCCGACAATAAGGAAAGTCTTTCTGGTCGGTGATCATAGATATAATGGTGGAACGCCTTTGTTCTCTTCGCTTTAATATTCTTGAGCGCGTGCGCTTCGTCTGCCACCACATAATCGGCCCACTTAAAAAGTTCAGGCATGTTCTTATTATTAAGTTGTTCATAGTTTGTAATCACCACATCGTATTTAGTTGGATCTAGTTGTGTTAACTCTTTTGAAGTCATACATACGAAAATACGTACTGGGTTTTTAGCGAAGAAGTTGTATTCATCTTCCCAGTTTAACTTTAAGTATGCTGGACATATGACAAGGGTCTTGTGCATGCCTATCAAGGATACTGAAATCGCCTGCATAGTCTTACCCAAGCCCATATCCATAGCATTAATACAGTAATGATGTTCTATCATAAACTGTATACCTTCTTTTTGGTAGTCCATTGGCATATGGTTTAAATAATTCTCGTAAATCATTTTAACCAACTCCAATTTTTACCAGTCGCTATTTTACCTATAGTCGATTTTGCTACCCCGTACCTTTCCCCTATTTCCTTTTGGGTAAATAGACCTTCTCTCAACAATGCTTTTATAGCCAGTACGTGTGATTCTTTTAATTTAGAATTACAAGAAGATCCCCTAGCAGCTTGTCTACCATTGGCCCAAGAGTGGTCACTATTCTCTTGATTGGTACACCACTCCAAATTTACTCTTCTGTTATCCGTTTTATCAGAGTTCAGATGATTTACTTGAAGAGTTTCCATATCCTTAACACTACCGAAATGGGATAGGACAAGCCTGTGTACAGTAACAGTCTTGCCCCTTAAATCAATGTGGAGATAGCCCTTCTTGGTAAGGTACGGTTTTACCTTTCTATTTCGTATCTTAGAGAAGACATCCCCTCCGTCAGATACTCTATAGAAAGACTCGTACCCAAGAACATCCATCCAACAATTATTATCCATTATAAAGCATCGACACCTGACGGCTTGTTAAAAGCATCAGTAATCATTTCAATAACACTTTCTAAAACCTCACCTTTAGTATCTAAGAACGGCTTCCCAGCTAGACTTAAAGAAAGACTTACTGCTATCTTTGTTTTTAATTCGTCTTCTCCCCAAGTTGGTTCCGCATCGTTAAATAAAGATCCAAGCTGCTTTTTGTGCTCGTTGTTTTCTCTATTGTAAGCGATTGTTTTTGGTTTCTTCGGAGCTGCCTTTTTTCTTGGAGCTTTTTTTGCCGGAGCTGGTGCCTCTTTCTCTTGTTCAACCTCTTGCTCAACTGCTGGAGCTGCTTCGGGTGCTGCTTCTTTAACTGCCTTTGCTGCTGGTTTTTCTTTTGCTGCGGTCTTTGCGGCTGGCTTCTTCGTCCCACTTATTAATTCCTGGATACACTTAGTACCGATCTCTTGGTAATCCGTTCCCAAGAAGGCGTATGTCGCCATAGACATAAGTATCGCAATCGCTGTCTCTTCTGACAAACCAACTGAAGGGATGTAATAAAATGAGGTTTCTAGTCTTAAGTTAGCATCAGATCTTTCATCAACTTTATCAGTCGTATACCCGACTGTTTTAATAAAAGCTCTATACTTGCCATCTTTAGTTTCGCCGTAACTAATTACTTCTCTACTAATTACTTTATCATTTGCTAATTGTGCCGCTGTGGCCATTGTTGGTGATTGCATGTTGTTTCCTTTTAGTTTTAGTTATACTTCTAGTTCCAAAGAGTCTAAAGAGTCTCTAATTTCTGTAATTTCTAAGTTGAGGGCAGTAATTTGATCCCCAACTCTCACTAGATGTGCTGTTATCTCATCTCTTTCCGCAATAGCATTCGTTTTTTGGTCCCTTAAGGATTGGATCTCTTTTTTCATGGTACTAATTGCCTTATTATTTCTTGCCATTGTTTACTCCTACAGTAAGTCTACTGCTCGTTGTTGGTTATTTTGTTTTGCTTTTGGGTTTGCTTCTCGTCTTCCTGGTTTAGTTGGGGACTCTTTCTTTTCCTTAATCTCTAACCACTCATCTTCAAATGGTAATGATTCTAAACAAGATGGTTCGTCAGGGATCTCCCAATCTAAGTGATGAAATCTTGAGATATCTTTAGCAGCTTTTACCCACTTAGCTCGACCTACTCTTAAAGTCTTATCCCCTATCTCACCGCCTGGACCTACTCCCGACCAATACGATTTACAATTTGAGTAATCCTTAGAAGCGTATACCCACCAGAATGTTTTGAATGGAGGTGCTTCACCTTGGATTATATACCAAGCATTGAATAAATCGACATACATACCCGCTGATAAATCGTAAACAAAATCAGAAGTTTTATACCTAGTCTTCTGTAAGTTTTTAGCATTGCCTTTAGTCGATTTTAAATCAAGGATAAATCCTTTTTCTATGTTCATCATATCGGCACGTACTTTTAGACGTAACTTTAAAGCACCTTTCTCTAGGAACGTAGGAGCGTTTGCATAAATCTCCCATCCCTTAGCCCCTAGTCTATAAATCGATTTACTGTTAGTAAGTATGTAAACACCGCCAGACTTTACGTAAACTTCGATGAACAAAGAAACCTCTGCTACACCACCTTCTAAAAGATCGACCGCTACCTTTGAGTTTCTAGTAGCAACGATTAAGTTTTTCGCTTGTTCGTACTCAGACTTAGTAATGATAGCTTTTCCTGCATGCAAGCCTTTGAACGCCTCCCATTCCTTGCCTCTACGTACTTTTCCTGTATAAACTGCGCACTCCTTTTCGAGTAAGTGCGGTTCAAGAATCGCAGTATGGTAATAAGTCCCAATGTCGAACGCAGGAATCCAATCACTACCAAGCTCCTTTGTAATATATTTTTTGTAAAAAGTTTCAGGGTCATCTAACATCGTCTTAAGTTGTGATGATGAATAGAAGTGTTCCTCTGGTGACAATTGAGCATGATACTCAAGATTTGTGATATCCTTATTTAAACCTAGTTTCATTATTATTCCAATGTTATGAAGGGAGGTTTTACCCTCCCAATTGACTATAGTTGTGTAAAACTTTCTACTGCGCCTTCAGCTTCTTCGTCACCATCTTCAGCAACCAACACAGAAACATCGTGACATTCCTTGCCTGCGAAGGGTCCTTTAGTTAAAGGTTTCATACCATTGTAGATGATCTTAACGATTTCACCTTGCTCAGTTTGTTCCATTTTATGATCAAGCCCGCCGTTAGAGTTTAAAGCGATTGTCTCACCCTCAACTATCTCAACATCAGGTACCCATTTGTTGAATTGGTTCGTATACCCATGAGCAGAATCAAACTCAATGTTTGTTTCATCTACTGCAATATGCCATGAAGTTTTTCCGTATTTATCAGTCGATGTACCAACAAATTTACCTACGATGTAATCTTCTTCTAACCACAATGCCCATGCACGATACTTTTTTGATCCACCAATCTCGCGAAATCCTTTACTCATACTTTCTCCTTAGAATTAAGACTTAGAATTAAGACTTAAGTTACCCCACCTACAATAGATGGGTTTTAAATATATCTACAAAATACTTACTGAACTTGTCGTAATCTGTTTGTGCTCTTTCATCGATATAAATTTGTTGTTGTTTCACTGGTATCTCAAATTCACCATATTCCGTTTCGTACGTCAAATCATAATACACAGTTTCAGCGGGTAAATCTGGGCCCCAAACATCTGCATCGACTTTACAGTAACCTACCTCTTTCATTTCTTTCGGTAGATAAAACCTAAATGCTTTATCCATGAAAGACGCCATCTCAGATATCCCTAAATCTTTATCTTCGGTATTACATTCGACATAAATAGCATCATGGAGGGTATAAGCAACCATCCTACCTTCATCTTGGATGTAACCTACTGCCAACCGCATGATATCTGATTCCCACATCTGGAAAGGACAATTACGAACTGACCTCTCGTTAGTATTATCTCCCCACATGTACCAACCGCCTGGAGCTTTCAAGAAACCATCACTCTCATAATCTTCAGTGATGTCTTCATCATTTTCATGAGCATCAGGAAAGACTTCGTAAAATAAATCAATTAGTTCCTGGGCTTCATCTTCAGTGTGTTCAATACCAGTATCTTGAGTAAGTTTTATAGCAAGACCAAACTTAGTCATACCGAATTGTATGGCCAACGTGGTCGCTTTAAATTTATCCCTCATTGCTTTATGTGTAGCTTTCGTAGCATCTTGAGGAACGGCACCAGCTTCTTTAGCAAAGTACAAATAAACATCACCCGATTGGTAGGCTTTGATCCCCTTCTTATCTTTCGATATCAACATCTTTAAGAAGAATTGAATTTGACCCCAATCGACTCCGATCATAACCCTTCCAGGTTTCGGTTCAATGAGTGCTCGCATCCACGCAGCTTTTAACGGAATAAAACCAGTAGCACCAGGCTGAGAACGGGCAGATTGCGCGCCATAAATATTCATATACGGGTGAACTCTACCTTCCTTCGGGTCCGTACTATCAAAAAATGTTTTAGATTTCTTAAGAGACTTCTGCTTTATAATCTTTTCACCGTCGGAACGTAGTGTATCCCAATATTTTATTTGTGGTTTCTTTGGAAGAAAACCGTTTAACGATTGTTTAGTTTTTAAGAACCTCACCATTTGAGCACCTAAATTGTTTCTAGGGTAATCATGGGTGAAGTTGTAGAACTTTTGGTATGCATCCAGGGATAAGGAAAGTTGTTTCTTCCCAAACTTTCCACCTTTAGTCATGTCCCATTTATCTGCGTAGGGAGTGGTTAATATCCAATCCCTTTGAGGTTGCTCTTTCTTTGAAAATCTTCTTGTTGCTGGTTTCCTTACGAAAATCTTCTCTTCTGGAAACTGACTATTTATGTCAATCGCAAGATCATCCATAATATAAGATACCGAGTTAGCAAAGTTTTTAATAGATTGTGGATTATAAGGATATCCATCTGCCTCCATAACCGCCGTTCTCGCAGCGTACTCTCCTCTAAGCAACATTTCACCTTTTAAACTCTCCTGGTGCTCCCTAGGCAGCCTTTTTGTGTATAATTTGACTATCTCAGCGAACATCCGAGGCAGATATTTGATATCTGAGCTACAATACTTCTGAATCCAACCTTTTTCTTGATCGGAAAACTCAGCAGGGGCAGATATAATAAGATCACGCATAAAGTCTTTATGTTCAGTGTCTAGTTCAACATTAAGTAATTTATACGCCGCCGCTGCTAAGTTCACCTCGGGCTTCTTATAGTTTTTTGCCCATTTGTTCGAATTTGTATAACATTTCACACCATCGATTAACTGGCGGCCGAAACCGAGACTGTTAGAATGATTTATAAGGCAACGATATTCGAGGTACATGTCGATCCACTTAAATTTAGTAGGGTCAAGGTTTAACGAAATAAACGATCTTGCTTCTGCTACCGCCGCCCATGCTAAGAAGATATAACCTTGCTCGTTCAAATCGTCTAATCTGGTAGCTAAATCAGCATCGGGTCCATGCTCATGGTGTAACCAAGCTTCTACTGGGTTTGGGTCTTCAGTAGTAGATAACGAGCAACAAACTAAATTAACATAACGTTGTTTGGTCCTGTTGAACTCAAAATCTAGATAGCAGTATCTACTCACAGAAGATCCGTAAAGTTACCGGACTTAGTCTTACTCACTGGTAAATATTTGTTGGAAGGGATTATAAAATGATCGCCTTGCTCGTAAACAACTTCGCCTAAACTATGCTCACCTTCATGTAGATAATTCTCAACAAAAGAAACTATCCTAGGGATGTTACTAGGGAATCTAACATTGGTGGATTCAACCCGACTTTTATACATCTTACGTAAATCTTTAATTGAAATCTCGGTATGTTCCTTACTAAGTACAGTATCAACAATAGTTTTCTTCCACTCCGCTAGAGATACATACACTATCCTATTGAAACGAGTTCCCTTCCATACTGAAAAGGGTGTACTGTGTTCAACCTTAGCCTTATACAAAACCCAAAACCCAAATTGACGTTGGACTTCAGGATCTTCCATAGCGGACATAAGGTCATCAATCTTATCTTGACCCCATGATTTTATCAGCGGCACCTCAGTTATTTCCGGTACTGAAAACCTTCTTTCATCATACTCAAGCATCATATCTGTAATACTATTATTTGATATGACGTTAGAGGAGAAAGTTTCAACTACGGTATCCGCATCGATTCCTTTCTTCTCAATATTTTGTTTATTATTTATATATTTCTTTAATCTATTCAAATGTTTTAAACTATCTACTTTAATTTCATCCATCACCAACATTCTAGTTTTATCAAGTGCGGAATTGAATATAGAATCGAGTATTGATTCAGGTGCAATACGATAGTTATTTTCACCCATCAAATTCATTAGGAGTACTTCACAAAATAAACCCTTACCTGCACCTTTTTTACCATTGAGTACAAGGTAGGTTTCTGCTCTTTTAGCAAGTGCATGATGCATCCAGGAGAATACAAAGTCCCTACACTTTTCATCAGGAAATAAATGAGACATAAATTCCATAACTATTTCAGGGCAAGTTAGTTCCTCTATCTCTTCAGCGGAAATTTTATCCTTCCTAGAACCCATCCATTTAGGTGGTTCATATAAATTTAGTTTTTGTATTTGAGTCCCATCAAAATCACAAGTCGTATATAGGCTACTTTCATAAGGATTAAAAACTAAGTAACCCACTATTGGATGTAACATGGCCTTAGATTCCTTAGAAACAAACTTCTCCCATAGTATAGGGCTTAATGGGGAGATAGCTCCACTTGATCGATACACTAGTACCGAGTTAGCTGTCTTAAGATCGTAGAACGGTAGGTAATCAGTAAATTCAATAGGGATCCCGCCCTCGTCCACAACACCTAACTCATTTAGTTTAGCGGACCTATTTATTCCGTTTATTGTCCTGCATACTTCCTCACTGATCTCATTCTTATCCTTTTCATCCCACTCAAAGAAATCCTCCGTTAAATCGAAATCTTTAAGTTTTTTTAAATCACCCTCTACTACTTTATTGTAAAGGGAATTTACCCTAGTTTGGATACCATCAATGATAAATGAGGAGGTTCCTCTAGGCTTTACGGTATGGTTTTCCATAAATGAGGTTACTAAATTTTGTAATTTGGTGCGCACTTCTGAACTAATCGACATAAATTCCTTTTTTTAATTTTACAGCCTGTTATACATTCACCCTAATTTAAAACTACATATATATCCTGTACACAATATGGAATAAACCTTTACAACCTGTCAATGGTTTTCTATAAAGTGTTTATATAGGAAGATTTCTTTTTCTTTGGTTTTTACCTTTATTGTGTATTTGCTTTCTAATCAGTTCTTTGTATATATCCTAGGTAAGTAGGAAGGATAAAAATATTCCGGTGTTTTGGTCCCTCCTACTTCTTTATTTACCTTCCTCGCAAATACATACCCTAGGGAATCCTGTTACGGTTCTCCAAGTTACCCCATTCAATATATTGTACACTGAGTCTCTAGCTATCCCATACTCTCTCGCTATTTCTGTCTTTTTACGTCCCTCACTAGCCTTTAATACTATATCAAGTACATCTTTTACCTTTAATTTACTGGACCTATGGTTTTCACCCTGGGATAAAGGCTTTAACCCACTGTCTACAGCATGGATTATATTTTCTTGGTGGGTCACCCACTCTAAATTTTCGTATTCATTGTTGGTTTTACATCCATCGATATGGTTTACACTTGGGTTTTTTAGGGGGTTAACTCCAAATGCTGTTATTACCAATCTATGTACTGTAAATGTTTTGTGTTTCCCGTTTGTGTACAGCTTCACGTGGGGGTACCCGGAGGCATTTCTATTCAACTTCAGTATTCTTCCAGTTACTAGCCTACACTCTCCTGGTCTATAAATTCGATAGCGTTCAACACTTCTAACCCTCCCTTTACTACTTACTTTATATAAACCTTCATACCCTACTATATCACCCCACTCCTCTTTTTTATAATTACTCATGAGAGTACTCGCAGATGCAAAGGCTTCTCTCTTCAGCACTACACTCTTCGCAGTACAACTCTTTTTCATCGTAAGGCGCGTGGTTCTTGTAGTAATCGTTTTCAACTTGCTCAAATGATATTCCGCTCACTACTCTTCCCCATCCTCAATCTTTTCTACAAGGATACTTATTTGGTATCCATGATCCTGCATTTTAAGCTCGGTACTAATCCCGTTTGCAGCGATTAATGAATTTAATTGGTTGTGGACTACTGTGCTAAAATCTACTTCTGTGCTTCTCATTTTGTTCCTTTAAGTTTAATCGTTTAAATACTCATTCAATTTATCCCAAACAAGGGTGTATGCTTCTACTTCCTTTTCACTTTCACTATATTTTAATACCTTCCTAAACACTTCATCATATATGTTATCCAGTTTGACACCATTACTAATGGCGTTGGATAGGTGTTTAAGATCTTCCTCTGTTTCTGGGTAGTAAGTTAGTTTTGTTTTCATCATTTCAATTCACGCGGAAATTTGGACATGTCTTCCCATGCTTATCAAAGTAGTAATGGCCAAAAACACCACCTTCATCAATCCCATGGTCTTCTTCTATATGATCCAGGAGTACGAATAAAGCTCTAAACTGCTTCAAGGAGAACTTTGTATCACCTGTAAGGCATATTCCTATTGAATCCTGGTTATGACCGTAACAATGGGCACCCTGGTAATGAATTGGTCTACCAAAATGAGTCTTCCCGTCCCTCGTAATGATGAAGTGATAACCGATGGCACTAAAACCACGACCATAAATCATTTTATCGTTCCACATAACGAGTTTATCTTTAGGTTCAGTATGTAATAACCTAATCCTCTCAACATCATCATCAAAAACACCGTCGCTGGCGCTGCAATGAATTATCACCTTATTAATCTTCTCCATTTTGTTCATTCAATATCTCCATTGTAATATATACCCCAGTAAATAAGCCGCCGCCGCCATCACAAACAATTGTTGAAATGGTTTGAGGACCTTCATCATTTTATAATAAATTAACTTCATTTGTTTAATCGACCAACTGCTTTAAAGAAGGCCAAAACTATTATTGTTCCTATCACCCAATAAGCTATTACACATTTTAGTATCATGGCTTCTCTCTCTCCTGATATTACGTACACCTTATCTGGTGTTATTCGAATTTGTCTGGTTTTGTAACTAATATATACACTGCAATGCAAAAACGGTATCTTATAACCTAGTGATTAAAAAATGGTGCAACCTTGTAACGGTTTTTCTCAAAAATTTACCTTGTTGCAAACCGACTAACTGAGTCGTAACTAAACTTGATTTAAGCAGTACACCTGATGATACGTTAACATTATTTAATGATGTGATGGTAGAAGTAGTTGAATGTAAATTTGATACTAAATTTGACATGTTCTAAGTCTCCTACAATACATTCCAAGATGCAAGTTTATCTTTATCAATTTTTTTAATTTTATATTTAGTTGGTACTAGATCTTCAAATGAAATTTCTCCATTTGTTCTAAGGGTTATTTGATATGCTATCAGTAATCCTGGAGTTGCATCTCGATATATATATTTTTCTATAGTTGAGGCAGAAGTCCCCATCGCAATTGAGAATTGCTTGATACTAATTGAATGTTTCTTTAAGTATTGTTTTATGTTCATAATATATATCCTTTTTACTTCGTAGCCGTCCTATCATACACTGTCAACATGTTTGATAATATCCCGGAAAATAATTCGTATAGTTATATAGATCGAAAAGATTTAACTGCAATCCGTACTGGACTAAGGCAAGCTTTTATAAGATCTAAATATCGTGCTGAATTTATGCGTACGAAGCGAGTGGAGACTGTGCAGTATAAGAAGAATGGTGATGCGGCCAAACGGCCTATGGTTAGGTATCAGTGCGTGAAGTGTAGTGGTATGTTTGCTGGTGATAAGATAAATATAGATCATATTAAAAAGGTGGGTAGTTTTATAAGTATATTCGATATCGAGAACTTCTTTTTTAGAATTTGGTGTGACTTTGATAATTTGCAGATATTATGTAAGACATGTCATGATGGTAAAACAAAGAGAGAACGCCGATGCGACGCCCTCTCAAAGAAGTATCTATGATGATATTACTCCCTAGGAACTCATTCTATTCGTTTGATTAATACATTTTACCGTTTTCTTTAAATTCATAGTCATTTGCTTCGCATAAATCACTTAAATAATCGTCTTTTAACATTGACTCATATTCATCATGGATATCTTTTAGGTAACAATTTAGGGCCGTATCCAAACATCCAAACTTATTTAAGTGATATATTAAGTCATCATCGTAATAAACTCCGGTTAAAGAGCAGTCCACCAACTTAAATGACTCCAAAAACAATACTTGGTTAAAGTCTTTAATGGTTATAAACTCCCCACGATCGGGAACGCACGATATCGAATAATCTAAATGACCTCCGATATAAGCAGCATAAATTTTTAAGGTATCTACTCTTTCCTGTAAACAATGGTCATATAAGAAGCTATAGCTGGCAAAATCTTCTCTTATTTTATCTCTTAATTCTGGGCCAGCTTCACTGAATTTATATACTTTAAATGATTCGGTTATAATTCTCATTGTTTATAGTCCTTTTCGTTAAATAGTACGTACTCACTGCACCCATGATTGAAGATTATTTTAATCTCATCTTTCTTTTCGTAATCGAGTAGGACTGTTTCATACTTTTGTTGCTTTAGTAGTTTGAATAGGGCCTTAACCTTAGGTACATTTGAGTAAAACCGTTCCCCTAGTATTGAAATATATAAAGAGTCAGTGGGTTTTGGTCGTTTATATAAGTTTAATTCAGTTACCACTTTGTTTACTTCAATTGATTTGATCATTTAGTACTTCCCAACTTCATCAATATTGATATCGTTCATATCACAAATATGCTCAAGCATGGATTGTGCTTCATCCCACGACATCCCCACCACGATCTCTTTTAACAGTGATTCAGGTGTAAAATACCCAGTACCTTGAAGGTCCAGCAATTTAGTTCTTGAGTCCTCACTTGATTTACTCATTGAAACCTCGCTTTACAGGCATCTTTAAGATCTGTGTAAGTATCATCACCAAAATTCACGTCCTCAATATAGTACGTATCTGTTACCGGATTGATATACCTATCATTGACGGCTGAAATACACTTATCAATATCGACATCACCATCACCGTACATGTAATTGGTATTGAATTGAATATCAGGTATTGATGCTGCGTCCAGGTTTGCGGATGCTGCAAAAATATTGGTGGTTATAAGTAAAAGTAATATCATTGTTTTCATATTGGTGGTTCCTTTAAAGTAAAAATAAAGGGGACTCACGCCCCCATTGATTATTTAGACTCGTTAAGTAGTTTCTCATATCTCTTTTTAGCGGTGGCCAACTTCATAGCGTTTACTTCAGATTTAGGCATTATCCGTTTGGTGATGGTACATTGAACTGCTAGCGCGTCTTGTATCTTTTGCGATACTGATACACCGTCGTCAGCATATGCGGTCTTCGCACCTTCTTTTTTAAGGCTTAAAGTTAATTTACAAGCTGCAAATGATGAAGTTGTGATCGTAAGTAGTGCGATTGTTGCGATTGTTGCGATTGTTTTCATTGTTATACTTCCTAGGTATTAAGGCATTATTACCTTATTTATTTATTTAGTCTTTTCAAGTAGTATTAAGGAACCGTACTCGTATAGTACATTATCAAATAACTCGCACGTATCTTCAAAGTTAAGGTCTTTATAGTCGTAATCTCTCTCGATTACTTCAATTGTCTTATTTATAACCTTGTCACTGACGTCACATACAAGTTTGATATTTTCAAAACATAACCACATGTTAAACTCCTTTAAGGTGTTGTCTGAAAGTAGTATAGCGTATAATCGGGCGTATTACAACGCCTTGTGTAATATTTACATGTGGTGTTATAAAAATAAAAATGTTTATATATAGAGTAAATGAGGAGTTTATTATCAAGTATGATTCTTTAAAGAGTATGGACAAGGCTTTGACTAATAAGAAGTCCCAGTTGAAGGCGCGAATTATACATTTAATTATAAGAGGGTGGACTGATGGGGCCATTTGCGTTGAGGTGGGGTTAAACTACCACTTGTACCGTTACTATCTGACGAATATTAATAAAGGATTGCGTATACAACTATCACATGCACGTAGGTACAGGCGTACTTATAAGAAGGAACAGGAGCTACGTAAGATAAAGCGCAGGTTATGACGTACCATGCGACGTACCCGTACTATACACACGCGCGATGGCACATGTTCTACGTGGAACATACACGCACGCGCGTGATAACTACACATGAGTGACACAATACGCGCGCCCGATGACACGAGGGATAATGTAGGCAACACGCGCGCGCGATAACACTACGGGGATGCTTAATCTCAACGCGCGTATATAAGCACCCGGCACCCCAAAGTTGCGTGTCTATTTGTTGGAGTGCCGACCCCAACACAGACAATGTAGAATTTAAGATATCTGATTGACACAGAGAGTTAGTGTGTAGTTCCTACCCCAACACAGACAATGTAGAATTTAAGATATCTGATTGACACAGAGAGTTAGATGTAGTGGAGTTAGTAAGGCAATTTTATGTATTCGCTCCATTTGTTCTAAAGGGTTTGGTCTTTTAGGTTGCAAAAGTGTAAATGGGTTCCTATATTGGAATAAGGTATGAGCAACAATCAATTAGTCGTAGACAAAAAGTTAGAGAGAATCGCGGTAGACGTACTTGATATGATCGCTGGTGGCGCAGATGAGCAGACTGTATGTGATCATTTTAAAGTTAAACGTGGAACATTCGTTCAGTGGATTATCCAATATCCCCAATTTGAAAGTGCAGTAAAAGAAGCTAGAAAGCAGAGAGCTGATTCATTCAGGTCGATCATCCAGGATAGAATGTATGCTGATGAATTGGATGAAGATGATACGCCTACCGGTAAGAAGGTAATGCGTACTCTATATAAGGACGAAGTTCCTGGTGAGAAGTTAATCTTTGAGAAGTTGAAGTGGTTAGCTGAGATGGACAACCCTGAGAAGTACGGTACTAAAGTTAAACACGAAGGTGGTAATGTGATGCCAGTACAGATTGTGGTAGACACTGGTATCAAACAAGGACCCACTACACCAGATGTTGTGGTTACTGAGAAAGTTGACGTTAAGTCTCCCATAGACTTATTATAAATAATTACACATTAAATAAGGAGCAAGTATGACAGATGTAACTGGGAAATCAGGAGTAGGTAAACGTGTACTAGATGATCATGGTAATTGGAGACCAGTAACTTCATTATCAAAAGAAATCCAAGATGAAATTAAAGTAGGTCAAAAAGCTGCTGCTGAACAATTCAGAGAGAAAGCATTAAGACATAATAAAGAATACCAAGACCACAAGGCTAAAGAATCTGAAGCTGGACTTAAGTCTGAGAATGATGATCTTAAAGCTATTATTAAAGAACAAGGTGAAATGTTAGCGAAAATTAACGCTAAGATGGAACTAGGTGCTACCGTTGCAAAAGAAGAAGTAGTTGTTGAAGGACCAAAAGTAGTTGTTGATATCCAACCAAAACCTTTAACTCCTAAGAAGAAACTTCAATTGGAAGCGGAAGATCTAGGTGTAGACTTTGAAGAAATCACTACTATAGCGGAGCTCAAAGAACTTATCGAAGAAGCTAAAACAGAAGATGCTTTAAAAGACCTATAGTAAATGTCTTGGTTAGGGAAGTATTCAGCGGATAAGGAATTGATGGACAATGGTCCAGAGATTTCTAGCATGGAACTTCCCTACAACCGGGAATTAAAGAAAGAGATTAAGAAGGTATCCACTGGGTACATTCCAAGGCCATTACAAGCGGTCATCCATTCGCGATTAAAACGATTCAATGTTCTCGTTTGTCATCGTAGGTTTGGTAAAACTCTCCTAGTTATCAATGAGACGATTAACAAGGGGATAGCTAATCAAAAACATAATCCTCAATATGCCTACATAGCCCCAACCTACAAACAGGCGAAGATGATCGCCTGGGAATATATTGTAGATTCCACTTCAGAAATACCAGGAGTGAAAGTAAATAAGTCTGAATTGTCGGTCGAGATACTACGGGAAGGGATTAAGAACTCTTCAGGCGGTTGGGCCAAGAAACCAGACAAGATAAAGTTCATGCTTCTCGGGGCAGAGAACCCAGATTCAATTCGTGGTATTTACCTAGATGGTGCTGTCCTTGATGAGTACGCTCAATGTGATCCTGTTATTTGGGGTGAGATTGTTAGACCGGCTTTAGCAGATCGTAAGGGTTGGGCCATATTCATCGGTACACCAAAAGGACAGAATCATTTTTATAGACGGCTTGAGAAAGCTGACTCTTTACCAGAAACTTGGTTCACCGCTATTTATAAAGCATCAGAAACCGGAGTACTTCCTCAAGACGAATTAGAAGATATGATGTCTGATATGGAACCGGAAGAAATAGAGCAAGAACTTGAATGCTCCTTCCATGCTGCCGTTAGGGGATCGTACTACGGTGAAGCCCTACGTGAAATGGAAGATGGGGACGGTGATCAAATCGGTTATGTTCCATGGAATCCAAGATATCCTGTCGATACACATTGGGATATTGGTATTGGGGATTCGTGTGGGATTGTATTCCGTCAAAAAGTCCACGGTATTTGGCACTACATAGATTATATAGAATCGAATGGTAAAGGTGTCGATTGGTTCATTAAAGAACTTGAACGGAAACCGTACTCTTATGGTCGACATGTTTGGCCCCATGATGGGAAGAATAGGGATTTTATCACTGGTCAAACTAGACTTGAAGTAGTTAGGGAATTAAAACCTGGCTGGGAGTGGGAAGTTCAAACCAAACAATCGGTCGATGATGGTATCCAAGCAGTACGTACTCGGTTGAAAACATCTAGGTTTGATGCTCAAAAATGTGCTAGGCTTCTTGACTGTCTTAAGAACTATCAACGAGAATGGGATTCAAAATTAATGTTATTCCGGAATAAGCCAAAACATGATTGGGCTTCTCACGGGGCAGATGCTTTTAGGTACGATGCCTTAGATGACAAAGATACTAAGGAATTGAAGATGCGTAGGGATAACTTGCCACGCACAGCCAATAGCGATTATAATGAATTAGAGTATTGACTTTAGAAAAGGATTGTATATGGGTTTGGGTAGTTTTTTTGGTGGTAAGGATATTGATTTACTAGGAAGTAACAAGGGGAAAAACGACTTTTTCGCCAAACCTTTTGGGGTTGGTTCAGGAAGTGCGAGTGAGTTTTTCAGTCCTACGAACAGAGATGTAGGTGCCGCTAGACATACATTCACTGGTTTTGATCCAAAGGAATTGGCAAACTTCCAAAAAGCTGCGGGTGGGATAGCTTCATCAAAGAAAAGAGTTGATGTTGATAGCCTGGCACCTAAAGAAAAATCACTAAGCGTAACCACACAAGAATTTAATAGACAATTAAGGGAGGGCAAAACTCTCTCAGTAACAGAAGATCAAATGAAGGGATTCGTATCTGCTTTTACTCTTAGACAAGATGAAGTTTTTGGTAAACGAGCAAAACCAGGATTATCCCAAACAAGGCTAGTGTAATGAAGATAAAACAAGATAAGTCAATAACCGAGCAACATATCAAAAGATATAAGGCCGCTAAGAGTAAAAGGACAAACTGGGATGAACACTGGAGAGACGTTGCTAGATATGTTATCCCAAATAAAGAAAACGTCTTCGATTATAAGTCCAGAGCAAAAGGCGATAAGAAAGGTCTTCGACTCTATGACTCTTCAGCAGCTCATTTCAACGAATTGCTCGCGTCCGCTCTACACTCAATGCTCACAAATCCGTCAGTACAATGGTTTGAGCTTACGACGGGAAATAGAGAAATCGATAAGAACCCAAAAGTTAGAGACTACTTACAGAAGACTGTTCGGCGTATCCATCAAATACTCAACAATACGAATTTCCAAACTGAAATCCACGAGCTCTATCTAGACCTTGGGTCTTTCGGTACCGGGGCCATGTTAATAAGTGAAGATGATGAAAACATAATCACGTTCAGCTCAAGACCAATATACCAATTTTATATTGAAGAGAACTTCAAACACGAAGTGGATACATTTTTTATAGAAATGCCCATGAGTGCAAGACAGTTAATTCAAAAGTATGGCGAGGAAAATTTATCGGACAAGTTTTGCAAAATTTGCAAGGAAAAACCGGACGATACGCATAACGTCATAATGATGGTCACTCCAAACACTGACCGTGACATAAAACGAAAAGACTCTAAAGGTAAAATATATAGCTCCCTCCACATATACGAGAAGGAAGGACTTATATTAAAAGAAGGTGGCTTTGATGAGTTCCCTGCAGTATTCCCTAGATGGATGAAAGACTCCATGGAAGTATACGGTCGATCTCCTGGTATGAAAGCACTTCCAGAGATTAAGATGATCAACGCTATGATGAGAACGATTATTCGTGCAGCTCAAAAAATGGTTGATCCCCCTCTTATGATTCCTGATGATAGCTTCATGAATTTCAATACAAAGCCAGGTGGATTAAACCCATATAGATCGGGAACACAAGATAAGGTGTACCCAATAGAGATTAGAGGACAAATCGGAATAGGGATGGAAATCCTTCGTGATACTAGAGAAAGGATTAAAGAGTCTTATTTCATAGATCAACTTCAACTTCGTGAAGGTCCACAAATGACCGCCACTGAAGTAAATGCTAGGACCGATGAACATTTACGTTTATTAGGACCGATCTTAGGAAGACTCCATTTTGAACTACTCCAACCATTAATAGTGAGAATTTTGGGTATATTAAAACGTAAAGGTGAATTACCTGACAATCCTCCTCAAGAATTACAAGGTCAAGGGATTGAAGTCTTTTATTCTTCTCAAATTGCAAAAGCTCAGAAAATGTCTGAAGGAAATAACTGGAATAGATTCTTATCTTCGGTCGCTCCACTTGCGGAATTTGATCCTAGTGTAATGGATAATTTAGATTTAGATGGGGTAGTAGCCTACTTAGCGGATATTTATGGCTCCCCTCAAGATACTATGAAGGAACCTAAAGAAGTTAAAAAAATAAGACAAGCTAGGGAACAACAACAACAAGAAATGCAGCAAGCCCAAATGGATCAAGCTCAAGCTGACACTATGGATACAACGGCGAGCGCAGTAAGTAAGGTGTAGGATGGACGAACAGCAAAAGGAAATGGCCCAGGCAAAAGTAAGCCTGGTGCAAGATTATTTACACCTATTCGATAGTGATGAGGGGAAGAGAGTTCTCCTCGATCTTATGGAAAAGGGCCACATTTTAAAACCAACTTCCTCAGTAAACGGTGATAGGCACTCAATACTAAATGAAGGCAAGCGGGAACTTGTCCTCTATATAATGGATATGGTCACTTATAATGTGGAAGACATTATGGATTTAATAGGAACACAGACACAAAAAACAAAAAAAGGAGGAAGTAGTGAGGAAAATGAAAAACTTTTCAATTATTTCGATGATTAAGAATGAAAGAGGAAGCTTCATGGGCAGCGGCAGCGAAGGTGGCGGTGATTCTGGTGATGGCGGCGGTGATTCAGGTGGAGATCTTGGTACTGGTGGCGGTGAACCAGGCGGGATCGAATATTCATACCCTGAAGGATTTGATGAAACACTTAAAGGAAATGCTACCCTTTTAAAGTTTGCAGACGATAAAGGCCAATTTAACGTACCTAAAATAATGAAATCTTTGGTTCATGCTACTGGTATGATTGGTAAAGATAAGGTAACACTTCCAGACGAAACTTGGACAGAAGACCAGTACAGCGATCTTTACAATAAGTTAGGTCGTCCGGCAGATATAAAAGAATATGGCGTTGAAAACAATGTGCCCGATAACATTGAGGCTAATAAAGAGTTTTTTGATAGTTTTAAAGATGCTGCTTATACTGCTGGTCTAGCACCAAAACAGGCGCAGGCAATGTCCAACTTCATGAATGATTTTCTTGGACAATCCGTGGCAAAAAATAATGAAATGTCTCAAATCGCATATAATGCAGACTTAACTTCTCTTAAGAACGAGTGGGGCGATGCCTACGAAAGAAAGACTCAGCGGGCTTTTTCAGCTTTAGAGCAATTTGCATCTAAAGAAGAAATCGCAGGAATGAAGTCAAAAGGACTTTTGGACAGCTCTTTAGTAACTAAGCTGTTCGATAAAGTGGCCGAAGGAATGTCCGAGGATTCTCTTCAAGTAAAAGGCGGGAATACTTTTGGACTTACTTCAACCGAAGCTGCTTCAGAAATAGAAAAATACTACGTGAAAGGACACCCTTTCATGACTCAAGGACACCCAGAAAGAAAATTTTACCAAGAAAAGATGATGAAACTACAAAGAATCAAATTAGCTGGTAGAAGATAGTACGTACAAGTAGGCGCTCCCACGTCTACTTTTTTTCTTGACACTGGCGGGCATGACCCTTTAAACTGGAATTACATCCTCTACAGGAAACTCCTTACGGACCCAATAATGGTAGAGATTAGGTAGAACCCTTTTGGACACTTCTCCGAGATAAATGTTTTATTTAATTTTTTATTATTAACCAGGGCAAGGAGAACTACCCCATGAAATTACTAAATATGTTAATCAGTTTCTTCAATATGTTAGGTCAAAGAGGATCTTTCGAAATTGATGAAGCTTTTGTTGAAACGTACAAATCAAACATCTATATGCTTTCTCAGCAAATGGATGCCAGACTAGCTAGAAGCTGTCGTCAAGAACAACAAGGTGGAGAGACAGATTACTACGAGAGATTAGGTCTAGCGGAAGCTAACAAGATTACTGATCGTCACGGTGATACTGTTCACTCAAACACTCCTCACACAAGAAGAGCTGTAGATCTTGAAGAAGCAGATTACTCTGATCTTATCGATAAGATGGATAGAGTTAAATTACTTATCAACCCAGACGATGCTTATGTTAAAGCTGCTGTTATGGGTATCAATAGATACAAAGATGATGTTTGGATCGCGGCTGCTCTTGGTAATGCAAGAAGCGGGAAGAAAGGAACAGTTAATGTTGCACTTTCTTCAGGCCAAAGAATCGGAGCTACAAACGGTACAGCTTCAAGTGGGCTTAACGTTTTCACTCTTACTATCGCTCTTGAAAAATTTGATTCAAACGATGTTGATGAAGATATCCCTAAGTACCTTGCTTACTCTGGTAAACAAAAGCAAAACTTATTGAATGAAACAGAAGTTACCTCTGCAGATTACAATACTGTAAGAGCTTTAGTTCATGGTGAAGTAGATACTTTCATGGGATTTAAATTCCTTAGATCTGAAAGACTTCCGGTCACCTCTGCTTCTATTACATCATTTGTTGCTGCTACAGGAGCAATCACTGGTGGGTCTGATACGATCGCCGCTGGAGCAAGAAGATGTATTGCTTGGGCCGAAGATGGAATGATCTTTGCAACTGGTATCGATATGATCGTTAGAGTTGATGAACTTCCAACTAAGAGATATTCAACTCAAGTATATGCTGCTCACCAAGTTGGTGCTGTACGTATGGAAGAAGAAAAAGTTGTTGAGATTCTTTGTTTAGAAGCATAATCAACAAATAATTAGTAACGGTGGTTTCTAGGAGCTGCCGTAAACTTAAATTTTAAATTGGAGAAATATTATGGCATCTTTATCTGGTGTAAATTATACAAAAGAAACTGCCTCACCAAAGGCAAAAATTGAGAATGGCGAGGTTTTCGGATCTGTTCATTACCTTAGAGAAGAGTACGCTTTAGCTGGTGCAGTACTTGCTATCGGCGATACTATCACTGGTCCAATGCTACCAAAAGGCGCAAGAGTTCTTGATGCAGCTGTTAAGATTGATGCTACTTTAGGTACTGGCGGGATTCTAGATCTTGGATACCAAGCTTCTGCTGATGGACTTGAAGTTGCTGATCCTAACGCATTTGTTCTTCAAGCTGATGGTGGTGGTGCTGCTGTTTTAGCGAAAGCTGCTATCGGAAGTGCTGGTCTTGATAAGAAGTTTCTAGCGGCTGTTAGAACTGAAGCGATCATGACTGAAGCCTCTACAGCAACAACTGGTGTAACAATCAGTTTTTGGATTACTTACGTAATTAATTAATTAATATGGGAGAGGAAACTCTCCCTATATAAAAGGTTTTAATGGCAACATCTAAGATAGATATCTGTAATTCTGCGCTCTCTAAAATAGGCGTAGAGAAGATAGCGTCTTTTGCCCAAACATCTAAAGCCTCTGTCCTTTGTAATCTCCAGTATGACAAAATACGTAGGAAAGTTCTTCGTGAACACTTATGGAATTTTGCTGTAAAAAGAGCTTCATTGGCCAAACTTGTAGCCGTTCCCTTATTTGGGTATGGAGCTGCATTTCAATTGCCCGCAGATAACCTTTTACCTATTGAAGTCGATATCGACGACGATTGGGAAGAAGAGGGTCAAACCATTCTGATAAATAGTTCTACTTGCCAACTAAAATACATATATGATGTGACCGATGTTTCACTTTTTGACGTTGTTTTTGAGGAAGTTCTTGCCTACATGCTGGCTGCTGAACTTGCTTACCCGTTAAAACAAAGCACCGGGCTTAGTGAATCTATGGCGGTAAAAGCCGACCTTGCTTTACGTAACGGAAGATTCTACGATGCTAAGATTGGAAGAACAAGTAAAACTAGAAAGCTCCAAGCCGATGTGTGGCTTGATGCTAGAGTAACTGGATTGGATGCGGATTAATGACAAAATTTACCACGGTTTACAATAACTTTTCAGGCGGAAAGGTTTCTGAGAAATTTAAGGGTCGTTTCGACTTGCCTGCCTACCAAAATGGCCTAGAAGAAATGGACAACATGCTCCCTGATAAGATAGGTGGGGCCTTTAAAAGAACTGGTACAATTCAGATCGCTGACATTACTTCTACATTGGCTTCTACGTCAGGGAATGCGTATCGTCCTAGCTATAGAGGGATACCCTTTCAAGCCGGGGACGGTGAAAGTTACATAATTTATCTAACCTCCCATACTATAACGATGGCAAATTTCGCCACCTACTTACATATTTTCCATAATGATCGTACTAAAGCTGCCAACATTTACGGTGCCACAGAAATAACCGCTAGAGATAGGGGTGATACATGGACTCCAAATACAGCTACCCTTAGTACTTTCGGCGGAAATCATGCTTGGAATTATTGCCAGGTAGGGGATTTACTTTTTCTTACCCACGTTTCGGGGGAGCAACGTCCTTTAGTAATTACTAGAACGGCGGTAGATGCTTTCGATATAAATTATGTTGATCAATACACTACCAATAATGCGGGTATGAGTCAGACTTTACTGGTTCCTATGAGTGAACCAAATCTTAGTGCTATTACATTAACCCTTGTTGGGTCTACGCTTACTGCCAGTGCAGCTCTTTTTAATTCCTCAATGTCCTCAAGCCAGACACTTTTTGCGGTAGAATCTGCCGGGTCGACAAGAGTATTAATAGTAACGGCGATAACCTCCACTACAATAGTTACTGTTTCCAATGTTATTGGTTCAGGAGATATCACGGCCACTGATGATTGGAGAGAATCACTATGGAGAAATCCTACTAATGCTACCCTTTCTATTGTTGGACATGGTTGGCCCAAATCAGTAGCATATCAAAATCAAAAACTATTATGGGGAGGGAACTTAAGCTTCCCCGATACAGTATGGGCTTCCTTAACAGGAAATTTATTCCACCTAAATTCAGTTAGGCTTACCCAGGATGCCTCCACTGATTCATCAGGGCTTAACTTCTTTGGCGAGCTCCAAGTGGGTACGGATCCTTTCTCCCTTCCGGTAGGTTCTACCGAGTCAAATGCTATCCAATGGATGACAGGCGGCAGAGTTCTAACAGTCGGAACTACAGGTGGAGAGTACCTAATAAAAAATATTGGGTTGGATACCCTTACCATTGAAGCAAACTCAAACTACGGCTCTTCATCATACCAAGCTATTCGAATGGGTAAAGATATCGTATTCGCAGGGGCCACACGAAGAAACTTTAGAACTTATAGATATTCCGATGAAAACGGATCGTGGGTTTCTGATGATTTATCCGTAAAACTAGATGATTTCAATGATGGTAACTTCACAAGTACGCCTTACTCTAAAAACGTGCTGGATTTTACATGGAACGCTGAACATAAATTACTATTCGTTGCTATGAGCAACACTCTATACGTACTAGGTAATGATCCTGAATATGGCATAAATGGCTGGTCCACTGTCACTCTAGGTATAGAAACGGGACATACTACTTCCGTAATATCGGTCACTAGTCTTAAAAACACCATTGGAGATATTGAAGAAGTATTCCTACTGGTTAGAAGAAATGATGGTTCTTCTGATTCCTACTTTATTGAAAAACTAACGATCCCTTATTATGAAACTAGTTTGAAAATAGACCCATACGTATACTCATCAACAACTGGTTATTACAACAGTATGAACAACATGCCTAGGTTTTTGGACTTAGCTGTGCATGAACAAGCAGATGGTTCCGGTATTGTCACTGGTTTAGATGTGGCTTTCATTGGCAGGGTAGTTACGGCCACTTATTTCAGCACCACCACCTTTGGGTACGTTGATGATATCGATATCATTACAGATGGTGCTGGTGGGTCTAAATTAGACTACACTTTTGCTGCCTCAGAATACGTTATATTTGGCTACAAATATGTCTCCAATATTAAGACATTACCTCCTGAAGCTGGGGGACAATTCGGCTCATCTATGGGGGATATTAAGCAGATCCATGAATCCTACTTAAAACTTTATAGAACTAAGAATTTCTCTATAGGGTCTATTGATAAACGAAGCCAAACTGACCTTTCTTTTGAAGATGTAGAATATGATGACCTAACCACGACCGACCAAAGGATTCAGTTAATGGATAATCCGGATACGGATGGGCAAATTGTGATTAGAAGTACTACCCCAACACCACTTAACATATTAGCGTTAGTGAGTAAGGGGATAGCTTATGATTAACGGGAGAATATAATGGCAATTCCTTTAGTAGCGGCAATGGCGGGAACGACTATATCCGCATGGGGTAAATACAAAGCGGGTGAAGCTGAAGCAGGGGCTTTTAAGGGTTCTGCAATAGCCAAACGTAGGGCAGCAAAAGACTTAATTAAAAGATCAGATATGAACTCTGAGTTCACTAGGTTATCTGGTGAAACATTCAAGGGTAAACAGATAGGGGCCTTAGCTGATTCTGGTATCGATGTTGGGTCCGGTTTCGCCCTTGCAGTACTGGAAGACACTGGTAAAAAAATAGAAAGACAAATACTGGTTGACGAAATGGAGGCCGAAGCCCAGAGAGACATGCTCCTATTGGAAGCGGATCTCGATTGGGATAGAGCAAAAGCAGCAGACACGGCCGGAAAAATGAGCGCATTCAGTTCCATGGCCGGCGGGTTTATGAGCGCAGGAGCTAAATAGATGGCACGAATACCTACATTATCGGATGCTCCTAGAGTATCTACCAGAGCGAACATATCTCCCACTCAAAGACCTGGAGAGGCAGGAGCTGGTTTTAGACAAGTATCACAAATAGCTGGTCAAATGGGTGAAGGTTTAATGAATCTTAGGAGGAAGCAAATAGCTGAGTCCAATAAGGTAGCTTATACTAAATCCAATATTGAACTCTCTAAAAACTTCAATGATCTTGATAGAGAAATGGAAGAAGAATACAGATCTAACAAACCAAACTTCGACGGGTACGCTGAAGATGGAATGGAACGATTGAATCAGAGAAGGGATTCTATTTTAGAAAAGGCTCCTGAATCTGCTAGAGACTCGATAAACCTGGCATTTGATGAGAAAATGGCAAAGATGGAGAGTAGATTTCAAAATAAAGAATCTTTCCAAAAATCACAATACGCTACCTTTGAAACCAAGAATCAACTTAAGTTAGCTTCTCAGGACTCGTACCAAACGGCAGATCCTATTGAAGTAATGAATAAGATGAATAATCTAGCGGTATCCGTAGAAAGTTCTTCCCTATTCGATGCTAGGGGTAAAGCAGTACTACGTAACCAGATAAACGAACTACCTAAAGATATGTTGAATGGTGTCCTTGATAGGGAAAATACTGCTGAAATGAAGGAAGTTCTAGATTCTATGGATGATCCT
>Ga0208795_1000102_pt1 | contig 39657 bp, 39 predicted proteins | sample CB_VirMetaG_6_FD_184541 | JGI IMG/M metagenome (GOLD analysis project Ga0208795, IMG submission 184541) | Freshwater to marine saline gradient viral communities from Chesapeake Bay - CB_1508_2 Viral MetaG (SPAdes) (version 4) | ecosystem: Environmental > Aquatic > Marine > Coastal | place: USA... | reverse complement strand
CACCAACATTCTGCACATGGGAATTTAACCGATACGAAGAAGGCGGAAGTCTAAAACCCTATATAGGTTTTGAATGTACTTCTCAAGAATTAATCCCTGAAAACGGAGAAGTTATAACGGACTTTAGATCTTGGATTAATCAATACGCCCCAACAGAAGAAATATAACCATACTGTAATCTACAAAATATAAAGACATCTAGTTTTCTAAGTTTTCGTCTTTTTAATAAGTAAATTAAATTTAATTAAATAATGTCTAACGAGATCATTAAGAATCTAAGCTTTGGAACAGAAGCTAGAGATAACGTATTTAGAGGTATTGATAAATTATACCTAGCAGTAAGCTCTACATTAGGAGCAAGTGGAAAATGTGTTTTACTAGAAGACTCTTCTGGTAAACCAATTGTAACAAAAGATGGTGTAACCGTAGCGAATGCTGTAACACTAATAGACCCAGTAGAAAACATGGGTGCTACTCTTTTAAAACAAGCCGCTAGAAAAACAGTTGAAGAAGCTGGTGACGGAACAACTACAGCAACAATACTAGCACACTCAATTATAAGTGAATGCCAAAAGATTGAAGGCTTTAGTGAAAGAGAGATAAAGTCTAGTGTAAACTCAGCAACAACTAAAGTGTTGAAATACTTGGAAGACAGATCCAAAGAGGTTACTGGAGATATGTTAAAACACATTGCTACTATCTCTGCAAATAACGATGAGGAAATTGGGGAAATTATTTCATCTGCTTTTAATGCGTCTGGGAAAGGTGGTGTAGTCACAATGGAGATATCAAGAGATGAAGAAACATCTTTCGAAGTTGTTAATGGAGCAACATTAGACCAGCCATTGAAGAACTTTCATTTTATTACAAATAAAGATACTGGCGCTTGCGTTTTAAATAATCCTCTTGTTCTAATTGTCGAGAATAAAATAGAAAGCATAAGAAAGATAGAGTCAATTCTTGCTTATGTTATAAAAAACAAAAAAGAATTGCTGATTATCGGTGATGCTGATGAGCAGGTTATCTCAGCATTAGCAATGAATAAAATAAAAGGTAACATAAAGGTTAACGTTGTTGACGCTCCAGATTACGGTATACACAGAAAAGAAAAAATGCATGACCTTGCAATGATAACAGGAGCTACTGTTATTAATGAAGACCTTGGTGATGACATGGATTTAATTCAACCAGAACACCTTGGAAGCTGTTTAAAAGCAACTACAAATAGAGAAGAAACAATTCTAGAAGTAGAGTCTCTTAGCGATGAAGTTAAAGAACTTATAGAGCGTGTTAAAATTCAGATTGAAGAAACAAACCTACCGGGAAAGAAAATCCAATTAGAAAAAAGACTTGCTGTTTTATCTTGTAAGGTCTCAGTTATAAAGGTTGGAGCAAACTCAGAAATAGAACTAAAAGAAAAAAGTGATAGAGTTGAAGACGCTATTTGCGCAACAAGAGCAGCCATCAAGCAAGGCATACTGCCAGGAGGTGGAGTTGCATTATTAAACGCGTCTGATAAAGTTAGACCTTCAAATGATATCGAGAAAGCGTTTTTGAAGGCTATTAGAAGACCTTACGAGGTTATTATGACTAATGGTGAGTACGAAGAGATTATCTATGATAAGAGAGCAGGATATGGCGTTGACATAAAAACTGGTAAGGTTGTAGATATGATTAAAAGTGGAATCATAGATCCATTGTTGGTTACAAAAAGCGCATTGAAGAATGCTGTGTCTGTAGCAACAACAATAATGTCTACAAATTGTGTTATTAGCAACTTAAGACAAATGTAATGGAAGTAATAGGTAAGTATATGCTGATCACTCCTGTTAAAGAAGGAGTCACAAGAAACGCAAGTGGTTTAGAGTTGTCTAATGCTCATAAGGATGATATTAGATACAGGGAAGCCACTGTATTCAAGATAGGAACGCTAGTCGAAGGAATTAATGACGGTGACACAATTTATTATGATAGACACGCTGGTTTTGATATGGATATCAAAGGAGTTGTGTATAAAGTAATAAAAGAGTTTGATGTTGTTGTGGTTGTATGAAAATAGACCCACAATATCTAAAAGAAACAAGTCTATTAAAACACTACAGGACTATTAGGAAATGGGCCTGTAAATCTAATGACCTCACAGATTCAGATATTGAGTTATTAATATATCTGGACTGTGAGGGTAGATTCACAAAGAATGATTACGAAAAAGGTGTTTTCTCGTACAGCTGGGACAAAAGAAGATGGGATAGATTATTTAAGAATGGTTGGATTGTTGTTTGGAGAACAAGGAATCAAACTACTCAAAAATACAACATATACGAGGTTTCTTTAAGAACTAAGCAAATGATTAATAAGATGTACAAGATAATGCTTGGGCAAGAAAATTTACCAACGAGTAGCTACAATAAGATAATGCTCGGTAAAACATATAGTGACAAAGTTTTATCCAAGTCAATCATTTCTGTTAATAATGACAAAAAGAGGTAATATATACTACAAGACAATTTCTTAAAATGAAAAACAATCCTAAACAAAAAGATATAATTAATATTTATAACGCTTCAGAACCCATCATTAATAAAAGCGATTATAAAGATAGAAGACTTAAGTCTAGGTCTATGAATAGAATTATGAACTATGTTGAAGAGGATATTCCTGGACCAGCAATGATGGCTATTGATAAAGCTATAAAAAGATCTAGCAAGAATAACATTTTAAAAATGAGGAGTAATAATGGGATTTAATTTAGGAGAATCATTTAATAACTTCGCTGATTTTGCCGTTGATAAATTTCAACAAAGCAATATTGGACAAGCATATAATTATACTACGAATCCTGGTAATTCAAATCGAACACAACCACCACCACAAACCCCTCAACCATCACCAGTAGAAACAATGTCTCCTGAGCAAAAAGAACTTTACAGGATGCGTAATGTTGTAAACAAAGGAAGAGGAGACGATGCTCAAAATCAGGTTTTTAAAGAAGAAAACGAAGACTTGTTTAAAGTGAGCGGGATAAAAGGAAAGATATCAAGAGATGGTGCTACTCCGTCTCCGCAGATTAATCAAACAAACTTTGAAATACCAGCTTCGCCTAGCATTAATCCAGTGTCAAATAGAGCTGACCAAGGTTTGGGAGATTTATTTAAAAGGCTTTATGGTGATATTTCCTCAAGAGGTATTTTTTAAAAAAATTAAAGAAAAAAACTAAGCAAAATGAATAAACAATTAGGAATAAATGCAGTGTGGGATGGTCCTTTAGATACAAGTATGTTTCCAACAAAAAAAGGTGACAGCAATGGTATTAACGGTATTCAGCTTTTAGCTAAAAACCAACCAGCGTGTAAAAGAAGTCCAATTACAGAAAGAGCAAAGGGTTATTAATCCTCAATCGTTAAAAGCAAGATGGAGTTACTAAGAGAATTGCTAGAGCTAGTAAAGGATTACGGAGTATCAACAGTCATATTTTTTGGCTTGATAGTGTTAGGATACTTTAAGCGAGACTGGTTAATGAGTACATTACAAGCTGCCGCTATCGTAAGACAGCACGAGGAAACAATTGCAGAACTTCGTAAAGAGATTCAAGAATTGCGAGAAAAATTAGAGGATTACAATAAGCTGCTACTAGCGCAAACTGCTACAATAGCTAGACTAGAAGAAAGGGTGATTCACGCTGCTAAATCTAGAGTGTCAACAAGAAAACCAAAAGCAGAGTAGTAATGGCATTTTGGGAGATATTTAATAACAGGAACAAGTACAACGAAAAGAACATTGTTGGATTCCTTTCGTTTGCAATGATGTCGCTATTTGCAGCTGTAGATATTGCCACAGGTATATGGGGCAAGGAGTTGGTAATAAACGACATAATCTTTAACTCGTTTGTTTACATTACATTAGGTACATTTGGCATATCTGCTGCGGGCGAGATATTCGGTAAAAAAGAAAAGGATGAAGATTAAAGTACAAAGACTGCACGACACAGGAGACGCTACAGTAGGCGCAATGTTTATTGACGGAGTGTTTCAGTGCTTTACCTTAGAGGACGAACACAGAGACGTTAAGATAAAGGAAGAGACAAGAATCCCAGCAGGAACATACAAGATTAAGTTTAGAAAAGAGGGAGGCTTCCACGCAAAGTACACAGCCAAGTACGGAAGTATGCACAAGGGAATGCTACACGTACAGGACGTACCAAACTTTCAGTGGATACTTATACACACGGGCAACACGGACGAGCATACAGCAGGATGCCTTTTAGTAGGCGAAACAGCAGATCTTGGCGGAGTGATTGGCAGAAGTGTTGACGCTTACAAGAAGATGTACCCAAAGATCGCCAAGGCACTTGAGGACGGAAAAGAGGTTACAATACAGTATCTAGATGAGAATTAATTTCTTAATATGTGTGTTTTTACTTGTACTATCTAGCTGTTCATTTGAAGGCAAGATGGAGAAAAAACTCCGTAAAGCCGAAAGAAAGATAGAGAAGTTGACAATTAAATATCCTCAATTACTACAAAAAGACACACTATATGACACGATTAGTATTATCACTAAGGAGATTAAAATGGATACATCGTTCATTGATGTTCCTGGTGATACTGCTTTTATATATAAAGATAAACTTAAGATTAAATATGTTAGAGTTAATGATTCAGTTTACATTGAAGGTAAATGCGAAAGCGACACAGTTACGCAATTCATTAAGATACCATTTGAGAGGGTTGTAGTAAAAGAGCAGGGAATTATAAAGGAATTGACAAATAATGTCAAGGGTATTGCTGTATCATTGCTACTAATAGTCCTAGGTATACTAGGCATAAGATTTACCTTTAAATTACTGAGATAAGATGCCAACACCTAGAGCAGGAAAAGCAAAAGTAAAAATAACATCCACTGGAAAAAAAGTTAGCTACGGACAAGCTGGTCAAGCTAAAGATGGTGGTCCAAGAGTTAAGCCGGGAACGTCTAAAGGCGATTCATATTGCGCTAGAAGTCTTGGTATAAAAAACGGATTATCAAAAGAAAAACAAAACGACCCAAACACTCCAAATAATCTATCAAGAAAAAGATGGAAGTGTTCCGGGGCTAAATCAAAAAAGTAACAAAGTGGGAAAAGGATTATATGCTAACATTCACGCTAAGCGCAAAAGAATTGAAGAAGGTTCAGGAGAAAAAATGAGAAAACCTGGAGATAAAGGCGCTCCAACTAAATCACAGTTTAAAAAAGCTGCCAAAACAGCGAAAAAATAATCGACATGGGTAAGAAGAAAAAAGAAATAAAAAGGCTCAACAAAGAGCTTGGTAAAACTCCTGATGATATGAAAGGATACAGTAAAAGCGCTGTTGAGAATCCAAATGCTGTTTCTAGTTCTTTAAAAACAATGTCTGGACCTTCTATGTATGGGCGTATGTACAACCATAAAAATATTAGTGGTCCTAACATGATGACTGATAAAGACCCTATGTCAAAAATGCCTACATTAAATCCATTTAATAAAAAAGAATTAGGATTAAAGGAGATAGAGTCAAGAGAGATGGGTGAGTACAAGCCTTCTGAGAATAATCAAAAGCCGTACAATAAAGTTAAAACAGCGTACCTAACAGCTGATAAAAAACTGACAGATATAGAAGGAAAGCATCCAGGTACAAAGGATATGCTTAGAAGTCTTGCTATAGGAGCTTTAGAAACAGGTGTGTCACAAGCCGCTTCTTTAATTGCTGATAAGCGATACAAAGAAGAACAAGCTAGAAACAGGTTTAGTGCTAAAGGAGGCTCAAGAGGATATTCTTCTCAAAAAAAATAAAATGACAGAAAAAGATATAGCCGCTCAGGTTAATGATAATCCATTAACAAAAGAACAAGCTAAAGATCAGTTTATCAAACACACAAAAGAGCTGGGTTTAAAACATACATTTGACTTTGATGAAGCTTGGGAAATAGGTCAAGAATTAAGAAGGAGAAAAGATTTTAGGGATAAAATAACAGATTTGGAACAAAAAATGCTAAACCAAGACGGTGTGTTGGTTGGTGATGAATTGCACGCTTACAATCCTACTGAGCATACTTTTTCTGATGGGTGTTATATTAGAAAAATATTTAATCCAGCTGATCAGTTAATTGTTACAAAAATACATAAGCAGGAACATCCGTTTTTCTTAATGGAGGGAAGTATGTCTGTATTGACAGAAAGTGGCGTTGTGCATTTACAAGCTCCTTATCACGGAATAACAAAGCCCGGAACAAAAAGGATAATTTACACTCACACTGACTGTGTTTTTATAACAGTTCATGCTACTGATAAAAAAACTCCAGAAGAAGTAGAAGAAGATGTTATAGCAAAGGATTTTGATGATCCAATCATCTCGATAGAAGATATTAAATTACTAAAAAAAATAACAATATGAGTTTTGTAGCAACAGCAATAGCGGGAACTGCGTTAGCAGGTACTTTAGCAGCAGCAACTGGTTTGTCAGCAGGAGCAGTAGGAGCTGGATTAACAGCAGCAGGAACAGCTGCGTTAAAAGGTGGTTCTAAAGCAATTACAAAGGGTATTAAAAAAAGCAAAGAAAGAAAAGAAGAACAATCTTCTAAACTAGATAGATTTAACACAAAAAGCCAAAGCACTGGTTACGGAGGTCCGTCTATGATGGGTCATAATCCTATATCAAAACACATGGGTGGAAAAGGCGCGGCTATGTGTGGAGTTAAAAAATAAGTAATATGGGATTCAAGTTAGTTAAACCACCGTATAATCTTGATAGTCCAGTTGTATATCTAAATGATTTTAGTGACGAGCCTTATGTTCTTGGGAGAACTAATGCGAATGGAACTATATTACTAAACAAGGACTTAGACCCTAAATACCACAAGGATGTAATAAAGCATGAAAAAGTTCATGTTGACCAAATTAAAAGGGGTGACCTAAGTTTTGACGGTCCTAATTTTTATTGGAAAGGGAAGAAATATCCTAGGTCATTAAACATGATGGGTACAGGCAAAGAGCCTTGGGAAAAAGAAGCTTACAAAAAAGGTGGGAAACCTTATGGTTCAATACCTGTCTAATAAATAAAATAACAACAATAACAGATGAAGTACAAAGAGGATAAAAACCACGAGAAAAAAGAATCAAAAGCTATGAAATTAGCTGAAGGATATTCTAAAAAAAGCAAAACAGAAGGCAAAAATAAAATGAAGCCTAAAAAATAATACTCAACACTAATTAAATTTAATTATATGAAAATCGAACAGGAAGAACTTGATAAAGTTGTGTCTCAACAAGTAGAGATGAATAACTTACTAAAGCAAATTGGCTTTATTGAGGTTGAAAAAAATACCATGTTAAATAGATACAATGAGGTTTTAATAAACTCTAATCTAACAAAAAAAGAACTTGAGTCTAAATACGGAGCTGTAAATATAAATTTATCAGATGGCTCTTATACAATGATTGATCAGAATCAGTTAGATGAATAAAATTAGGAAGATAACTGTTGGTAAAGAGTATAAAGAAAACTCAATGCATTTTTCTGTTGGGCAACCAGTTTATGATGATCATTGTATTTGCGATATACAGAACATTGAAGAAGAAAATGTATACAGAGTGTACATAACAAAAAACAATGAGGTAATGCCTTGGAAGGACTTTAATAAAAACATGGGTATATCTGTTGAGTATGATTTAAAATACTAATACGCATGAACAGTGTGTATGATTTTATTATCAAACCTACAAATAGTAGGTACAATAACACTAAGAAAATTGGTGGTATTGATTTTGTTACAAACACTAAAATAGAGAGCTATAAAAGTGTTAGTAATGAAGCAGAAGTAATCGCTACGCCTTTAGCCATAAAAACCGATATAAAAGTTGGTGACAAAGTAATTGTTCACCACAATGTTTTTAGAAGGTTTTATGACATAAGAGGTAATGAAAAAAACAGTAGGAGTCATATAGCAGACGATATGTACGCTTGTTCACCAGAGCAGATATATTTATACGCAGACAATAAATCAAACCTTGATTATTGTTTTGTTCAACCACTTGTTAATACTGACAAGTGGTCAACTAAAAAAGAAAAAGCTCTTACTGGAATTTTAAAATTTGGAAATAAGATTCTTGATGAAAATAATGTACATCCAGGAATGGTTGTTGGATTCACTCCTGAGTCTGAGTTTGAGTTTGTTGTAGATGGTGAGCTATTATATTGTATGAAATCTAAAAATATTGTCTTTTCTTATGGAGATGAAGGAAATGAAACTAAGTATAATCCAAGCTGGACGAACGGCAGTTGAGGAATTAATTAAGGTTGCTAAAGAACCAATAGTTACAGGGGGAGAAGATGATGTTTCTTCTGATAGATTAAAGAATGCGGCAGCAACTAAAAAGCTTGCGATATTTGATGCGTTTGAAATTCTTAACAGAATAAATGACGAAGAAAATGCTTTGAATGATATTGAAATATCAAATCCTTCAAAAAAGATTTTTTCTGGTTTTGCTGAAGGTAGATCTAAGAAGTAATGTACGAACAGTCATTAATAAAAGTATTAGATGATTACATAAAGCCTCATGTTCTAAAGAAAATGAACAAGGCTAAGAAGTGGCAGTATGGATATAACGAAGACCACGACATGGTTGTTATAAGCAAGACTGGTGAAATAGGTGAAGTATACGAAATACAAAACTTAAAAATAGCACTTCCAAGCGAGTTTGATGTAGTTAAGTTCAGTAAAAATAAATGGACTCATACAGAATTACCAAAAGAATTATCAAGGTTTAAGACAGTATTTGATTGGAATGATGCCTCAGATAATTTTAAAAACAATTGGTTTGACTACATAGACTCTGAGTTTAATAAAAGAGAAAATGGTTTTTGGTTTGTAAATAAAGACAAACCAACATACATAACTGGGTCTCACTACACGTATCTTCAGTGGTCTAAGATTGATGTTGGCACTCCTGACTTTAGAGAGTCAAACAGGATATTTTTTATTTTTTGGGAGGCTTGCAAGGCTGACCCAAGGTCTTATGGAATGTGTTACTTAAAGAATAGAAGATCTGGATTTTCATTTATGTCTTCAGCCGAAGTAGTTAATGTAGCAACATTGTCTAGCGACTCTAGATTTGGGATACTATCAAAAACTGGGCAGGATGCTAAAAAAATGTTTACGGATAAGGTTGTTCCTATATCTGTAAATTATCCATTTTTCTTTAAGCCTATACAGGACGGTATGGATAGACCTAAAACAGAATTAGCCTATAGAGTTCCAGCGTCTAAGTTTACTAGAAAAAAACTAGATACTAATGTTCATATTGAAGATGTAAACGGTCTTGATACAACAATAGACTGGAAAAATACAGGTGATAACTCTTACGATGGTGAAAAATTATTAATACTAATTCACGATGAATCTGGTAAATGGGAAAAACCAACTAACATACTTAACAATTGGAGGATTACAAAAACGTGTTTGAGATTAGGTAGTCGAATCATTGGCAAGTGCATGATGGGTTCTACTTCTAATTCTTTAGATAAAGGAGGAGATAACTTTAAAAAGCTTTATGAAAATTCTGACGTAACAAAAAGAAACGCAAACGGACAGACATCATCTGGCTTGTATTCTTTATTTATTTCAATGGAATGGAATTATGAAGGATATATAGATGAGTACGGATATCCAGTGTTTGAAACTCCAGAAGAAAAAATTTACGACCCATATGGTAATCAAATAAAAACAGGAGTTATTGATTACTGGCAAAACGAAGTTGATGGATTAAAGAAAGACCAAGATGCGTTAAATGAATATTACAGACAGTTTCCAAGAAGTGTAGAACACGCTTTTAGAGATGAGGCTAAAAATTCATTGTTTAATCTTGCTAAAATTTACCAGCAAGTAGATTACAACCAAGATCTTAGAAATACTAACATATTAACTAAAGGTAATTTCCAATGGGAAAATGGCATACCAGACACAAGGGTGATATTTATGCCAAGTAATAATGGTAGATTTTTAATTTCTTGGACTCCTCCTATAAATTTACAAAATAGAGTAATAATAAAGAATGGAGTTAAATATCCTGGTAATGAACATATAGGAGCATTTGGTTGCGATAGTTACGATATTTCAGGAACTGTAAGCGGCTCAGGTTCAAATGGTTCATTACATGGATTGACAAAGTTCTCAATGGAAGAAGCTCCTGCTAATCATTTTTTCTTAGAATACATATCTAGACCTCAAACAGCTGAAATATTTTTTGAAGATGTTTTAATGGCTATCATTTTTTACGGTATGCCTATACTATGTGAGAATAACAAGCCAAGATTGTTGTACCACATAAAGAGAAGAGGATATAGGGGTTTTTCAATGAACAGACCAGATAGGGTTTGGAATAACCTTTCGCAAACGGAAAAAGAAATAGGTGGAATACCAAACTCAAGTGAGGATGTAAAACAAGCTCACGCTGCTGCTATAGAAACCTACATAGATGAATGTGTTGGTGAACTAGGAGATTTTGAGTTTGGAGATATGTATTTTGATAGGACGTTAAATGATTGGGCGAGATTTGATATAAACAACAGAACAAAGTTTGATGCGTCTATTAGTTCAGGACTAGCAATAATGGCTTGTAACAAAAATAGATATGCACCCATAAATAAAGTAGTTAGAAATAACATCAGTCTTGGATTTAAAAGATATGACAACTCTGGTAACATTTCCAAAATAATAAATAAATGAGTATAAGTACAAATCCAAATAGTTCGTTCCCAAGCCAAGTCGTTAGTGATGAGGAAAAAAGTAGTTTTGAGTATGGCGCTCAGGTTGGTAGAGCTATAGAGGGTGAGTGGTTTAACGGTGGTAGAAGCGGAAACAGATTTGCTACTAACTGGAATAAGTACCACAACTTAAGATTGTACGCTAGAGGTGAACAACCTATACAAAAATACAAGGATGAATTATCTATAAATGGTGATTTGTCATACCTTAATTTAGATTGGAAGCCAGTACCAGTTATATCAAAGTTTGTGGATATAGTGGTTAATGGGATGTCTGAAAAGAAGTATAAGATTAACGCATACTCTCAAGACCCAGCTTCATTAAAAGAAAGAACAAACTACGCAAACAACTTATTAAGAGATGTTGTAGCTCAAGAGCAAATACAAAAGTTGAAAAACGATTTAGGTATAGATGTTTCTAACTTCCCAAATAAGGTTGATATGCCAGAGAACCCTGAAGAGGTGGCTATATATATGCAACTAAAATACAAGCCATCAATAGAGATAGCTGAAGAAGAAGCAATAAACAATACGTTTGACAAAAACAAATTTGAATTAACAAGAAGAAGATTAAACCTAGATTTAACCGTACTTGGTATCGCATCAGTAAAAACAAGTTGGAATAAATCAGAGGGCATCGTCATTGAGTACTGCGACCCGGCTAGAATGGTTTGGTCTTACACAGAAGACCCAAACTTTGAAGATATATACTATGTTGGAGAGGTTAAGTCAATAACAATACCAGAGCTGAAAAAGCAATTCCCAAATATATCTGAGCAAGAGCTTAATGAGATTTCTAAGATGGGGAATCGAAACGATTTTGTTGTTGGGTGGAATGATTACGATGAAAATACTGTTCAGGTTTTATACTTTGAGTATAAGACATATATGAATCAAGTATTCAAAATAAAACAAACTGGAACTGGATTAGAAAAAGTATTAGAGAAAACAGACTCATTCAACCCACCTCAGTCAGACACATTCCAAAGAGTTTCTAGAACTATAGATGTTTTATACCAAGGCGTAAAAATACTTGGAAGAGATAGAATGATTGATTGGAGGTTAGCTGAAAACATGACTAGACCTTACGCTGACACAACTAAGGTTAGAATGAATTACGCTATCACAGCTCCTAGAATGTATAAGGGAAGGATAGAGTCTACCGTAAGTAAGATTACAGGATTTGCAGATATGATTAATATCACTAACCTAAAAATACAACAGGTTATATCTAGATTAGTACCAGATGGTGTTTATTTGGATGTTGACGGATTAGCTGAAGTAGACTTAGGTAATGGAACGAATTATAGTCCGCAGGAAGCTTTAAATATGTACTTCCAAACAGGTAGTATACTTGGCAGGTCATTAACACAAGAAGGTGACGCAAACAGAGGGAAAGTTCCTATCCAGGAATTAAACTCATCAAACGGACAAGCAAAATTAGCTGCTTTAATAAATACTTATCAGTACTACTTGCAGATGATCAGAGATGTGACTGGTCTTAACGAAGCAAGAGATGGTAGCACTCCAATGGAGGATACGCTCGTAGGGCTTCAGAAGCTTGCCGCTAATGCGTCAAATGTAGCAACTAGACACATATTACAGTCTAGCTTGTATTTGATTGCTAGAACGGCTGAAAACTTGTCGTTAAGAATTGCTGACTCTGTTGAATTTGCATTGACAAACAATTCTCTTCAAAGCGCAATAAGTGCTTACAATGTAGGTACGCTTCAAGAAATTAGCAAGCTTCACTTACACGACTTTGGTATTTATCTAGAACTTGAGCCAGAAGATGAAGAAAAAGCTCAGTTGGAGCAAAACATACAGATTGCCCTAAAGATGGGAGGAATCGACATAGAAGATGTTATTGACATTAGAGAGATAAACAACATCAAACTTGCTAATGAGATTCTAAAGCAGAAAAGACAAAAGAAGCTTGAAAGAGAAAGAGCGCAGCAAGAACAGAATATAAAGATGCAGGGAGAGGCTAACGCTCAGGCTGCTGAAAGAGCTGCTATGGCTGAAACTCAAAAACAACAAGCGCTTACTGCTGAAAAAATAAATATTGAGCAAGCAAAATCAAACTTTATAATCACACAGATGAGAGAGGAAGCTGAGATTAAAAGAGGTTTGATGCAAGCGGAGTTTGATTTCAATATGCAGTTAGCTCAAATAAAAGCTAATTCTGAAGGAACAAAAGTAAGAGAAACGGAAGACAGAAAAGACAAGCGAACTAAAATACAAGCATCACAGCAAAGTGAGCTTATTAATCAAAGGAAAAACAATTTACTACCAACGGATTTTGAATCATCCGGGAATGATGTGCTAGGAGGCATCGGCTTGGAGCAGTTCGAACCAAGGTAATCTTTTAAACAATTATATATTATACTATTATGGCAGAAACAAAATTGGATTTATCAAAAGTAAAACCTAAAAAAACACAAGAGACAGTAACTAAGCTAGATTTATCAGCTAAAAATGTAGATGACAAGGTTGAGGAAGTTAAGTTACAAGAGGTTGTAGAAGTAGAAAAAAAAGAGGTTGAAACAACTGAATCAGAAAAATCAATTATTGAAATAGGGGAGAAAATGGATTTTGTAAGCCCTATTGAGGTTACAGATGATAAAGTAAGCCTATCATTACCCGCTGGTGTTGACAAGCTAGTTGAGTTTATCAATGAAACAGGTGGTGACTTAAATGATTATCTGAGACTTAACGCAGATTATTCTACTGTTGATGAAAAAACATTACTGAAGGAGTACTATAAAAAAATAAAACCACACCTTGATAACGAGGAATTGGACTTTATAATTGATGAAAACTTTAGTTATGATGAAGACATTGATGATGAGCGAGACATCAAGTTAAAAAAACTCGCTAAAAAAGAAGAGGTTTCAAAAGCTCGTTCTTTCTTAGATGATTTAAAGGGTAAATATTACGAGGAAATCAAGTCGAGACCTACGTTATCCAACGAACAAAAGAAAGCAACGGACTTTTTCAATCGTTATAAAGAAGGACAACAAAAAGCTGAAGAGAACAGTAAGTTGTTTCAATCCAAAACTAAAAACTTCTTCCAAAATGAATTCAAAGGTTTTGATTTTGATTTTGGAGAAAAGAAATTTAGGTACGGAGTGAGCAACACTGACTCAATTGCTGAATCACAGTCTAATATTGACAATATATTGGGAAAGTTTCTCGATGAAAAAGGCAATGTAAAAGACCTAAGTGGTTATCACAAAGCAATGTATGCAGCTCAAAACGTTGACAAAATTGCCTCACACTTCTATGAGCAAGGAAAGGCTGATGCTATCAGGGATGTTTCTGTTAAATCTAAAAACATAACAACAGATTCTCCAAGACAGACAGCTAACGATAGCTTGTTTATAGGTGGTTTAAAGGTTAAGGCTGTTAATGGTGTTAGTTCTTCGAAACTAAAAATTAACAAAAACAAATTTTAAAAATTAAACTATGGGAACATTTGCAACTAACGATCCGTTAGGTTCGTTTTCTTTGACCCCTACTCCATTCAAGAGTATTACAGAGGGTTCTTACTTAAACTTTGCTGATGGCAGCGGAAACGATTTCGCCCAACAGTATTTACCAGAAATCTATGAAGCAGAAGTAGAGCGCTACGGCAATCGTACTGTATCTGGGTTTCTTCGAATGGTTGGCGCTGAAATGCCAATGACATCTGATCAAGTTATTTGGTCTGAGCAAAATCGTTTACACCTTTCTTACGAAGACGGAATGGGTGGAGCAAACGCAACATTCCCGTCTGATATTCAGATAGGAACTGGCACAACTTTGATTACTGGTTTAGCTGGTGAGAACTCAGTAGGTGCTTCAATCGCTCCAGCTATCAGAGCTGGTTCTACTATTGTAGTTTACAATACAGTTACATTTGCCTCTGTTAAATGTTTTGTAGCTGCTGCTCCTTCTCCTACAATGGGAGGCTTGTATCAAATCAACGCTTATCCTTATGATGCTGCTAACCTAGATGCTGTTTCTAACTTTACAGGCGGTGGTAGCATCAAAATCTTTGTTTACGGATCTGAATTTGGTAAAGGTACTGAAGGCATGAGTGGAAGCATTACTCCTTCTTTTACTCAATACAACAACAGTCCAGTTATCATTAAAGATAATTACGAGATTTCTGGTTCTGACACAGCTCAAATTGGGTGGGTTGAAGTAACTGATGAAGCTGGTCTATCTGGATACCTATGGTACTTGAAGGCTGAAGGCGAGACTCGCTTGCGTTTTCAAGACTATTTGGAAATGGTATCTGTAGAAGGTGAACTTGCGGCTGCTGGTTCTGCTGCTATCGGACAACTTGCTGGAGGTAGTTCAAATGCTTTCGTAAAAGGAACTCAAGGTATGTTCGCAGCTATTGAAGAAAGAGGGAATGTTTACAATAACTTCTCTGCTGCTACAGGTCTTGCTGACTTTGATAAAGTATTAGATAACCTTGATAAGCAGGGTGCTATTGAAGAGAATATGCTATTCTTAAACAGAGGTACTTCTCTTGATTTTGATGATATGCTTGCAGCTCAAAACTCTTACGGTGCTGGTGGTACTTCTTACGGTGTATTTGAAAACAGCGCTGACATGGCCTTGAATCTTGGTTTCTCTGGATTCCGTAGAGGTTCTTATGACTTCTATAAGACAGATTGGAAATATCTTAACGATGCTTCTACTCGTGGTCTTACTCAAGACATTGATGGAGTTTTAGTTCCTGCTGGAACATCAACTGTTTACGATCAAATGTTGGGTACTAACGTACGCAGACCATTCCTTCACGTTCGTTATCGTGCTTCAGAGGCTGATGACCGTAGAATGAAGTCTTGGGTTACAGGTTCTGTGGGCGGTGCTGTTACTTCATCTCTTGATGCGATGACAGTTAACTTCCTTTCTGAAAGATGTTTAGTTACACAGGCTGCTAACAACTTCGTGTTGTTTAAGTCTACAGCGGCTTAATATTAATTCAAAACAGAGGCTGCAATTTGTGGCCTCTGTTTATTTTTTTTTTTAATTATTTAATTATATTTTATTATGGCTAGACCTAGAAAAACATATGAAACATTAGATCCTCAAGTAGATAACATTGAGGAAACTGAAATTGAAACACAAGAAGTGTTTAACGAAGATTACGAAGAAACGGTGGAACAACCTAAAGCCTCAGCAAAAGTTAAACCATCGGTTAAAAAACAAGATGATTGGGAAATAAAAGACCGTCAATATTTTTTAACAAATAACAAATCACCACTTACTTTCACATTAGCTAGTAAGCACAGTCCAAGACATCCGTTATTTTGGTATGACTCAGAAATGAGAACACAAAGAGAGATACGGTATGCTACGAACCAAAAAAGTTGTTTTGTTGATGAGCAAAAAGGATCTGTAACACTAGAGCATATTGTATTCAAAAATGGAACGTTATTTGTTCCAAAAGAACAGCAATCATTGCAACAATTACTTTCTATTTTCCACCCACATAAAAACAAATTATACAAAGAATTTGATCCAGTTGAGCAAGCTGAATATGGATTAGAGGACTTAGAGGTTGAAGTAGAGGCAATGACAGCTGCTATAAATCTAGATATTGATCATGCAGAGGCTATCCTTAGAGCTGAAAAAGGATCGTCAGTATCTAAAATGACAAGCAAAGAAATCAGGAGAGACTTGGTTTTATTGGCGAAGCAAAATCCAAAACTATTTATTAGTTTAGCTATTGACGAAAACATTCAACTAAGAAATGTTGCTGTAAAGGCTGCTGAACAGGGTATAATTAAACTATCTCAAGACCAACGAACATTTACGTGGGCCTCTAATGGTAGGAAATTAATTACCGTTCCGTTTGATGAGCATCCATATTCTGCTATGGCTGCATTCTTTAAGACAGATGAGGGTATGGAAGTATTTTCATCTATCGAGAAGAAATTAGTATAACAACGTAATATATTATAGAGGTTAGGTCAGTTCAAAGCTGACCTAACTGATATAATCAATAAATTAAAATATGGCTATAAACATTAACGATGTATATAAAACTACTTTACTAATTCTCAATAAAGAACAAAGAGGTTATGTACCTCCATCTGAGTTTAATAAAATAGCCAATCAAGTTCAATTGCAGATGTTTGAAAACTATGCAGAAGAACTAAACCAGCAAATTCGGATTCCACAAGCCGATGCTGATTACTCGGACAGGGTAATGAATACAGATGAGAAACTATCTATATTTAAGACATTTGGTGACGCATTATACGACAACACCACAACACCAAACACTCCTTACTGGACAATGCCAGTAGACTTATATCGCTTAGGTCAGGTTGTGTATACCGGGTTAAATAATAACCAAGTTGAATTACAAAGATTGCAAAGACATGATTTCTATAACATACAGAGATCACCTTTAACAGCATCGACAAAATACTTTCCAACGTGTCTGTACGAGAACGAAAAAATATACGTTAAGCCAGATTCAATAAAGACTGGAATATCTTTAGATTACCTTAGAAAACCAAAAGAGCCTAGATGGGGGTATAGCGTAGGTAGATTAGGGCAATATGTTTACGACCCTACTACATACGGAGCTTCTTTACTAAATACAGGTTCTAACGTACTAACAAGCAGTATAACTCAAAATGTTATTGACGGTGTAATAGGAACTTACACGCCAACTTATCAGACAACTGGAGTTGGAACTGGGTTAATACTAAGTGCAACCGTAACATCTACCGATACTGTGTCTATAAGTGTTGTGTCAGCAGGTACTGGATTTAAAGTTGGAGATCAAATAGAAATTAATGACGACCAGTTAGGTATTGATTCTTTTGGAGCGATAATAACACTTCAAGAATCAGACTTTAACGCTGACAGCACGTACGGATCAACAGATATAGAACTACACGTTTCTGAGCAGACTGACTTTATAATTAAAGTATTATTTTACTTTGGCGTAGTAATCAGAGACCCACAGGTAATTCAAGTAGCTACTCAAGAGGCTAGAGCAGAAGAGATAAACGAAAAAAGCTAATAAAATATGTCAACACCAAACGGAGGTTTAATTACCGAAACAAATGAAGAGTACTACGTTGGTCAGAAGGTGTACAACCTAACTTCCGTACAGAATGAATTTGTGACAACTCTTAACACTGAGCTTACAGATGGAGTGGTGGGTGAGTACAATAGAAATTACTACTTACAAACTAGTAACAATAGCGGCTCTACTTGGGTAACAATCCCGTCAGAGGTTAAGACTGGCACAACAAATACAGTAGTAAGTGGCACAAATGATACGCCAATTGATTTAAATCCAGGTATACTTGTAAGAGTAGTTCTGTTTGTGGCTGCATTAGAGGCTAATTACGGAGGTTATTCTTATATAAAGCTTGGAGATATCATAAACAACTTTTTAATCGCTTACGTTGGAGCTGGTAAGCTTATACCTAGTGTTAAGAGAACTGATGTTATATTCCACGCTAAAAGAGGTCTTCAAGAATTTAGTTACGACACATTGAAAAGTGTAAGCTCAATTGAATTAACAATACCTCCTAGTCTTAGTTTACCAATCCCTCAAGACTACGTAAACTATGTTAGATTGTCGTGGATAGACCAACTTGGCGTTAAACACATCATACACCCAGCTAACAACCTGACGATAAATCCAACACAAAGTCCTCAGCAAGACTCTACTGGTGAGATTATCCAAGATAGTTTTGGTGTTAATAACCAACTTTCTTCACAGACTGATCAAAGGTGGAACACAAACGACACAAATAAAATAACTGGTGTATTTAATCAAAATACTGTAAACGAAGGATATGATTGGTGGGGTAATGGACAAGGCTACGCATGGGGGAATGGTGGATACTTTGGTCAAAGATATGGGTTAGACCCAGCGTTAACTCAAGGTAACGGATGGTTCACAGTTAATGAAAGAACAGGGTCGTTTAGTTTTTCAAGTAACTTGTCAAATAAGCTTGTTGTCATAGAGTATGTTTCTGATGGCCTTGCTTATAACGAGGACTCAAAAGTTCCTAAGATGGCTGAGGATGCAATGTATTCTCATTTAGTGTATAGCATACTATCTACTAGAGTAAACCAACCAGAGTACGTTGTTCAGCGTTGGAAAAAAGACAGATACGCCAAATTACGAAATGCTAAAATCAGACTTTCTAATTTAAAGATGGATGAGCTTACTCAGGTAATGAGAGGTAAGTCTAAGATGATTAAACACTAATATTAAATGGCAGAAACTAAAAACGTTTTTCTTGGAGCTAAGATGAATAAAGATCTTGATCCAAGATTGATATCTAACCGTGAATATATAGAAGCTAGAAATGCTTCGGTTACTGATTCAGCTGGGGGTGACTCTGGTATGCTTGAAAATGTTTTTGGCAATATAGAGTTAACTGACTTTGGATTAACTGATTCAAAGTTAAAAATTATAGGTCTTTACGTAGACAGCTCTAATGATAGATTGTTTGCCTTTATTACTAACTACACAGATTCGTCTGCTAGTGGTTTATCAAACCCAGCTCCGTCTGCTTCGGCTCATTATATAGCTGTATATAACACAGTATCAAATGATTATACAATTCTTGTTGGTGGTAGCTTTTTAAACTTTTCTGATACACATGAAATTCTAGGCATTGACCTGATAGAGAACTTGTTGTTTTTTACAGACAATAGAAATCAACCTAGAAAAATAAATGTAAACCTAGCTCTAGCAAATCCATATGGCTCATCAAATCCTTACTACACATCTGAAGACCATATATCGGTAGCTAAGTACTATCCGTGTTTCGCTCCAGATCTAAGCACACTTAATGGTGATGGCACATTATTTACTGGGAGCGTGCTTCAATTGCAAACAATACCAAGAATAAACGGGTTGGCCTCACCTCCTCCTTCTCAATCATTTACCGTTGGCTCTAATGCTACAACTAGCGGTGTTGGTGGAGCATTAACATTTTCTGTTAGCTTTGCTCCAACTGGTGCTACAAACCAATATATTATTGAAACTGGAATAACTACAAACAATGGAGTTAGTGGTTACGAACCAGGAGATACGATAACAATAAGTAACGCTACACTATCGGCATTGTTTTTTCCCGCAAGCGTTCTTGGAGACGCTGTATTTGTTGTCACTAGGTCAAACATGGCTAGAACTCAGTCTATGTGGGACGTTGTAAGTCAAAACCTTCCAGATGGTGTTACTCCAAATCCATATTACGATGCTAACTTTACAGGCGATGAAAAATTCTTGTCTGACAAATTTGTAAGATTTTCTTACAGGTTCAAATTTGAAGATAACGAGTATTCGTTAATAGCTCCGTTTTCACAAGCGGCATTCATACCTAAGCAAGATGGATACTTTACGGAGGATTCTATACCTACAAGTATGTTAGACTCAGCTTCTGATAGTGATGAGGTAAGTACTATTAAAAGTACCGTAGTTGATTTTTTTGAAAATAAAGTAAACAAGGTAGACGTTAGCATACCAATGCCAGAAGATGTTGTACTTGGGGATGACACGAATAGCATTTATGATAAGTACAAGGTAACTGAGATAGATATATTATACAAAGAGTCAGACGGTGTAACAATAAAAGTTGTAGACACAATAACGTTTGACGAACTTAAAACAGCGTCCGGGACAGAATACATCTACACGTACGACTCATCAAAGCCAATAAGGTCATTACCCACAAAAGAAACAATTAGAGTTAGTGATAAAGTTCCGTTAAGAGCAAAAGCACAAGCTGTTGCTGGTAATAGAGTTATATACGGAAATCTAACCTTAAGAAGCGCTTCTCTAGGCTCTTTGAGTTACAGCGTAACAACTGGAAGTAAATTAACTTACGGCTCATTTAGTTCAACATCTCAAAGGGAGTACCCAAATCATACGGTAAAACAAAATAGAACATACCAAGTTGGAGTAGTTTTATCTGATAAATTTGGAAGGCAGTCAGATGTGATACTCTCACCAAATTCAACTGTATTTCATCCGTACAAGAGTTCTCTTATGGACTTGGATTATTTAGGTGATTCTTTACAGGTTCAATTTAACGCTCCTATACCAAATGTTTCGTCAAACATAGGGTACATAGGCTTGTACAACGAAGAGGAAAATCCTCTAGGCTGGTACAGCTATAAGTTTGTAGTAAAACAACAGGAGCAGAGTTATTACAATGTTTACCTACCAACAATATTAAATGGATACCCACAAAACATAACTGGTAACGCAGCGTATGATTTGGTCAATGACGAAGCTTATATAACTCTTTTTTCTGATAACATAAACAAAGTACCTAGAGACTTGCAGGAAGTTGGGCCTCAAGATGTTCAGTTTTCAAGCTCTGTAAGACTTTATGGCAGGGTTTACAATACTAGTTATTTATCTACATCAGCTACAAATAGACAGTACTTTCCAGAAAATATAGCTGACGAAGTAACATTGATAGGTGATAGAAATGAAATTGGGTTAGATAGAACCGCTGGCGGTAAGGAGTATTATAGCTCTCCATTTTACAGTATACCAACAGATAATATTGGAGATGTGATTGGAGACGGATCATCATTAGTAGGAGCAAACCCATACATTGGTAGAGTGTCCACGTTGAAGTTAATTGGAGCGCCAGGCGGTGGTGATTTAACCTCTACTCCAGCTCCGGGTGTTACCGACTTAAAAACAAGATTAAATGTATACGAAACAGCACCGTTTGTATCAAACTTAGATATATTTTGGGAGACTAGCACCTCTGGACTTATTTCTGAGTTAAATAAAAACGTAGCTCAAAACTTCTCAAAGACACCAGTTCAGTTAAGAGATTTTGTGTGGAGCTTGTCAGAAGATGATACTCCAGGAACTGAGATTTGTAGGTTTAACTTAGCCACATCTAACAATATTTTATTGTCTAACATCAACACACAGGCAGAATTAATAGAGGTTAGAGATGGTAACGGTGGAGTTGTTACAGATAAGTTTAATATCTATAAAGATTTTGATAATAGTTTTTATATAACAACTTCAGCTGGGGCTTACTTTACTTATAATCAGCATAGTATAATAAGAGATAACTACACCTTTACAATAAAGGCTTCTAATGGGAATACGAGTGTTTCATTAATATCCACTGGATACGGTAATTATCTATCAAATGTATCTCCAAGCGCTACCGCATCTACAGTTAATCCAATACAAGAAATAAGACAACCCTCTGCTTGGTCTGAACTTTCTGTTTTAGACGGAGTTAATGGATCTGCCGAAACATCAGCTCAAAAGACTGGTCTTGTGTGGGAGGTTGTAAAGGCTGAGTTTCAATGGACTAACAATAGCAATCAATGGACAGAGTACGAGACTCCTGTTGGAGATATGTTTAGAATAGTTAAGGGAAGTGGACAGTCTATACCTGAGACGTTGCAGTACAATAATCAATTTGTATGCTTAAATGTTTTAGGAGCTAACTTGAGTTCTTTATACAACTACCAAAACAGAACTACTACAAATGTAAGGGTTACACTTAGATTAATTGACTCAGGAGGAACTGGACTACAGTACCAAACCATACAGTCTACAACTATAAATAGAACAGATTAAATATGGGTGCATTAATTGAAATAAAATACTTCAACTCATTTATAGTTAAAAAAGTTACCACCTCTGGTTCTCCAGCAGGTGGTAAAGCTATTTGGCCCGGTATACCTTGGAATCCATATAGTTTAACATGGCCTACAAATGGAGTCCCGGAGACAGCTGTGTCAAACAATTACAGGTGGTACGTAGAAGAGTCTAGAATTAGAGGTGGTTATAATAACACCGAAACTGGTTATGGTGTTAGGGCTTATATAACCGAAACAAAAGATGATGAAATTGTATCGTCAAATTCATTAATCTACTCAGGTATATACAACGCGCTTACTGATTTTAACGAAACAAACGTATTCTCAGTTGGTGAAAACATAACAAAGAGTGTTGACCCAACATACGGAAGCATACAAAGAATATACACCAATGATGGTAACCTAATGGTGTTCCAGGAAGATAAGGTGAGTAGAGCGTTGATAGACAAGTCTGCAATATACTCTGCTGAAGGAGACGCTACGGTTACGTCAAGCGACTTAGTGATAGGTCAGGTAACCCCTTACTCTGGTGAATATGGAATAGGTAAACACCCGGAATCATTTGCTAAAAAAGGCAATAGAATTTATTGGGGTGACCAACCAAGGGGAGCTATTTTAAGACTCTCCAGAGACGGTATCACAGAAATTAGTGAGTATGGAATGAGGGATCATTTTAGAGATGAACTTTCGTCAATAACAGGTAATTATAAGTTAAGTGATTTGATTGCTTTCGCGGTGTCTGGAACTGGTCAAACAATAAATTTAACTGGTTCTGTAGACTTGATAGAGCTTGGTATGAGCGTGTACGGAAACTACGGTGGTGTTAGTGGTGCTTATGTTACAAACATATCGGTGACTAGTCCAACATCAGCAAGTGTAACCTTTAGTCAATTTATGAACGCTGGATCTGGAACTCTTAACCTATACAAACTTGTTAAAGATAAGGTAGTTGGTGGTTACGATAACTATCAAGACTCTTACGTTGTTTCAATACAGCCAGCTGTAAAAAATCTATCAGTAGGTGATGGTGAGTACAGTACAGTTTCTTTTAACGATTCAAATAACGGATTCAGCAGCTTTTGGGATTACAAGCCAAATATTGCAGATACATTAAACTCAAGTTATTACACAGCAAAGGGTGGAAGTATATGGAAGCACTATGACAATACTACGGCTAAAAACAAAGGTTTGTTCTATGGTCAGCAAACTGAAACTAGTGTGACGTTTGTATTTAACCCAAGCGTGTCTATATCTAAGAATTTTAATGTTGTTTCATACGAAGGAACAAATGGTTGGACAATAGAAAGTTTTAAGTCAGATGCTCAAGGCATTGACCTAAATAATTATTCTGGACCACCTAGTTTGAATGACTACCAAGATGTGACTGCAAACGTCTATAGTTATGACGAAGGAGCTTATAAGGAAGGTGGAACTACCTACAGAGCAGGATTCGATAGAAAAGAAGGTAAGTATGTTGCTAATTTAATTAATAATAGTACTGCTAGAATTGATGAGGTTGTTTACGGAAACGACATATCAGGAATAAAAGGATTTTACGCAACAGTAAAAATAAAAACAGATTTAACGACTGATGTTGGTGGAAGCAAGCAATTATTTGCGGTATCAACTAACAATGTGCTTTCATCAAAATAACATAGTAAGAAATGGGAAGAAAAAGAAGAGAGGCTATTGCAGCTCAGGAAAGGGAGCAGTACTACAACGAACAGGCTAAATTGAACTATAGTTCTTTAATGAATATTAGGAGTCAAAGAGCTGAGATTTTAGACCCGTCATCAGCAGTTACTGATATAAGCGACACGTTCTTTAATCCTTATGCTAATTTAGGTGTTGCTACTCAAGCTGCGAAAATGCAAATGGAACAAACAGACGCTGCGCTTGCTAACACGTTAGACACTCTTAGGGCTACAGGTTCAGGAGCTGGTGGTGCAACCGCTTTAGCACAAGCTGCTTTACAGAGTAAAAGAGAGGTTACGGCAAACATAGAACAACAAGAGGCTAAGAATCAACAGTTAAAAGCTGATGGTGACGCACAACTTCAAAAAATGGTTGCATCTGAAAAACAAAGGGTTCAAGCTGCTAAGGCTGCTGGTATGGAGTTCACATTCTCTGCTGAGGAGGCAAGAACAAATGCTGATTTAGATTTCTACGCAAACCAAATGCAGTTAGCTGATGATAGATCTTATCAAGCACTTGGTGATTTTGAAGCGTCAGTTTTATCAAGAAGGAGACTTTCTAAAGATGTATTTGGCAGTTCGCGTGATTACAATCTCGGAAATCCTTATTAATAATTATTACAAAAAACATCGAAATGGGTTATAGAGATCAAGGAGGAATCAGTCAGAGGGATTCAAGGCCAATAGAGAGGAATGACATTGGAGGTCAGATTGCAGCGGCAGCTGTCTCTACTGTAGGTGGTTTAGCTGTTGGTTTTTTTGACGCTAATAGACAAAGAAAAGCGAAGAATCAAGAGATTATTAAGAATGCTGAGACGCAAAAAATGACGATGCAGAATGATCTTAATAAATCATTTGGCCCTCAATTTGACGATAAAGGCAATATAGTTAAGCAAGCTGCATCTGAAAATACAGATGTATTGAAGCAAACCATGAGTAAAGTATTGGATGATCAAACAGAAGCATTGATTGCGTACAACTCATCAGGTGGGAGCTACAACAGACAGAAGGTAGACCCTATCACCGGGGAGATTAGAACTATTACAAGAGAGGATGATTTAAATCAAATTAAAGCTGGTAACGACTTAATAAATAATGTAGGTCAAACTGTAGATTTATACAATGCCAACCTTGGCAAGATGGAAGACATACTTGCTACCAAAGGAGTTGGTACAGGTAGAGGTCAGATAAACCCAGAGCTAACAGACCCAAAAGTTATGGCTATTGCCATGTCTACTAATCCAAGTAATGGAATAGATATTAAAGAAGAATTTAGTGTTGTAGGTAACGCTACTGACGGATACAGAGTTGTGGCAAAGTACGCTGGGAAAGATATGTCTAAACTAAACGAAGGAAAAGAGTTTGAGGTAGACATGGGGAAAGTGAGTAGCTTCTTATCAGACCCTACAAAGAGTCCAAATAGTATGTTTGGATATATTGTTAATGACGACTGGGATGAAAGAATGCAGCAAAGCTCTAACAAGGTAGGATTGACTGGTAAGAATGGATTAATGAATCCAGAGTTCTTAAAAAATATAGGTACTACAACAAAGGTTCTTCCAGATGGAAGCAGTGTCCAAGTATCTAATAAATCAATTAACTTCAACGAGACTCAAAACTTAGTAGTAAACGATGCTAAGGCATTAGCTCAATTAGTTTCTAAGTCTGGTCCAGACAGGGTGTTATCAAACATACAAGCGTACGCTAGTTACGACTCAAAAACAGGAGAATACTTTATTTCAAAACCTAAAACTGCTGAAGATGGATTTTTACAATATGACAAAAACGGCAGTGTTATATTTGGAGAAAGGATTGTTTTAGCTACAGAGAAAGACGGAGCAACAGAGATAAATTCAGAGTTTTTTGACTTGTCAGCTGGTGGAGATCAATACGGAGGCATGACTAAAGCTGGTTATGAGAATCTTACAAGTATGTATACTATTTCTCAATTGACTGATGCAGGAGTATTTAATCAGCAGACTGGCGTTCCTATTCCTGGAACAAAAGTAGAAAAACCTACAGTCAGAAAACCAACAGAGGGAGAGATTCAAAGAAATATGAATACTGAGATAACAGATAAGTTTATTGAAGAGTTAAAGCTCGCTGAATCTGAAGATGTGTTTGGTGTTTCGGATATTGCAAGGTATGACGATGAAAGGCTTTCTAATATCTCTAGTATTTTAACTAATGCTTTTAAAGGCGAAAAAGGAACTGCTTATTATGATGAAAAATCAAAAACATTTGTGTTCCCAAAACCAAATGTAATGAGGGATGGTGAGTTAGTTCCTTCTGGAGAAAAGCTTACATTTAAGTATGATTTCGAAGCTAAAGACAAAGAGCAAGAAATAAAGAACTTAAGAAGTGCTATTGACACAGAGTTGAGAAATGTAGATCAAAACTCCCTTGATGAAGTAAGATATGGTAAATCTGAAAACTTAGAAGAGGCAAATAAATCTAGATTAGCTAAAAAAGACGTTAAAGAAACTATTGATTTATTAAAGAATCCAGATAATACTAAGCTATATAAAGATGATAAAGTTGTAGCTGAAACATTAACCACTAAATACCCAGAAGTATTTAAAGAAGGAGGTCTTAGTGTTAGACGTTATTATGCAGGAGGGCAGGGAATAATTGTAGAGGATGGCAACGATAAAGAAGTGTTAGACCTTAAACTACCCACTGCTTCGTCCACAGAGGAAGAGATAAATGAAATTAATAAAAAGCTTAGTGACTTTCTTACTGAACAAAAATTAAAAACAAGCGTAGAAGCAAGCACTGAAGAACCAGTGACAAATCCATTTTCTAAAAAATAATAAGATATACAAATGAACGATAAAGGAGAGCAATTTTACGAATATTTAAAGTCATCTAATATAGACGTTCCTGAATCTTATAAGGAATTTCAATCTTCAATGCAAGATAAGAATACCGCAAGTCAATTTTATTCATTTGTAAAGTCACAAAAAATAGATGTTCCAAATACTCCAGAGGAATTTCAATCTGTGTTTTCTAGCAGCGTGGAGGGTGAACCTGTAAATTTTACAAAAGGCTCTGTGGAGCTACAGTCGCAGCCTACAGAGCCTTCAAAGCAGAATGGGATTCCTTTTATAGATAACACACCAGAGTATTTAAAATCCACAGAATCTATTTCAAAAGAACAAAATAAAAAACCAAAAGACTCAGACTTATATAGTTGGGATGACGGAAATAAAAAACCAACTCAAGTAATTTCTGAAAAACAAGCAGAAAAAGATAAACTAGGTGTTAAATTAAATTTTGAAGACTTAGTGAGAAAAAAACTTCAAGAGATTCCTGAGCAAGACAAGATGCTTGAAGATGAGGTAAATAAAGCAAGTGATGCGTTGTTAGTTAATGAAAAAGCAAAGATTGACGCTGATATTGCTTCCCAAAATGATTCTCAAAATTTTAAAACAGACTTTGATAAAGGGTTGGATAGCATTATCAATAATGCGTTCCCTATGATGATGGGTGACTCTTCTTTTAATCAAAAGATGAGATTTGATTTATTAAACGACCCTGAAAGATTATCTAGATACAGACAAGATAAAACTATAGATAATGAAGAGTCATTTCTTATTCAATCTGAATACCTAAGAAATAAAATCACTCAAGAAGCATCGGAATTACAAAGTATTGAAAAGCCTACTGACTTCTTATCTTATATAGAAATTGAAAAGAAAAAAACAAACTTCATAAATGATTATGCAAAGTTTGTGAATCTTCAAACAGAAAACAAGCCTATCATAGATAAGATAAGAGAAGATCAAGAAATAATAGACGAATTAAATACAGGAGGTGTATTAAATTTTTCTAAAGACTTAGCTTTCAGGGCATTAAATAGCTTAAACAACGTTGCCACTGATTTAATAACTCTTCCAGCTACTCTTGCTTCAAGCTTTGAAGATATTACAGGTAGGGGTGATTTGTACACTATATCTGATAGAATATTAGACTATGCTGATAAAACATATAAAGATAAACTACTTGTAAGTGAGAGACAGTTTTATAACGAACAAACTGGAGAGTATGATTTAGGCGGTGCTTTTTTAGGTGCGGCAGATCAAGTGGGTATATTAGCAGCTTTAGCTTTGGGAAATGTATACGCTGGAAGAGCTGCGTTGGCTTCAACAGAAGGTAGTTTATTAACTTCATTTGCTAAAGACGCTTTAGTTTCTTCATCTCAAAACGTATATACTGTTGCTGGTGGATACGCTGCTTCATTAGAGAGTAATAGGAGGGATGCTAAAGAAATGAATCTAAGCGGATCAGATGCTTTCGCTTATACTCAATTCATGTCTTTACTAGAGGGAGCTACAGAGCTTATAATGCCAGATAACAAAATTTTCTCAAAAGAAATTAAAGATATTGCTCTTAAAACATTTGCATCTAATTTATCTAGAGGAAATCGTTTTGCTGCTAAAGAAGCGTTAAAGAGTATTGGAGAAATAGTTGGTAAAGAGAACTTAGAAGAAATTCTTGTCTTGGCTGGAAAGACATTTCAAACTGGAGCTATAGCTATTCAAAATGAAGATGTTGAAGTTTACTTACCAACTTTGGGTGAATTAATCAATACTGTAGCTACAACTACTATCGCATCTGGTACTATTCCAACTATAACAAGCTTGAATAAAAGAAAGCAAATTGAGAATCAAATGATACTCAAAGCTAGTAGAGACTTAAATGGAACTAAACAGGTTTTGGATCAATTTGTTAAAAAAGGAATAGTAAAAAAAGAAGATGCGAACGCATTCTTAAATAAGGTAAACAAATCATTTGAGGCGGTATCTGAGATACCTAGTAGCTTCACAGAAGAGGAAGCATCAACTACTTTAGATCAAGCAATAAGGCTTACGGAACTTAGAGCAGAAGCAAAGAATAAAAAAGGTGTTGCTAAAGAACAAATAGATGAAGAGATAAAATCTTTAGAAGAAGAGATAAGGATAAAATCACAAGAGGTAAAAATAAAAGAAACTGAAAATAAAGATAATACAGGGTTAAAACCTAGTGATCAAGAAGCAGACCTAACCTCTGAAACAGTATTGGAAAACAAAGCTGTTTTTAACGAGGTTTCAATCACTATTTCTAGCGGTGAGTCTGTCAATGAGGTAAAACTAGATAACGCTTTAAACGAGGCTTACGATGCGTTAAACCAGCTAGACGGGGTTAATACCCAGGAGGCTGAAATAATGCGAGAATTAATAGAAGATGAAATTCAAAAGTTAGAAAATTATGACAATATCACAACGACTGAAACTAGAAAAGTTGCCGAAGAACGTACAAGGACAGTTTCTAAAAAGACTCCAAGAAAAACAATCCCAAGGAAAGAAAAAAACTTCGTAGGTAAGAAGGTAAAATACACAGACGGTAAAGGTGGTGGTGCTTCAGGTACAATATCAGTTACTCAAACTCCAGACGGAAGGGAGTACTATGTTCTTGAAAGTGCTAATCCAACTGTGGTGGAAGGAGATGAAAGAAAGGTGTCTCAAACTGATACCCTTCAGCAAAAAGTAGTCTTAGGTGAAACATCGAAAGCTTTTAATGACGGTGTAGTAAACCTTGACAAAGAAGGTAATCCGACTAGTGTTACTTTTAAAACTAAAGAGGGAAACCAAATAACAATAAAGTCTCCAGAAATAGCCGTAGCTGTATCTGAAGAGAAGGTTATACAGCAACAATTTGACGAAGAGACATTTAACGAGACTTATTTAGAGTTTGTTGGAGAAGAACAAGTTGAGGTTAAGAAAGCTCCATCTGAGAAGAAGGTCGCTGTTAATACTAAGCCTAAATCAGAACCTAAACAAGCTTCTAAAACAGATAAGGAAAAACTAAGAGAAAAATTTGGCACAACTTCTCCTAAATTTAAAAAGGGAGAGCAAGGGGATACTATTGACACCTCAAACAAAGAGGAGGTACAAGATGAAATGGATAACCTACCAGAAGAAGTAGCAAATTTTGATGCTCCATCTAATCTAACTACAAATGAAAAAATCAACATTGGTAGTTTAGTACAAAGGTTTGGGAATAAATTAAAGAGTCTTTGGAACGGAGGCGTAATAAAAAACATATCTGACTTTAATGGCATACCTTTTATCTTTACTATATCTGACCAACTATCTTCTGGCGCAAAGGAAAACCCACTAACAGGCAATACCATAGACTTAAATGGAGGCTTAGGGTTTGCTTTGACTGAAGGTAATGAGAATAATGCTTGGGCAAACACTGCTGAGGATAAAGCAGCAGAAATGCTTAATAATGCGCAGGAAGTCTACAGAAACAATACTGAGCTTTTTGACAGGTTGTGGAAAGAGAAGAATCTACCTTACGGACATATTCCTGTAGCAATAGTTAAGATGGGGCAAGAGTCTATACTGACTAACGAAGCACTATTTAGACTGGCGGCAGACAACATAAAGACTCACTTCTCAGAGGAAGAAAGGAGAAACTCTTTGATTGGTTTGAAGGAGGACATAAAAGATTTTATATACTCTACTAGTAGTATTATTACTAAAGAAAATAAAAACAGAAAAAAGAAAGGCTTAAAGCCGCTAACAAAGTCTGAGGAACTTGATTTGAGAAATAAGGTATACTCAGAAAATAATGTTATTCAATTTATTAAGGATAATAACTTTACCACAATAGATGAACTACTCGATAACTTAAATAAGTTGTCGCCTATTGGAGATAGAAGACAAGTGTCAGACTTATTATTTACAGGAGGTGTAGGTAAAGACACAGACCCAACTAAGGGAAGGCCATCTAAAAAATCTGCTTTTGCGCTATTAGGCAACAAGGGTAAAGAGTACAATAAGTATATCCACACACAGACACTTAATAACATACTAAAAGAAGAAGCAACAAATAATATCCCAGAGGAGCATATAATTGGCATTACCTCTATTGATGTATTAAACCCTCAGCTTACAAAACCAAACCATAGAAACTACCCTGACGGAGTTAAAGGCCAAATGCTTGGGGTACTAGAGTCACCTGTACACGTTGCAGACGTTTTCCCAGAGGTTTACGCTAGGATATTTGCAATGAATAAGCCAGCGGTTGGAGGTGTAATGCCTTCTGTAAGAAAAGTTGTGGGGCAAGCTGTTGCTGCGTCTGGACAGATAGCAGCAATTAAAGCTCTTAGAGGAGCGAAAATAAATGATAAGCTAAGTGACCTTAACAAATTACTGGGTCTTTTAAAATTATCTTTTCCTAGCGTAACTGTTGTAGATACTAAAAAAGAGTTTGACAAGGCTTTAGATTCACCAAACGTTAAAAAGTTTGTAAAAGACGGGGAGGTAGTCTACGGATTTACTAGTGACGGAAGGGTATACCTTAATCCAGATAAGTTAAGTTTGAACACCCCACTACACGAATTTTCACACGTGTGGATGTCATTTTTGGAAGAGAATAATCCAGAATTGCTTGAAAAAGGATATAAGTTATTAGAGGGTACAGAGCTACTTAAAAGAAAAATAGAAGAGTTTGGAGACACTATATTAGCAAGGCAAGAAGCAATGGCTGAAGCGATTGCTAACAGAGGTGAAACAATAATTGAAGCAGGTAAAAACTCAAAATTTAAAAATTGGTTAAATGCTGTGTTTTCTTATCTTAAGTCTAAGGTTAATGGTTTTGAAGGGATGTCCCCAAAAGAGATTCAAAACATGAGCTTAGAGGATTTTGTAGATAATTCGTTAGCAGCTATCCTATCAGGCAAAGAAATAACAGAGAAACAAATTAAGTCAGTTGGGGTTAAATTTTCAAAAGGCAAGCCTTCTATACAAAATATAATAGACTTTGCAAAGGAGGAAGGAATATCTAACAAAGATTTAATAGAATTCCTTAAAGAAGAGGGTTACAGTGACTCTGCTATAAATAAAGCATTTCCAAAATCAAAAGCCGCACCTACATCAGTAATTGAAAAAGACGCGGTTAATGTAAAACTTATAAAAAACCTTAAGAATAAAATATCTAAGCTTACTGATAATAACGAGGCTAGAAAGGTAGTTGCAGCAGAGCTTAGGGTATTGTTAAAGGATTCAAGTTTAAGTCAGTTTTCTAAAACAACTGTAAATAAGGTTATCACAAACCTAAAGAATACCACAGTTGGAAATATGCAGAAGATGCTTGACAACGTTGGTGACGCTATAGCTAATGATGAGACAAGAGTAGCTAGAAACAATAGATACAAAGCAAGGGCTAATGCAATTAAAAATATAGCCAAGATAGGAGCTTTGAAGGAACTACAAAATTCTCTTATAACCGCTATAAGAATAGACCCAAAGTATTTATCAGACGATGCTTTAGCTAGGTATGACAGCATCATAAGTGATTTATTGAATGTAAACAAAAAGTATGATAATTCAACCAGGGAGGAATTTAGTAAAAATATAAATTACATCATAACTTCTTACTCTAGAGACTCAGTAAAGGCTAACAATATCGCTACGCTTATAAATGACTTAATAGATCCTAGCAAGAGCATACGATCAAATCTAGCAAAAATGTTAAAGGATGATATCCTTACAAAGGAGGAGCATGACATCATAACTAGATTTAGTGTGATTCTAAATGAATCGTCTATAGTTGATCCTATGGAGGGATATACAGACGAGGAATTAGCTGAATACAAATCAATGATTGAGTCTGAAAATCGTAAGGTAATAGAGAGTGATTTTATTGAAGCTATGGCTAAAGCCCAGTCTTCATTTATCTCTTTAATGTCTGGGGAGAAGGTGTACGTTGATAAGGCTAACAAAATAACAGTAGAAGACCTTAGAGATTTAAGCGTTAGAGATGCTAAGTTAACTGTAAGAGGCATCGAAATGATGAGAGCTGGATTTGTGACACCTAGTTTAGTTCAAGGAATTATAAAGATTGATGGTCACAGAGCTGCAAACAAAGTTCCTCTTCTAGAGATAAAAGAATCTGGCGTAATAGATAAGGTATACAGCAGAATAAAAACTGGAGCAACAAATACATTTAAGTCAAGAAAAAATAAGTCTACAGCTGTTGCTGATAGAATTTCGGCAAGTCCATTAAAGAATCTTGAACAACTATTCGATGTTGAAAAGGAAATGAAGGACGGTGCTAAGAAGTTTAAAGCCACATCGTTGTACGAGTCTTTGTTCAGACCTTCTTCTGTTGCTCTATCAAAAGCTCAAGATGATTTAAAAGTAGCTGAAACAAACTTAAAAGCAGCAAACAATCTTTTGTCATTCAACCAAAATGAAAGGTTTATTCAGAAAGCCAAGATTATGATCTATCAAATACAAAGAGAATTTGATAGCAACAAAGGCAATAAAGAGGTAAACCCAGCTATTGATTGGATTAACGCATCAATTAAAGACAAGGACACGCTTCTTAGCGATAAGGAAATCAAGGCTTTAGAAAAAATAAGAGATGAGTTCTTAGTTGATGGGCAGATAGACGCTAAAAGTATTTTCGATAGTTTAACTGAAAAAGAAGTTAAAGCGTTAAGACTTATAGATAAAGTTTATAACAGCATCCAAGATAAGGCAACGGTTGATGCAACAGCTCAGGGATTGCCATTTATCTTAAGAGAGAACTACGTACACTTACCAAAATCCTCAAAGCAGACTGACCAAGTAAGTGATGACTTCAATGATTTGTTTGAAACATTTAAAAACCCATCAATAAAAAGCAAGGCTTTAATACAACGTACTGGCAAGACTCACTCAGTATCATTTGACCCGGTATCAAACGCTTACGCAGCATCGAGAAAAGCTATAAATAGCTACTATATGTACCCAGTCGTTAAGTCTGCAAAGGTGTCGTTTAGTAGCTTATCTAAAAAAGCTGAAACTAAGTTCTCTAAAGACCTTGTTTCTTCGTTGGAGGATGTTTACGACACTATTATTAGAAATGAGTTCCAGGCTAATGTTAGAAATAGCGCTGTTATTGAAAAGGGATTGGCTTGGTTTGGTAAGGCTGGATACTTATCTCAATTAGCTGGACCAGTTAAATCTGTAGTCGAGCTAACAACAAATGCGACACACGCTATGTTCTTGAATCCAGCAGCTTTTGTTAATGGAGAGAAAATTATGTTTAGCGAAAGCTCAGAAATAATTGATGCGGCACTTAGGTTTACAAATACAACACAGGGTTCTAGAATCACTGGGAACGCTGACCTAGAAAGCTCATCAAGCGTTGAGTCTAGGTTGTTTGAAAAATCAAAGCTGTTCTCTAACGAAGAGATGACTAGTGAGTTCTCGGCCAATGCAAAAACTGTATTTGCAGCTGCTAAAATCCCATTTGATTTTGCTATTAAATTCAACGAAGGACTTATATCAAAGCCAGATACATTAATAGCTAGACCTTTGTTTATTGGTGTGTTCAGTCAAGAGTTTAAGAAATTAACAGGGCAGAAGTTAAATTGGGAAAAAATGGCAAATGACGAGGCTTATCGAGAAAGATTTGCCGAAGCTATAGACCAGTCGTCTGCCGCTGCTGACTCAGCTGTAATCGACAATGCTGCGTCAAACAACCCTTTTGACTCTATACCTAAGAATTTGGCTGACCCAGACGCTTCTATGATAAAAAGAGCGTACCAAACCATGAACGTGTACATGAGTAGGTTTAGAATCTTTGAATACTATTCAGCTTTAAAAGGTGTTCAAAACCTATTTGGCAAGGGCGAGATAACAAGAATGCAGGGAGCAATGCTTCTAACTGGAACTGTGGTTAGAATGTCAATGTATAAAATGGCAATGGAGACTGTCTTTAGCTTAATATTTTCAATGCTAGGAATAGACGATGATGAAGATGAGATAAATCCAAGCACAGACATAACAAGAAACATCTTGGGAGGTATAGCCACACTAGCTTTTGGTAGAAACTTAGGTAACTTTGCGCAGATGCCAGTAAACTATGGGATAGAATGGCTAAATGAGCTGTATGGCGAAGGAATAACAAGAGAGGGTGAATATAATCCGTATAAAGACAGTGTTGTATTTTCAAAAATAGCTTTGAATCCAGACCCACAGGATAATGCGTTTCTTAATTTAATTGTTTCTTCTTTAGGTTCTTTTACACCTGTAGTGAAAACAGCGTTAAGAGCTAGTGAGCTTTCTACAAGAGTTCAGACAGGAAAAAACGAAGAGACCATTCAGAAGAATAAGGATGAGTTATTTGAAAGAATACCATTTGAGTTAGCTGGAGAGACGGGAGTTATACCTGGATACAAGGACTTGAGAAAAATATATCTGAAGTATTTATTCCAAGGAATTAATGACGCTAAAAAAGAGAAGACAACTTCTTCTGAAAGACCTCAAAGATCAGAGCGAGCGGAGCGTCCTGAACGAGCTGAACGAGCGGATCGTCCTAGTAGATAAAGAAAAAGGGAGGTATCAATTAAGATATCTCCCTTTTTTATTGAACCAATAAAACCAAATCAGGTGCGAATATATAAAAACATATTAAACCTGTATAGCATAATTAAAAAATAATTATCCATCACAGCTTAAGCAGTTGGTATCAGTAGCCATCGAAGCTATATCTCCCCTTAGCACAGACTCAGTTCTTACATAGTAAAGAGTCTTGATTCCCTTTTTCCAAGCGTCCATGTGTACCCTGTTTATAAACTTAGGATCAACCGTAGAAGGAAAAGCAAGATTAAGACTGACGCTTTGGTCTATATACTGTTGGCGTATACCAGCTTGATTAACAACCTCTAACTGATTTATCTCCTTAAAGGTTTTGAATACTGCTTTGGCCGGGAACATATTAGGACCAACCAAAACATCTTCCAGCTCATCTATGTCTTGCACAGAACCACCATCAGAAAGAATCTTATTCCAAATACGATCTGTGTTCAGATTATTTTCACTCAAAACCCTTTCTAGTGTAGGATTTTTTCTAATAAACGTTCCCTTAAGTGACTGCTCTGTAAAAACATTAGCTGCCCAAGGCTCAATACCAGAACTAACATTACCACTAAGTTTCGAATTAGAAACGGTAGGAGCAACAGCACGAAGATGCGTGTTTCGCATTCCTGTACCAACACACCAAAGCGGCTCTCCGAAAGCTTCTGCAAGAGCCATGCTTGCTCTCTCTGTTTCAATCTTGATTTGACTAAAGATTCTACGAGTCTCATACTGCGATAGTAAACCTTCGAAAGGTAATCCTTTCTCTTGAAGGTAAGTGTGCCATCCAAGTACGCCCAGTCCCAAGGCACGTCCTTTCTCAGCAGAACGCACGGAGTTTTCAAGCCCAATCTTACCTTTTGCTTTTTGAATAAACTCTTCAAGAACTCCGTCAAGAAACCATATAGAGTCGTAAATAACATTTGTGTCTTTCCACTCATCGTACTTAGCTAAATTAAGACTAGACAAACAACAAACAAAGCTGTGGTTCTCATCTGTGTGTAAGACAATTTCAGAACATATGTTTGTCATATGAACCTTCAATCCAAGCTTCTTATACTGCTCTGGATTATGTTTGTTCACATTGCCCTTGAACATGATGTACGGCTCTCCAGTAGCTTTACGCTTTTGAAGTAGCTTACTCCATTTTGTTCTAGCTTCGGTATCACCGTCTAATAGCTTTCGCATGAACTTATCTCCAACTACAGCACACTGGTGCAGGTTAAGAGACTGTCTGTTTACATCACCTCTAGGCTCTCTAATCTCAAGCCAATTCTCAAAGTCATCATGCTCTATGTTTAGATTTACACTTGCAGCACCTCTTCTTACAGACCCTTGATTTGTAGCTAGGATAGATGAGTCATATATTTTACAGAAGGGAACTACACCGTCAGATGTTCCATTCCCTTTTATGTTAGCACCAGCTGGTCTGATTTGGTTAATACCAACACCAACACCACCGCCATGTTTTGCAAGCAGCATCATCTCAAGATTCTTACCTCCAATATCAGCGATTGAATCAGCAACATCAATACCGAAACAACTAATAGGCAATCCTCTTGACGTGCCTGTATTAGAAAGCACAGGAGACGCTAAACACAACCAACCCTTCCATATGTACTCAAAGAAAGTTTTAGCCATCTCAGGACGGTCTAAATGAGCTGCAACAGTATTAGATACTCTCCAGTAGGCATCTCTTGGTGTTTCATTGTTTAATAAGTAACCACCCTGTATTGTTTTCTTGTACACGTCTGAGTCTGCCCACTCAGGATAGTCAACTCCTTTTACCCAATCACTACTCTGCATCTTCTTTTCTTTTTTTAATTTCCTCTAGGTTTTTGTTCTTTAAAGACTCAAGCGCTTCGTTATACTGCGGCATCATCTTTACTAGCTCTAGTGTTCCTACAGCAATCTGCTTTGTTTGTTGCATTTCATTAAGTAGGTACTCAACTAGCCTTGTTAGTGATTCTACTTTCTTAATCGTTTTTAAAATTGTACTCTCTTTCATTTTATTTAATTTAATTGTTCCCATATGTTCTCAAAGTCTTCTCCTTCGTTTGCTTTACTGTAGTCTGTTGGTCTTACTGAAAAGAAATCTGTATGTGTGTGTCCTCCAGTCAGGTGATAAAACCAGTCTAATTCTTTAGCGGATTCATCATTGTAGTAAAATATACTTCCGTACCCTATTTCATTTAACTTCTCGTTTGTTCTTCTTCTTATGAAGTTTTTAAGGTCTTCCTTTTTAAGGTTTTCTAAATCACCGTACTCAAACATTTTGTCTATGTACTTCTCTTCTAGATCAACCATTATTTTAGCAGCCTCACTAACCTTATCCTTGATCTCTTCCCTTAGACCTTCTTGCTCATCACACATCTGATTGAATAGCATACATCCCATCTTAGAATGAAGAGATTCGTCCCTTACACTCCACTTCATTTGTTGCCCAATACCTTTGAGTAGGTTACGTAGCTGGAAGCTATAAAGAACAGCAAAAGCAGAATACAAAGAAACACCTTCTGCGAAAGCACTAAATATAGCCAAAGACGTAGCAATTCCGACCCTATCGCTACCGTTGTAAGCCACAAGATTATTAAATCTTCGAGCCGTATTCTCCTCATGTAAAAAAGCTTTAAAATCATTAAGACCTAATGTCTCGTTAAGGTACGAATATGCAACAGCGTGTATAGTCTCTTGCGACCCAAACATCATTGCCATTTGTTGTATCTCGTGCTTCGGAAACCAAGACACTACTTTTTGTGTCCAATAATCAGAAACAGCACACTCTGTTTGTGCGAAACCAAGAAGTATGTTTCCAACTAAGTTCTTCTCAGAAACTGTTAATCTTTCATTCCAGTCTTTAACATCTCCAGACATACTTATTTCTGTGTGCAACCAAAATGCTTGAGCCTGCTTTAACCATCCCTCCGTGTAGTACACCGGGTACTCAAAAGGTTTGTACTCTATTCTCTCATCAAATAATCCCATATTAACTACTGTATATTATTAGCGACATATATATAAATGGAAGATAAACAGTGTCTGTACTTTTAATAAAAGACTTGTTCGTCTTTTTATTTACTTCTTCCGTTACGTAATTTCTAAAACCAATTAGAAATCCAGGGTACAGACCTACACTTATTTCCCAATTCATAGCATATCCATTAAGTGTATCGTCTCTTCGTCAATGCACTGATAAAACCTACTCTGCAAGTGTTCAAATGCCTTGTACTCATCATCGGTTAAATCTCCCTTACCGTAATTCCTGAGAACATTCCTATACTCATGTATAGCAAAGAATAATTTATCAGCCATAACAGCTCGAAGGTGCGATAATTTCTGATCATTATCAGTGAGGTCAAACTCTAGTATTGCCTTACCTGTCATTACTTATTGGTTTTGAATTATTTTTTTTATGTCACCTATTGTTTTTATCCCTTTATCATCACCATCTATCACCACAACTGGCGTATCATTTGGTAATAATTGAGCCAATGGATTTTTCCATACTGCTACTTCATTCATAAAAGCAATTTCAATTGTTCTCTCTGCATCTGTAATAAACAGGGATGGAACTTTGACTCCAAATATTGTTTTCATTTGATTTTTTTTATTAGTTCTATAACTATGTCACACTCTTTTTGGTTTTGAGGCTTATACAATATTACGCCTTTTAAGTTTTGTTTAGCATAATACTTAAACAATTTCCACCTTAATGGGAAACTCTCGTTAGCCCTTCCTTTGCATTCTATTATAAACCTGTTACTTACAAAGTCTGGAGTGTAGGATAGTTTAAGGACTTTTTTACGACCTCTGTTTATCATATCTCCCTTTCCGTTTGCCTGTCTTTCGTAAGAATCTTCATCAAAGAAAAAAGAAGGTATAAGCTCATATGTTTTACCCTCGTACTCAGCTTCTATTCCAGCTTCCTTTAAAGCTTTGTACATATAACACTCTAATCCAGATAGAAATTCTATACCATCGTACTTAACTTTATTAGACCTTACTGGACCAAGTTTCTTTTTTAGTTTCATCTTATGGGTATTTAATGTATTCTACTTTATCTTCAGTGACTGGGTTCTCTAAAAATCTATCAATGACTTCTTTTGCCATTTCTAATTTTCGTACACTATTTGAAAGACTTTTACATGGAGATA
>Ga0208795_1000099_pt1 | contig 40008 bp, 60 predicted proteins | sample CB_VirMetaG_6_FD_184541 | JGI IMG/M metagenome (GOLD analysis project Ga0208795, IMG submission 184541) | Freshwater to marine saline gradient viral communities from Chesapeake Bay - CB_1508_2 Viral MetaG (SPAdes) (version 4) | ecosystem: Environmental > Aquatic > Marine > Coastal | place: USA... | reverse complement strand
CGCACGAAGGAAACTCGAACAGTTCTCCCCCTACGATAAGGACCGGATCATTCACGACATCATGGGGCTGATGGAGAAGTCACAATGGGTGCAGCTTGTTGATCATGATGCCCGACGGAACAGTTTCACATGGATCATCAACCCACAACTGGCCGTAGTGTTTAAGGAGCAGCGGGAGATGGTGATTCGTGTCAAGCAGAAGCGTATGGATGAACTGATCCGCAAGGCGAAGGGTCCGGGTGCCCGGTCTTTTGTGCCCGGGTATGATCCCGAAAAGATGGACCCGAAAGAGATCGATGATTCAGAAGACTAGACAAAAAGAACCCCGGACACCAAAGAGGGGATATGTCCGGGGTTCAGGGTGCCCTCGGGAGAGGGTCTTCTGGGCTGAGGGTTTAGATTACCGTCACAACAAGGCACTGTCAACCCTCTCTGCGTCGCCTGCAGTTCTCAATGGTTGTGCTGAACCTCGCCAGATGCCCCTCGAAGAAGTCGTAGACCATTAAGAGCAACCCGAACACCAACACCATTAGGCCGACACCCAACAGACAGAACACGATTAATAGGATAGATCCCCAGTTCATATCACCACTCCCGCCAACACTGTGAGGATGCAGGCTATAGTAAACATGCTGGCAATTAACACGAATTCTTTAATAGTCATCACTCCACCCATTTCCATGTTCTACGATGTACAACAGCACCAATGGTAGCCGAACACACATTGTAATTTTCGGCAATCTTTGAGGCGTTCCTGCAGATTTTATACTCTTTACGAATTTGTCTGACCTGCTCAACGGTTAGTTTTGCACAAATACCCGCCGGACTCTTGATACCATGCTGTTTCAACACAGCGTAGATGGGACCCAATGATACACCATAAAACTTAGCCATATCTGCAGCGGACATGTTCGCCCGTTGTCGTCGCAGCACGGGTGCCGGGGTTGCTCTCAGTTTATCGGTATTATTCATCGTCTAACCCTCCAGGATACTGGGGCAGAACACTTCCGCCCGTCTAACTAATTCGAGTAGTCGTATGCCCGTTTTACCGGGACTCCTCACCCCTAACTCCCAATTGCGATAAGTGGAAAATGGGATTCCCACATGATCCGCCATTTCTGGGATGGTCAGATCCAGACGTAACCGCCAGTCTTTCAATTGATCACGATTCATAATTTCCATACCTCTCTATAAAATCGGCCTCACTTGGGCCTGTTGAATGTTGTGCGCACCAGACAGTTGACCCAGCCCGATGGGGGAACGGCAACCCATCACACATACACTTTAACCGCTTGTTCCTGGCTCGCTCATAGGTCTTGACCGACTTCAGCCGGTCTTTACCGCAACCAGGGCACATGGGTCGCCGGGTGTACTCGTCTATGTGCTTAGACAGGGACACCCGGCGACCGCAGTGGGCCTTATCGGTGCATCGGTGTGGGTGGCTCACCCTTCACCCCTGAAACCAAGCCTTACGACCTGCCAGTTTACCAGCTAACTCACCCAACGCTTGTTCATGGGTGCCCACACCCGCGAAACTCTCTACTTCATTGTGGCCTAACCCGATAGATCTCACCGCGCTATCAATAGCCGTGCTGAACTTATCATACCCACAACCACCAGTAAGGGTACCGCTCGCCTGATACCATCTGCCGTCAACCAATATCCACAACGCCGCCAGGAACTGATAACCGTATGTACCCGGCTTATTAGTCACATACACTTTACAATGCATGAAGGATCTAGCCCGTTTAGATAGAGTCCCGTGCGATGCTTTCTTCGCATCGTCCAACAGATGAAACTTATATTCTCTATACAAAGCCATTTTATCAATGCGCCGGGAGATGTTCGACTCTTTCAGAGATTCGATGATCTGTTTCCTGGTTGCTTTTACGTATTCAGTTTTCATGATGTTTCCCTCTTTGTTATCGATATTGAAGCCCATAATGGCTCCACATAAACCCACCAGTCGATATGATGGGTTTATGTAGGACACTATTCGGCCTGATTTAAGTAACGCATTGCTTCGAGTTGCCTCGCAAGGCGGTACAGGGCTGGATGTACGCCTCTACGCTCGACGTAACGCCTCGCAGCGTACCTACCCCACCTGTTGACGTTTTGAGCGGCTCTCAGGGCAACCTGAGCGGCTGGGGTTGTTGGGACGATTTGTAAATTATTCATGCTTTAAGTTCCTTACAGTCGCCGGACGTGACACGATGAAACCCGTTAGCAAACTCTACCCAGTTTTTAGGATGAGCTATACCCGAATGCTGCATCACCGATAATAGATGATACATCAACTGTTTGGCGATTTTATCATCGATCCCTACTTCCAGAGAACCACACCATAATGGCCAGCATGAAAAATCTAGATTGGCTCCCCGGAGATTGGCTCCCCGGAGATTGGCTCCCCGGAGATCGGCATACCAGAGATCGGCTCCCTGGAGAGTGGCTCTCTGGAGATCGGCTTCCTGTAGATTGGCTTCCTGTAGATTGGCTCCCCGGAGATCGGCATACCGGAGATTGGCTCCCCAGAGATCGGCATACCGGAGATTGGCTCCCCAGAGATCGGCATACCGGAGATTGGCTCTCTGTAGATTGGCTTCCTGGAGATTGGCATACCGGAGATTGGCTCTCTGTAGATTGGCTTCCTGGAGATTGGCTCCCTGTAGCGAATCGCCTTTATGTGTATACAACACTTCACCCGTGTTTTTGTGTTTAATTTCGATAGTCATAATATCAGCCCTCTTTATGTTTATGTTTTTGCGTTTCAATGATGTTCCGTGCCAACTCTGGCCAGATGTTGTAATGTTCCGAGAACGCCTCCACGGTCAAGAAGTTATTAACCCAGTCGTGATATAATACTTCGTCGTGGATGTTGCGGATGTCACGGCCTATGGTGTACGCGCCCTGTGAGATCGCCTCAGTAGACTGCATTAACAAGTAGCGCGCAAAGGTCTCAACTTGATTATTGAAGTCAGAGCCAGGATCCCCCTTGTCTATCGCTCTGCAGTATTCGAGTTCTTTAGTCCAATTGATCATAATATCAGCCCTCTTTTCTCAGTTTCATTTGTTCCTCTATCACCCGACCTACTAGTGGGGATTTGTATGTCCGGGATGCCGGGTTGTTATAGTCCCGAAGTAGTAGGTTCAATACGGCCGGGTTCATTTTGCGAGTGGTGTTCATGATGGAGCCCTCTTGTGTTTCTCTTGATGTGGTTAGAGTATGACAGTCTCCATTGGGTATGTCAACCCCACTGGGTATCTTTTTTCACTGGGTATCTTCGTTTGCCCGGTTTCCGCAGTGTGAACAGTGCGACCGGGTCATGTCGGGAGATATGGGATTCTGGGAAAGATGATTTGGATACTTTTTGATTTCAACATTTTTTCGCGGGTGCGCGTGGTCGCGTTGTTCACAGTGTTTTTTCCTCAATCGAATCAATAACCTACAGACCCCTATTTTCTTGGGAATTAAACTGCTGTTCACACTCACCCCATTTAATTCCCAACGGTGGATACTATTTCCCGTTTACCACGGGCGCACTGGTATCAGTGCGTATCCAAAGGATACTTCCCTGCATCTCTCCCGGTCACAGTGGTATAAGATATCCATTGGGGCTGTGTATAACTGTACTAGTGTGAACAGTGCGACCGGGACAAACGGCAACCCGGATTCCCTGCCGTATGGGTCATACACCGGGCAACCCGGCTTCCCTGTAGCAAGGATCCCGTTTGCCGAAGGGGGGAGGTAGGGGGGAGGGGGGACCGGGATTCCGGGGTTCTTCTGTGAGTGTGGGGATCAACCCAGTTCCCGAGAATAAAATTTCAAAATACCTATATAAGTATTCCCTAATACGGGAGACCCAGTTCCCGAGAATAAAAATTTGAAAAATAGTTATCCACAACCCCAGCGAAAAGGCGCCCACGATAACCCGGCACCCACAACACCCACACTTCACTCTATAAAAACATCGTGCTAGACTCCCGTGATATGAGAACCCCACTTTTCATTGACACCGGTATCCCCCATTGGCTGCAACCGCCTAAAAGGGACAGCAACCCCCCGTTCGCCGAGCAGACGTGGGAGCTTCTACTCGACTGGACAAGAGAGGGTGGCACATTGGCAGCCTTCTGCCGGGAGAACCCTTCGCCCTCTGAAGGCCAACTTCGAGCATGGATACACAAGGATGAAACTCGGAAAGCCGCCTACAACGAGGCCAAGGCAATTGGTGCTGAGAAGATCGAGGAAGAGATGATCGACATCGCCGATGGTACCTCTCAGGACGGCTTGATCCTCAACGACACCAACCGGGATGCCCTTCGGATCAGCACCAGGAAATGGCTGCTGGGTGTGTGGAACCGGGATCGATATGGTGAGAAGAAGCAGATCGACATGGGTGTGACCATCGACATGGGTGAAATTATTAATGAAGCCCGAGCTAGGGTGGAGAACGGTAAAAGGCCTGTATTGATTGAGAACGGTGAGGTGGTTGACGGTTGACAAGGATACTGAATTAAATCATTATTCGAGTACCTATTACCTTATTCAGGAACCATCATGAGTAACCTGTCTATAACAGAATACCAGTATGCGGGGATAGCGGATAATCAGACAGCACTCCAAGCAGGTCTGGAGCCAGCGGTAACCCGGCAGAACGTCACCTTCACTACTACACCAGCGGTACAATCCTCCGCCTTTAATGCCAGCACCAAACTTATCCGTATCGTGTCAGATGCCGATGCGCGGGTAGCTGTGGGGAGTAATCCAACAGCCGTGGTCACTACGGACACCCTCATCGTGGCGGGGAATGCAGAGTATTTCGCGGTAGTACCCGGTCATAAGATCAGCGTAATCGAGGTGCTATGATGATTGATCCAAAAGTGCTAAAGGCGATCAGTGAGATTCGGGATGTTGTTAAGATGATGACAGGTCCGAAGTCGAACTTTGATAAACGGTTCAAAGAACTGTCGGACCTTCACGAGAACGTGGTCAAGGATCGTGAACAGGCGGCAACCCTACACCAGAACGCCACCATAATGGTTGAAGAAGCTACGAGGCTGAAGGCGGAAGCGGACACGTCGAATAGCAAGTTATCGACGAAACGCGAGCGGTTGGACAGGGATGCGGTTATTGTGAAGACCTCGCAAGAGAAGCTGAACGCCGATGTGACCGAGTTCACACAGCGCGACATCGAGTTGACCAAAGCGGAACGAGCGTTTAAAAAGTCAGTACGTGACTGGGAGAAGCAGGTTGCCGATGAGCAGGACAATTTAACCAATCTATCAGAACAACTCGACCAGCGTATGCAGGAGGTCGAGGCTCGTGAGCAGCGTCTGAGTGACATGGGAGTGGTACTGAAGTGAACTCTGTTAAATCGCCTCCTGGGAAGGCCAGAGCCGTGGGTATTGTTTATGACAAGCACGGTAGAATCAAAGTGGATGACTGGGACTCCCTGTCACCTGAACTGAAGACTATTATTGAGAAGGAGTTGGCTAATGGCCGCGAGTTATCCCACAACCAGCGTTCGTAATGGCATGGCTGACCACATCGTAGACCAACTCGATGGGGGTACTGTTGAGTTCCAGACGAGTGGTGATGTAGAAGTAGCCACTTTGACATTCGGTACCCCGGCGTTTGGTGCAGCCGCGTCCGGCACAGCCGCCGCTAACGCGATTACCTCGGACTCAAGTGCCACAGGGGGCACGACAACCAAGGCGGTACTGAAGAGCAGTGGTGCCACCATTGTGGTCGCCTGTGCCGTGGGCACCTCGGGGGCGGACATTAACCTCTCGAGCACGACCATTGGTGCGGGTGACACGGTGAGTTTATCCTCGTTGACCTACTCTGCACCGAGTTAACAAGGGTGACAACGTGGCAGGAGTTAACGCGCTATGCGTTTGTTTTCGCCATTGGGTTTCTGTGTGGGTCAGTAGCCGCACTGATGTTAGTTCAACCACTGATTAGGTAATTGAAATGCCAGATTACAAAGCAATAGCAGATCGAGCGGTCGAGATTATCGGCAGTGCTGACCCTGCGCAATATCAAGCCGCATTTGATGTGATGGCCGCAGAAACAGTCTCCATAACAAAAGACATCGACACGGCTGATATTAAAAAATATTTGATCCTAGCTGATAAATGGCTACCGATAAAGATCAGTACAGAGGTGGCCGCGCAGATCACGATGGATGCGCTCAGCGTCTTTGAATCTTTCCGCTTAACTGACCCAGTGACCGGGCCGATGGTCGCCGCGAAACTTGAATCAATGATGGATGCACTGATTACCGCCGGTCTACTTAATATAGATGACAAGGCAGAGATCATGTCTATGGGTAATAAATCACAGCCGAAATGGTCGGGATTGAAACCGGGCCACGTACAGAACGCGCTTGAATACAGAGCAGGAGGGTCGGTTTAATGGCTACAGGTGATGCGCTTTATTCAGCAGGCACTCAGACCACGGTCATCACAGGTGGTGCTACTAGGGCGACAGGTGCTTTCTCTACGTCTGGTGAGGTCACGGCGTTGTCATCTAACACCTATCCTATCGGGGATGCTGTTTTATCTTGTTCGTTCTCGGTTGCTCCCACTGAGGGCGACAGAGTACACCTGTACCGCAGAGATATAAACATAGACTCTACGAACGATGCTACAGCCCCAGAAGCTGGATATGAACATATTTATTTAAGATCGTTTCCGGTTAAGGATGTAACCAGTCAGCAGTACATTTCGTTACCAGGGATTCCGTTGGCGTATGGCGACCAAGAGTTCTACATCGAGAACGATGCAGACCAAACGATGGATGCCGATTACACGGTTAAAATCACTCCATTGACCTATAAGGCGTCCGCGTGAGTTTAGTCCTTCCTGACCCACGGTGGGAAAGGCCAGAATTGTTATATCCCGCCATCCAACCAACTTGCCCGGTAACAATTGACTGGTCTGACCCTATCACTGAAGGTCTAAAGGCGTACATACTCTTAGGTAACGGCGTCCACGATCTTGTGTCAGGGCATTATGCTACCGTGGAGAGTGTTACTGATCGAGGTACGTTGTATGACAGCATAGATGCACAAGGGCGTTGCCTATTATCTGACATAAGCTCTAATCCACGCATTTTTTATCATCGGTTAATGACGCTGCTCAACGATAGCGCAGGGACGCTATTGTGTGTGGGCCGTTTGTTTAGTCACTCTACAGTCACCGAAACTCAGTACCCATTCACTGCTCGGGAAAGTACGTCAGGGGGAAATGGTCGCATGTATTGGGGTGTTGCTGGTTTCTCAGGGAATAATGGCAAAATTTCTTATAGCTTAGAAGATTATACAGCAACCGACACAGGTGTGAGTTTTGAGCTTAACAAAGATCTGGCGTTCGGTTTAAGCTGGGATGGCAGCACGGAATACTGTGCGTATGATGGTCAATACATCCACTCCAGAGCAGGAGGCAATCTAACGACCCACCCTGCGGCTTTTTCTATGGTGGGGCTAGTTAACTCATCAGGTAATTACGGCTGGGATGGGGTTCAGTACGCTTACGCGCTTTGGGACAGGCATTTGAGCGAGGCGGAAAATTTTAAATTCAATGTCGCTCCTAGACACTTCCTAATCCCGTCCTAACCTATGCGCCCGAGTCGAATAATATTAGCAACGGGTGGTGGTAGTACAGTCACCGGCACCGGGGCAATCACGGAGGGGGTTGGTGTTGTATCCGGATCAGGGGTTAGAGGGGTAACCGGGTCAAGTACGATCGTGGAGACTGTAGGCGCTATTGCAGGAATAGCCACAAGAGAAGTCACCGGGTCGGGATCATTAGCAGGATTGGTTGGGGTCATATCCGGTTCAGGAACGGTTGGGAATGTCGTTACTGGCACAGGTGCGATCGCGGAAGGAGTGGGTGTTGTATCAGGATCAGGTATCCGGGAGATTATCGGATCGGGGTCAATGACAGAGTTGGTTGGTGTACTCTCTGGTACGGGTTCCCGCGTCATCACAGGATCGGGATCATTGACTGAATTAACAGGAACCCTCTCTGGGGCAGGTTCCCGCGTCATCACAGGCTCAGGGGCTGTTACGGAAACCACAGGACGTATCATCGGCGTCGAGGTGCCTTCTAACATAGGAGGCGGTGGGCGTGCCAAGATGGGTATGACTACCATTGGTAGGATCATGAACTAATGGAGAAGAAACAACCCAGTTCCAAAGAACAGGAGTTAATGAAGGACCTGCTTCAGTTCAAGTACGACCCCTACGCATTCTCACTATACAATTTCCCGTGGGGAGTAGAGAAGACCCCTCTGGAGATGTTCGAGGGGCCGAGGAACTGGCAACGTGATGACATGATGCGTATTGCCGACCATCTTCAGTTAGATCAAGAGAAGCGACGCATCGGACTACCACCGACTCCGTTATACCTTGCCAGATCAAGTGGTCGTGGTATCGGGAAGTCGGCGGGTGTTGGAATGCTATCAGACTGGTTCATGAGTACGTGGTGGGGCGGGACTGAGATCATCACAGCCAACACGGAAGCTCAGCTACGGTCAAGAACAATGGCTGAAGTGGGTAAATGGATCACGATGGGTTTGAACAGCCACTGGTTCGACAAGAGCGCAACCAGTGTTCGACCGGCGTCATGGTTTGCACAGCTTTTACAAAAACAGTTAAAGATTGACACCCAGTACTACTACGCCGACGCTCAGACATGGAGTGAGGAGAACCCGGACGCCTTCGCGGGGGCCCACAGTATGATTGGCATGATGCTGGTCATGGATGAAGCGTCGGGCATCCCTGACAACATTTGGAGTGTGAGCGACGGGTTCTTCACGGACTTGGCTGAGATGCGATTATGGATATGCTACTCGAACCCTCGAAGGGCAAGCGGTCGATTCTTCGATTGCTTCCATAGTAACGCGGGATTCTGGCAAACCAAAAGTATTGACAGTCGCACAGTGGAAGGCGTCGATCAGTCGGTCTACAATCGTATCATCGAGATGCACGGAGAAGACAGCGATCCAGCCCGTGTTGAGGTGAAGGGACAATTCCCCAGGCAAGGTGATGCACAGTTCATCTCTCGGGAAGTGGTAGTTGAAGCCCAGAAGAGAGAACCCTTTTATGATCCTGACGCACCATTAATAATGGGAGTGGACATCGGTCGTGGTAACAATGACTTTTGTGTGGCACGTTTCCGCCAGGGTAAAGATGCCAAGAGCATACCCCCGACCAAGTGGAAAGCCCCCACCTTTATGGAATCGGCCAGGAAGATCGCGTGGTTGATGGACAAATACAACCCGGATGCCGTGTTTATCGATCAGGGTATGGGATCTGCGGTGGTTGAGATCCTGAAGAGCATGAAATACAGAACCCGAGAAGTGGCATTTGGGGGAAAGTCAACCCGTGACGAATATGCCTATAAACGGACAGATATGTATGCCTTTCTCAGAGACTGGTTGGTTGATGGGGGTTGTATTGATAAAGACCCCGATTTGTACACGGATCTGACTGCCGTGGAATATAAGGAGTACGGCGCTTCCCGTGATAAGATTATCCTGGAGCGGAAAGACGAGTTGAAAAAACGCATTGGACGGTCGCCGGATGATGGGGACGCCTTAGTGTTAACCTTTGCAGAACCGGTAGCCCGGAGAGACATTCGGGCAGCAAGAAGAAGCAGAACCCCTGTAGCGAAGGGGCTTGACGCCCCAGTGCTCTGATGCTACGTTTCATTTAATCACAATAGGAGACGAATCTATGTCCAGTCTATTCGGTGGGGGCGGTCCCACTCCTCCACCTCCTCCACCTCCGGCACCCACTCAGGATAGTGCGTCAGTGCAGGCCGCTGCTGCAGAAGAGAGAAAACGTCGTCAGTTGGCACAGGGTCGAGCATCGACTATTCTAGCCGGTGAGGTTTCTGATGAACCAGAAACCGCACGTAAGAAACTACTGGGATCATAGAAATGGCTGATAACTTGGGTCAAGATTCCAGAGCAGACGCTGTAATTAAGCGCGCCGATCAACTCAAAGGGAACCGGTCTAACTGGGAGTCCCACTGGGAAGAGGTGGCCGAACGGGTATGGCCCAGCTACAGCACCCTGTTTGAAGCGGGGAACTACGCCGACGCTTCTAAAGGGGAAAAACGCACCCAAGAGCAGTTCGACTCAACCGCCTCGATTGCCCTGACCCGGTTCGCCTCTGCCATGGAGTCCATGTTGACTCCACGGAATGGGATATGGCACCAGCTAAACGCGACCAACCCCGATCTAATGAAGATGCGGGAGGTTCGGTTATGGTTTGACGAAGTAAATCGACTACTGTTCAAGTACCGTTACATGCCGAACGCCAACTTCGCATCCCAGATTCACGAGATTTACATGTCGTTGGGGGCGTTTGGCACAGGTAGCATGTTTGTCGATGACCTGATCGTGCGTGGGCGGAAGAGCGGTATCCGATATAAATCTATGTTCTTGGGTGAGGTGTTCTTCTGCACCAATCATCAAGGTATCGTAGATACCGCGTATCGTCGGTTCCCCATGACAGTTCGTCAGATGATCCAGCAGTTCGGAGACGCTGTACCAAAAAGTATCGCAGAGAACGCAGATAACAACCCTGACAAAAATTACGAAGTTATCCACTGTATTCGTCCAAACGATGAGATGGAAACGAATAGGGCTGACTTCAGGGGTATGCCGTTCAGATCAATCTATGTTTCAGTAGAAGGTCGAGCCGTACTGAAGGAAGGGGGTTATGAAACCTTCCCGATGCCTGTCAGTCGTCATGTCACTACTCCCGGTGAACTATACGGTCGTAGTCCGGCGATGCAGGTTTTACCGGCCATCAAGACCCTGAATGCCGAGAAGAAGACAGTTCTGAAGCAGGGTCAGCGAATTGTAGACCCGGTGCTGCTTGCGTATGACGATGGGGTTTTGGACTCATTCAGTATGGCCCCTGGTGCCCTGAACTACGGTGGTGTGAACGAGCAAGGTCGATCCCTGATCCAAACACTACCCACCGGCAGCTTGGCAATAGCCAACGAGATGATGAACGATGAGAGGGCCGTGATTAATGATGCCTTCCTTGTCACCCTGTTCCAGATCCTTGTGGACACGCCTCAGATGACCGCTACAGAGGTCATGGAGAGAGCCAGGGAGAAAGGGGCACTATTGGCCCCGACGATGGGCAGACAGCAATCTGAGCTTCTCGGACCCATGATTGAACGGGAACTCGATATTCTGAGCCGCCAAGGTAAATTGCCGCCGATGCCCCAAGTCCTGATTGAGGCTGAGGGTGAGTATAAGATCGAGTATGACTCCCCCTTATCTCGGGCACAGAAAGCTGAGTCAGGTGCAGGCACCATGAGAACAATCCAGTGGGCTGCAGAGATCGCGGCTCAGGCTCAGGATCCGTCACCCATGGACTGGTTCAACTTTGATGAGATTGTTCCATATCTGGCCGATGTGAACGCTATGCCGGTTCGTTTCCTCACCAGTGAGGATGACGTGAAGCAGAAACGCCAAGGTCGCCAGCAGCAGGCTGAGACACAACAACTCATTGACGCAGGCCCATCGGTGGCCGCGATGATGAAGTCGGGTGTTGGAGCACCCACATGAGTGTGCTGGAGAGGGCGCGCAACTTCCTGTCTGGCCGACAACGGGCCTACAAGCTGACGTTTGGCGGCGTGGCCGGGGACACTGTATTGCAGGACTTAGCCCAATTTTGTAGAGCACACGAATCATGTTTCCACCCTGACGCTCGCGCATCGGCGCTGATGGAGGGGAGGCGTGAAGTATGGTTGAGGATCAAGGAGCATCTTGATCTAACAGAAGAGCAACTGACTGAGTTGCATATTCCACAACAAAGGAAGATACAGAAATGAGTGAAGAAGCAATCACCTCCGGTGAGACCGGGGACGGTGGTGCCAATACTGGTGCCGCAAGTGTAGATACGGGTACCAGCGATCAATCGTGGTACGCAGGGTTCGATGAAGATACCCAAGGCTGGATGGAGAATCGGGGTCTAACTAAGCTGGACCCAACGGCAGCCCTTGAGAACGCTGTCAAAGGTTTCCGTAACGCAGAGAAATACGTGGGCACCCCCCACGAAAAACTGTTAACCCTGCCTGACTTCGACAAGGCGGATAAAGTAGAACTGGATCAGTTCTACACCAAGCTGGGACGGCCTTCGGATGCTAATGGGTACGAACTGCAGGTGCCAGAGGGTCAACCCACTGAGTTTGCGGATTTTGCTAAAACCATGTTCCACGAGGCGGGTTTAACGGATCGACAAGCGAAGGTTATTAACGAGAAGTGGAATGACTACGTTGCCGGTCAGGGTGAGTCACAGGTTGAGCAGTACCAGGAGAACCTGAAACAGCAGGATGCTGCGCTTCGGAAGGAGTGGGGGGAAGCCTACGATGATCAGATCGACAAGGCTAAATCCGCTGCCCGTGAGTTCGGGTTACAGGAGAACCAGATTGACGCTATGGAGAAGGCCCTGGGGTTCGATGGTCTAATGAAGTTCATGTCGAATATTGGTTCCAAACTGGGTGAAGACACCTTCATTACAGGCGGAAACAGTAATGGTGACTTTAACGGTAAGCTCACCCCAGCAGGTGCTCAGGCTCGGATCAAGCAGCTTCAGGGTGACAAGGATTGGTCGTCAAAATACATTGCTGGAAACATCGAAGCCCGTGCTGAGATGGAGAAACTGATGAAGGCTGCATACCCCGATGTCTGAGAACGCCGTTCACGACACCAGAATGCGATGCCTTGAACTCGCACGAACTCTCGTCAGCCCGTCTGTAGATGATATGGCTGGCGAGGTAATTAAAGTTGCACGAAAGCTTTACGATGAAGGTATCTTGTGCAATGATGTGAGTAATACCAGGGACACGCCCAGACGCGGTAAGCGTAGAGGCCCCCAAGGGAAACAACCAGATGGCCCCTCTCCTGATGAGGACACGCCAGGGAATGTGATCGCCTAAAAGGGTCGCAATCTTTTGTATTATCATTAGGAGACTGAAATGTCTGTAAATATCCCTACACATTACGTGCAGCAGTACAGCACGAATATCCAACTCCTGCTTCAGCAGAAGGGGTCCAAACTCCGCAACGCGGTGACCATGGGTTCCCATGTTGGCAAGCAAGCTTCCCCGGTCGATCAGTTTGGCGCTGTTGAGATGCAGCCGGTATCGGGTCGATTTAACGCCATGCCCCGCGTTGACGCGGCCACGGATCGTCGGTGGGTCTTCCCGTCGGACTTCGATCTGCCTCAACTTATCGACGAGTTCGACAAGTTGCGCCTGATCACCGACCCGTCTTCGGCCTACGTGGCAAACGCTGTCATGGCCGCAGGTCGCCAGTTCGATAAGCTGATCTGTGCGGCCTTCACCGGCACCGCCAAGACCGGCGAGACTGGTAGCACTTCGACCATCTTCACCGCTGCGAACGAGGTGGATGTTGCCGTTGGTGGTGCGAACTCAAAACTGAACGTCGCTAAGATTAAGGCTGTGAAAGAGTTGATGATGGCGAACTTCGTCGATTTCGACATGGAAGAGGTGTTCATCGGTATCACCGCTGCAGACCATGCTTCCCTGTTGAACGAGATCCAGGTGATCAGCACGGACTTCAACTCCAGACCAGTTCTGGTCGATGGTAAGGTCCAACAGTTCTTGGGGTTCAATTTCATCCACTGTGAGCAGATCGAGACCTCTCTGGCTGGCACCAACGAAGTAACCCTTCCGGTGTGGGTCAAGTCTGGTATGTATCTGGGGCTTTGGAATGATATCAACAATTCCATCTCCCGGCGTAATGACCTGCAAGGGGAACCTTGGCAGCTTTACACTAAAATGACCGCTGGTGCCACCCGTCTTGAAGAAGACAAGGTGTACGCTATCGAGTCTTACCGGGCATAATTAGGAGAGTATCATGGCAACAGAAGATCTTAACTCTGGTGTAATTACCAATCGAGACGCCACTCCTGTGGTGTTGACTACCGCTAACCCCGGCACAGTTCGCCGCGCCTACGGCAAGGTCGAGTGTGCTGGAGGTGATGCGGGGTCTACTTATCGGTTCTGTCATGTTCCATCGAATGCAAAGATGGTACGGTGTTTCTACTCATGTGACGACCTCGGTACCGGTGTTACGATGAACGTCGGTCTATATCAAACCACTGGTAACGGTGGTGCGGTAGTAGATCAAGACTTCTTCGCATCGGCGCTTGATGTGGCCACTGCAGCAGTAGGTATCACCGAGATCACCTTTGAACGTGGTGCCACATTGATCGCAGAGGCCGAGGAGCCTTTGTGGGAACGACTGGGTCTGTCAGCAGACACTAATCGTGACTATGATGTTGTAGCAGTATCCGCGTCTGCGGCGGCTACCGGTACGATGGTTGTTTGGGTGGAATACGTAATCTAACCCGATCGGAGGGGGTTTCGGCCCCCTCTTTTTCCACTAATAGGAGGCTATCATGGCCGACAAGTTTTATTCCGTAGTGTTGGGTGAGGAGATGACTCACGAGGTCACTGAAGGTGCATCTACTTCAAGTGAAGCAATCGAGTTGCGAGTTGCTGACTCAATCTACACTACTAAACTCGATGTGATCCTCGGTCTTGAGGCAATCATGAACCATCTCAAAACGACCGAAACTAGCCCAATCGCGTAGGTGACCTATGGCATCTGAGGTTGGAATATGTAATAGAGCGTTACAAAAACTGGGTGCCTCTTCCATATTATCGTTGACGGAGGACAGTACCGAAGGTAGGGCTTGTAATCTCGCTTATAAGCCGGTGAGAGACGCCCTGCTGCGCTCACATTGGTGGTCATTTTCCATAAAAAGGGCAAGTCTGGCCGCGTCCTCAACGTCCCCTCTCTTCGGGTACGACAACCAGTTTCCATTACCAAGCGACTATTTAAAATTGGTCCCACCGGATCATCGTGAAAAGGTCTACATGACTGACTGGAAACTAGAAGATGGGTTTATTCGTACCAATGACGATGCACCATTGGAGATACGATACGTCAGCCGGGTAACCGATCCCAACAAGTTCGACGCCCTGTTCATCGAAGCCCTATCTGCTCGATTGGCGATGGAGATGTGTGAACAATTAACCCAGAGTAATGCTAAACGGCAGTTGGCAATGCAGGAATATCAAGACAGTATTCGGGAAGCAAGAAAGCACAACGCATTCGAGAACCCTCCTGTGGAGGCCCCAGACGGCTCTTGGATAACGAGTAGGTTGTAATGAAGGCATCTCCCAGCCAAGAGTCATTTAACGCAGGAGAGTTTTCTGAGTTGATGGCTGCCCAGGTACGGTTCGACAAGTACCGAAATGCTGCCAAGATAGTCGAGAACATGATTCCGCTGGTGCAAGGTGGGATGATGCGCAGATCGGGTACTAAGTATGTAGCCGAGGTTAAGACCAGTTCTAAGTCCACAAGACTAGTCTCGTTCCAGTTCTCAGTAACACAAGCATATATCCTAGAATTCGGAGACCAGTATCTTCGATTTTACAGGGACCGGGGGCAAATCGAGAGTGGGGGCTCCCCCTATGAGATCAGCACCCCTTATGTCGAAGCTGATTTATTCCAGTTGAAAGTCACCCAGTCTGCGGATGTGATCTATATCACACATCCCGACTATACTCCACGTAAATTAAGTCGGACAGGTCATACCTCTTGGACCTTGACAACGATCAATTTCCTCGACGGTCCGTATTTGGTGACCAACGTCGGTACCACGACCATCACCCCCTCCGCTACTACAGGGTCTGTTACTTTAACGGCCAGTGCCGCCCTATTCGCTTCAACAGACGTGGACCGGTTGGTGCGTTTGAAACACTCATCAACATGGGGGTATGCTAAAATCACGGCATACACAGATACCACTCATGTCACCGCTACAGTAATCAGCACTCTAGGCGGTACTGGTGCCGTGACAGACTGGCGACTAGGGTTGTGGAGTGATACCACCGGATACCCATCAACCTGCATTTTCTTTGAAGACCGGTTATGTTTTGCTGGAGGTGACTACTCTCCCCAACGAGTAGATATGAGTGTAGTGGGCGATTATGAAAACTTCGCCCCTTCCGCAACAGATGGACTGGTTGCAGATGACAATGCTGTAGCGGTCACTTTAAACGCGAACGACGTGAACGTCATTCGGTGGATGGTTGACGATGAGAAGGGTCTGCTGATAGGAACAACCTCGGGGGAATGGATCGTAAGACCTTCTTCTCTGCAAGAGGCTATCACACCGACTAATGTCGCAGCCAAGAGATCGACTGCTTACGGAAGCGATAACCTTCAGGCACTCCGGGCCGGCAAATCTGCCCTGTATGTACAGCGAGCGGGACGGAAGGTGCGAGAACTGGCCTACGTTTACGAGGTGGACGGGTTCCGTTCACCGGACATGACCATCCTGGCAGAACACGTTTTGGCGGGAGGTGTGACGCAGTTCTCGTATCAACAAGAACCTCAGTCCGTAGTCTGGTTTGTCCGGGCTGACGGTCAACTTGTGGGATTAACGTATGAACGGGATCAGGATGTGATTGGTTGGCATCGACATATCCTCGGTGGGTCCTTTGGTAATGGTGACGCCGTGGTGGAATCGGTAGCCGTAATTCCAACCCCGGATGAAACAGCCGACGAACTGTGGCTAATTGTTAAACGAACAGTGGATGGGGGGACTGTGCGATATGTCGAATATATGACCCCCAAGTTCGACGATACAGGCACAGAGGACGCGTTCTTCGTGGACTGTGGGCTGACTTACGACAGTACAGCAACAACAAGTATTAGCGGTCTTGACCACCTGGAAGGAGAGACATTGCAAGTGTTATCCGATGGATCTACTCATCCCGATGTCGTAGTAACAAGTGGGAGTGTTACGCTGGCTAGATCATCAAGTGTGGTCCATCTAGGCTTGAAGTATATATCCAACATACAGACCTTGCGAATCGAAGCGGGTGCTGCAGACGGGACTGCTCAGAGTAAAACCAAACGAATCCATCGGGTAGGCATACGACTTTATAAAACCCTTGGTTTAAAGTTTGGACCTTCCACATCAACACTGGAAGTTTTACCATTTAGAACTTCTGCTGACGCGATGGGGAGTCCTCCTGCATTATTCACCGGGGACAAGTCCGTGGCGTGGAACGGTGGATATGAGAAAGAAGGTTACATGTATTTCCGGCAGGATCAGCCGCTACCGTTCACCCTACTGGGTATCTTCCCGCAGCTTGTAACCCAGGATCGATAATGGATGTCGTGCCTTTTAAGAGAGAACACTTGATGAACATTCTCATCCAGAACCAACAAGAAGGATTCCAAGAGATGTTGACCCCTTTCGTCATGAGGCAGTTGGAGAAAGACGGATTTACGGCCATAGACGACGGGGAGATATTAGGGTGTGCTGGAGCTACAGAACTGTCACCCAATCGAGCTTTGGTGTGGGCTTATATATCACGCAATGTAGGTTCCCGAATGATACATATCACCAGAGCGGTTAAAAGGTACTTGAGCATCGCCCCTTACCGCCGTATCGAAATGGATGTGGACTGCGATTTCCCAGAAGCCCACAGATGGGCACGGATGCTGGGGTTCGAGCTTGAGTGTGAGCGCCGCCGCGCTTATACTCCAGATGGTAAGGACTGTGCATTATATGCGAGGGTTTTGTAAATGGCTGTGCTAACTATAGTAAGCATGGCGGTCTCGGCGATGAGTGCGATATCCCAAGGTCGCCAGCAAAAAAATGCTGCTGAATATAACGCTGCCGTTGCCAACAACAACGCAATCGCCGCAAGACAACAGGCAGCAGCAAATGCACAAGCGCAAGATCGAGAGTCGCGCAGACGTATTGGTGCGGTAAGAGCGGGGTACGGTGCATCAGGGGTATCACTGGAAGGCTCTCCCTTGGATATTATCGAACAATCCGCGATGGAGGCCGAACTGGATCGTCAGAATATACTGTACGCTGGTGATCTGAAGGCGCAGGGATACGAGAACACAGCGACGCTGGAACGGTCGAAAGGGAAGAATGCGATGTCTAGTGCATACTTTAAAGCAGGCAGTTCGTTGTTATCCGGTGCATCCAGTTACGGAATGAATAGGACAAGTTGATGCCAAAAATCAGAGAATACACCCAACAAACAACTGCTCAAGGCTCCATTGGGGGTCGGCAGGCTACTGCGCAGGACTTCGGAGCGAGTCCCTTTGGTGACATGGCTGATGCTGTCAATCAGATCCAACAGGTTCAACAGAAGAAGCAGAGCCGGATTGATACGATCCAACGTGTTCGTGCCCTAAATGAATACGACACGTTTGCCAGAGATAACTTAACCAAGATCCAAGCGGAACAGGACTTCACAGACCCCCAAGTCCTATCATCTTACGGTGAGGCTCTGGCGGAGAAGAGAGATGAGCTTCTTCAGGGTCATGGGGGAAGCGGGGACAGCAGACTACAGCTTGAAGCGATGTTGGAACAGGCGCGTGGGAGTCACGCGGGGACGGCCTCGAAAACGGCAATTCAATCCCAGAAGGCGTTGATTAACGACCACATATCATCAGTCAGAAAGACTCTCTCCAGTCAGGCAGGTGTTTCACCAGACCTGATAATGGAGCACATGAGTTCATGGGACGCCGAAGTCGATCAGATGTCAGGTGCCCTGAGTGAAGAGGAGCAGACTGCCCACAGACTGACTGGTCGCGGTGAGATATTGAAGTCTGGTGTCCAGACCCTGCTCATCCAGGGGGACTTGAGTCAAGTGGATCAGTTACTGTCATCACCATTGGTGATTGATTCCATGTCTGCCTCCGATATGCGGTCGATGAAGTTGCAAGTGGTTAAGAAGCGCAGGGAAAACGAGATTGAAAATAACAAGGGTCTACAGAAGCTGCAGGAAACGGCTCAAATATTAGGTGTACCTGTTGAGCAGATCACACAGGATCAAAGGCTGAGGCTGGCCGGGTTAGCACCCACAGCAGGCCCGCAGTCTTACGCCGATAAAGTGAGGGACGCGGAGACCGTGTTGGGTCGGCAGCTAACGCAAGATGAAAAGCAAAACATCGTTGGACTGGAATCCTCTCAACCTGACTTCGGTAAAGGAATCATTGGGCAGTCCCTAAATATCCTGAACGACTCAGCTAACGCAGTGGCGTATGGTTTGGCTGATGAGCGGGAAGTCACGATGTTTGAGTCCGCACTGAACGAATACATGAAACCCCAACAGTACAAAGACCCCCAGACAGGGGACATCCAAACCATTCGCAGAACCCCGGCCAGACACATTCTGGAAGCAGCCCGTCGTGCTGGTATTCCGATCCCGGGGGGTCAGGCTGCTACAGGGGAGCAGGTTGAACAGACACCGGAAGTAGCAACTGATAAGTTCTTGGATTTGAGTGGGGAGGCACCCACTGTGCCCCCGGAGGAGACACTGTGGGCTGCCGCAGGTGCAGGTAACGTGACAGGGCCCCTCCCGGCTATTCGGCAGCAGGTTGGTCGGCTGCCTGTGGTGGGAGAGAACATCGGAGGTATGATCGGGTCTGGGGCGGCAAACCGAGCCAGAACAATGATCCCTGCATTACAGAACCGACTGGTCAACGTGTTCCAGAACAACCCGAGGTATGCTGAGGGTGAGAGGGTGAACATCAAGGAGGAGATTTCCATCCAACCTTCACTAATCGACAATCCTACTGCCTATAAAGAGCGGTTGCTGGCCGTGGATGACCAACTGGTGGCCAGGTACAATGATGCCATTAAGAATACATCTGATATGAAACTGGATGCAGAATATCGGATGCAGGCAATGCGGGTTGCGGTCGGCATCCAACAGTTCCGGGAACGTTTGGGTATCCCACCAAGAGTGAAGACGGTTGATGAGGCGATGTCTTACCCGCCTGGATCGATTATCATCGGACCCAATGGCAAAGAGTACCGCATCCCAGAGAGAGGTCAGAATGCCGGAGAATAACCAGTCTTTTAACGATTTCGACCAAATGCTGATCCCGGTGGACGGGAGTGCGGCACCGGCAGATGATTTTGACAGTATGTTGGAGCCTGTTGGTCAGGGTCCCACTGCTGTAGCGATGGGCGGTGCTGCGGGTCAGGCTGGTGCTGGTGAGATGGTCGAAAGCGGCTCCCTTTTAGGTGGTGCGATCGTGGGCGCCCGTGTTGGTATGCAAGCCGGTGCTCAGACCGGAGTCCCTGCGATGACAGCATTGGGCGGCATTGGTGGTGGGTTGGTAGGTGCATTTGCTGGTCGAGAAATAGGACAACAGGGTCGCAGAGTGTTATCCGAAACCAATATCCCTGGTACTGATACCGCGTTTGCGGTCAACTCTGTTGATGATCTGCCACCGGATCTTCGACCTGCAGGCATCGCGGGGGAAGTGTTCTTCGGTTCCGCAGTGCCAACCACGATGACGATGAATGCCGCTCTACGCGGGGCATCGTTTGAAGGTAAAACACTCGTTGGGAAGTGGACCAATTCGATGTTAGATACAATCCGCTCCTCCCCTAAAGCATTCATGACAGCAGAAGGATTTTCTGCTGGAGGTGCTGCTGCTGGAGGTGCCATCGCGGAAGAACTGGCCCCCGGTGAAGGAGGGGTGCGACTGGGTGCCGAGGTTGCTGGCGGATTGTTTAACCCATCCAGACTCCTGGCGACCAGCGGTCGTCTCACTAAACAGGTGTGGGATCGTGTCTCTCAAACGCTATCCCCTGCATCCCGGCAGAATGAGGCTGCACGAATCCTTCAACAAATCGTGACCGATGCGGGGGAAGATCCTGTCATGTTGGCACGAATGTTGAAGGAATCCAACTTAACGGGTACCAACCAAACGATTGCTCAACTCACAGGCTCTCCGGCTTTAGCTGCCATGCAGAAGAAACTAGGGGAGTACAGTGCTAACTTCGGCGCTGAGACAGGGAGAATGGCAACCGAAGGCTTGGACGCGGTGAAGGACATGATCGGCGCCCTGCATAATATCGGAGACCCTTCTGCTTTAAGAGAGGCTGCACGGTTGAAGAAGCAGTATTTCTCTATGGTGTTGTCATCTCGTCTACAAGCGGCTGAAGGAGAGGCCCTTTCCGCCGCGCAGCAGATAGCACGGGACACCCCAGATGCTGTTGCTGAGATCAGCACAAAAGCCAGAGAAGCTGTGGGAACAGCCCTCAGAGAATCCCGCAAGGTTGAGTCTGAACTGTGGGGAAGGGTACCCAAGGACATGCAGATGTCGGGTGATAATTTTGTGGAAACATTGCGCTCACTGAAAGCGGAGCTACCTTCCACCACGAAGTTGTCCAGTGTGGAAGGGATGGGTGAGATCCTATCTTTTGCGAAACGGGTAATCCAAGACAAGACTCCACTGACTACAGGTGAGATGATTCTTTTCCGCAGCCGTGTGCTGGAGTTGCAACGGGATGTGCTGAAAGGGGCAAACGCCAAGCCTTCGGTGGCTCGGAGACTCGGTATCGTGGCTGACTCCGTACTTGATGATTTGGACGCCAAACTGAAAAACGTGTCCATCCCTTCGGTGCCCGGAGGGTTCAATGTCGCAGAAGTCTATGACGAGGCTCGGTTCTTCTCCCGTGCGCTGAACGAAACTTTCAAGCGATCTTTCGTGGGTAAGGCGTTGGCAGACTCCGCCTACGGTCAGACAGTATCCCCGGAACTCATGCTGCGAAAAGCAATGTCGGGAGGACGGGAGGCTGCTTCACTAAAAATGCAGGAGCTTGAGGATGCCACGACTTTCCTGAAAAGTATGAACCGTGAAAGTGCTGAGTCCCTGCAAACCTTTGACACGATGATTGACTCCCAGGAGAGGATGATCCGAATAATGGCCTCTGAATCCATTGACTCCGCTACCGGGAAACTGAGTCAGAAGAAGTTATCCGACTTCGTGAGGAACCATTCTGAGTTGTTAAACAGGTTCCCCGAAGCAAAGGCTGATTTAACAAAAGCATTGTCCTCCGCAAAAGCGTTGTCGGATTTGGAAAACTCGGTCAACAATGTAAATAAACTGGTGTCACAGAAAGCAGCATTCGCTAAGGTGTTGGAATTCGAACATCCAGTGGACGCTGTGAGGAATGCGATCAAGAGCAAAGAACCTATCAAAGCGATGTCGGGTTTGGTGAGACTTGCTGGAAAAAACGAGGATTCTCTGGATGGACTGAAGGCATCAATTTATGATTATGCTGTATCTGCGTCTACCACAGGACAGCAGGGGTTGTCGTTGAGCAAATTCAGTAAAGTGATGTTTGACCCGATTAGGGAAGGGCAACCAAGTCTGGCAGAGTTGATGGTTAAAACCGGGGCGATGGATGCAGGGGATCTGGATAGAAGCAAAAAGCTGCTGCTTGAGGCAGCCCGGATCGAGTCAACTTTTAGACCCGGAATGGCGGTGGATGACATAAATAGTCCCTACGATATGATGGTGGACTTGATGTCCAGGGTCACGGGCGCAGTCGGTGCCACTAAACTGTTCGGAGGTAGTGCGCAAGGGCACGGCATCCTGGTTGCCGGTGCTGGTTCGAGGTTCGGGCAGTCGGTGTTCAAGAAAGTACCAGCCGAAAAAGTCAGAGAGGTGTTGATGAGGGCGACAATTGATAAAGATTTGGCTAAACTGTTACTAACTCAGCCGACAAATCAAGCTCAACGTATAAAGTTGGGTGCTCAAATGCACTCCTATCTTATCACCAGTGGCATGATTTCTCTGAAAGATTCAACCGAGGATGACCAATGACAGTCTCCAGCGAAACCAACAAGGTATCCTACGCGGGTAACGGCTCGACCACCGACTTTTCCACCAGTTTTGTGTTCCTTGACGATGCTCACATATTGGTCACGTTGGTGGTTGACGCAACCGGCGTCGAGACTACCCAGACGATCACCACCGAATACACCCTAGTAGGGGCGGGTACCGGGAGCGCGGGTACCGTCACGATGCTAACGGCCCCGGCATCCGGGGAGACCCTGATCATCAGTAGAAACATATCACTGACCCAAGAAACCGACTATGTAGCCAACGACCCCTTCCCAGCTGAGACTCATGAGGAAGCCCTGGACAAGCTGACCATGATCGACCAACAACAGCAGGAGGAGTTAAGTCGTTCTATTCGATTCCCCCTATCCGTGGATTCTGGGGTAAGTAATGAGATCCCGACACCGACAGCAAACTATTTCCTGAAGTTCAACTCTACAGGTGACGCTATTGAAGCTGTTGCATTAAGTGATACAGGTACTCAGGTGGGTGCAGTTACCTACGAAAACCTGAACGCCAATGGTGATGTGGGTACAGGTGCTGATCAAGTTGCAGCAGGTAATCATAATCATTCAGGAACCTATGAGCCAGCCCAGACTGCAGCATCCCAGGCAGAAATGGAGGCTGGGTCAGAGACCGCCTTGCGATCGATGTCACCTCTTAGAGTCAAACAGGCGATCACGGCTCTTTCTATGGGAATTCCTGCTGGCTCGGTTTTACCTTTCGCAATGTCTAGCGCCCCTTCTGGATATCTTGAATGCGATGGCACGGCAATAAGCCGATCTACCTATTCAGATCTATTTTCTGCGATAGGGACTACCTTCGGGACTGGTGATGGCTCAACAACATTCAATATCCCAGACCTCAGGGGAGAGTTTATTCGTGGATGGGATCACGGAAAGGGGACGGATAGTGGACGAACGCTTGGCTCATCACAGAGTGGAGCTATAGAGAGTCACAGCCACGGCTTTAGTAGTTCTCAGGCGACAAACAACACATCCCTGAACGGTGGGACAAGTTACGTGCAGTTGAGCGGACAATCTCCAGGAGCAAACACCGCTAGCACAGACACAACGGGTGTTAGTGAAACCCGTCCACGAAATATCGCGCTTATGTATTGCATTAAATATTAATCGGAGATTGATATGTCGGCACCTACCTATTACAACTACCACCCAGTAACCGGAGAATATTTAGGGGCTACATATGCCCTGGTTGACCCAAAAGAAACGAAGGTTAATGAATCGACCGTGTATCTAGGCCCACCTGCGAACGCTACAGATGATGTACCACCAGTAACAGGGGCAAATCAAGTTGCTATATATAATAACGGGTGGTCGGTTATGCCAGATCACCGAGGGGAAGTCTATTGGCTGCTGGATGGATCGCGCCATGAGATAGTAAGCGTAGGAATTGATCCGCCTAGTGGCAGCTTTTCTTCGGAACCAGTTATCCCCCTCACCACTGATGAGAAGCTCGAAGCCATCAAATCCGCAGTGCAATATAAGTTAGACAGCACAGCTAAGACTTACGGCTACGACTCCATTCTGACCGCTGTTACTTATGTAGGCTCTCCGGTGGTTAAGTTCGACGGTGAAGCTATAGCGTTTAGGAACTGGCGAGCTAACTGCTGGGACACTTGCTATACCCTTTTGGCTCAATGGCAAGCTGGGCAGATCAACGAGATGTCACCTACTGAAGTGGTGGCGTTGCTACCTTTATTTGTGGAGCCATAATGGAAACACTACTTCTACTTTTATCCGGTTATACGCTGTTCCTCATGACATGGGTTTTTTATTTGGCATTGATGAACCTAAAGAAGGTTCGGCATTCTCTGCACCCAATCGCCAAAGCTCAAGCATACGTACTGCTATTCGTTGGGTACATTTTAGATGTAACCCTGAACATCACGGTAGGGACAGTGCTTTACGCCGACCCACCTAGGGAACTGTTATTCACAGCACGACTTCAACGATTGAAAAAGAAAGGCGGATGGAGGGGAGATATGGCGCGGTGGATGTGCGATCACTTACTGAATCAATTTGACGTAGGGCATTGCTGATGGATGGCGAACGGAAGCTAGGACTCATTCTGTGGGCGGTCATAGGGGTAATCGTTTCCGTGGTCGTTGTTCCGATTTATATTATTTTTCATGTTCTTGGAGTAATTTAAGATGCCTGTACCATTAGCGTTACTCGCCCCTCTGTTGGGTATCGGTGAGAAGGTCATAGACAAAATATGGCCTGATCCGGAAACGGCGGCTCGGGCTAAAATCGAGATGGCTAACGAGTTTGCAAACATTGACTTGAAGCAAGACCAGTCTTTTCGAGACTTCATCGTGGCATATGAAGGTCGAGGGGATCAGGTTCACCCATTCGTCCAGATACTACGTGGTACAGTCAGACCCATCATCACGTACACGTTGGCGGGGTTCTTCTTGTACGGATTTATCCAAGGACCGAGTGCTGTTGACCCCGACACGATGACGATGCTCTGGCAGCTTAACCTAATCAGCATGGGGTTCTGGTATGGCGAACGGGCACTGAAAAACCTGGGGGTAGACCTCGGAAAAAAGTCATGAGCAAAGAACACTTCCATTGCGGGATCACCTTGCAAGACTTCGAGCCGTGGGAGTTCTTCTGCCCATGCTGTGGTCGGGAGAGAATGAACAAGGGGACTCTGTTACGTAACCAGATGCTGCGCACCGCCTACGGTAAACCTCTCGGCATCGTGAAAGGTGGTGGCTGGCGATGTGAGAACTATGAGAAGTCGGACACTTCCGCTCACCGGGAAGGAAGGGCTGCGGATTACGCCTATCCCATTGAAGACCACGACACCTTACTTGGTTTGGGGTATGAACTAGGCTTCACCGGCAAAGGGGATAAGTGCAAAGGGGGTAAATATCAGTTACACTTGGATGACGCTGACGAGATTCCCGGTTTAAGACCGAGACCTTTCAAGTGGACGTACTCTTGACCCTAAACCCCGGTGAGGATCGTGTAGGTATGATTGAAATGGTGAAAAAACAATGGGAAACATCCAGCCGCCAAAAGACTACGTCCCCGAACGGACGACGAGTAACCGACTTGCCGCTGTCATGCAACAGGCTGCTGGCTCCCTTATTGTCGCGACCATCGTGGCGCTGGTTTCTCTGGGAGGCAATCTCTGGAGTCGCGCTGGCGATCATGATAATTCTATTCTTCGGTTAGAATCATCCCAAACCAGAGACACCCGTGAGATCCGGGCAGAACTCTATCAGCTAACAGAGTACATCAACACCCTGAAGAAGTACATCGAGGTTGTCCAAAATCGACAGCGGGAGATCGAGTTGGAACTTCGTGAAAACTCGGCTAACGATAAGTCATTCAGGTCTCGGTAGCCCACTTCACAATCACACAGTCCCTGCACAGTGATGGGGGTGGTTGCTCCACGGGATCTTGAACCACGGGGTCCCTGTTTACATCAATGGACGTTAGACACGCTGTTACGACAAGTAGCACTTTGATCATAGCGAGACACCTCCTCCCGTAGTTTCCTGATAATCCGGCTCGACTCTTCCACTATTGCCTCGAACGCACGTAGTTGTAGCTGCTGTTCCTGATACAATTTAGCCCAATAATAGGGGTCTGTCTCCATTGCTTCTGCGATCTCATCTATTGTGTATTCGTCCATCATCCGTTCTCCTTCATCTGTCGATACTTCTTAAGTGCATTACGGAGAGAGGTCTGACTCTCATCTTTTTCTTCCAGGGACATCGCTTGCGCTTGGTCGAGGGTATTCTCCATCAGTATCCTATGGCAGATCGCTGGCACCCCGAGGCCTTGTCTACGAATACGAGCTATAAACTGCAGGTACAGATCCAGTGACCAGATCAAGCCGAACCATACGAGGATGTGTCCGTTCTTCTGTAATCCGTCAACACCATGCCCCATACTATTGTGGGAAATAAACACCTCCCCTTCGGTGTTCCTGATTAGGAACCTGTGCCGTGGACCGCAGTTCACGAGGTCGTAGACATGCGCCTTTCTCGTCGTTTCATATTCTTCGGATCTCGACTCTTCCCGTAAGGCGACCTCTCGCAATCCGCTACCGCTTCGTCCCCGGTCATACCACGATTCAATCTCATGATTAACATCATCTTGCTGAACCCGCTCCGTCTGACCAATTCCGCGAGATGTATCCTTTCCCCTTGGTAAGTGACTACTCGATTGTTCCTCTTGTTTGACTGCTGATCGAACATTGAAACCCAAGTGCAGTTCTCCTTGCAGTAAGGACCATTCACGTTGATTCTCTCGATGGTTAGATCGTCCGAATATCCTTCCGACATATCGGTGTAGAAGTTCTCGAATACCTCCCATTCTGGGCAGACTGCGATCCCACGTCCCCCGTAGTTGCGGGACTCCTTCTCGGTCCTTGGATTGTTGCACCTCTCCCTCATACCCCTCCATATCCGGTAGATACGAGTGTGGGTCATCTGGTGCCAATTCTCCCCCACGCAGAATCGACAGTGACTCCGGTTTTCCCGGTTGTGCTTTACATAGTTTTGGTGAAGCATGATCTGACCGGTCTGACATTTTAGACACACAACCGATGCCTGTGTACGGTATTTTCCCCCGGTAAATCGCTTCTCCGGCAGTTTTCTTATTAGTTCTAGCATGCTGCCCCTCCACCCATTCGTTATTGATCAATATCTTGTGGTCAGGGGTCATCGTAATACCGAACACGTTGATGACCTCCTTGTAACCGGAATAACTGCAACCATCGTGGGATACAAATTCAACCCCATCGAACACATGATCGTCGCGGTCAACGTCAACAATTCTGACCCATCCATTCCGTTTTGTCAATACTTGGGTGTCCGGGTGGAGACACGCCGGGTGACCTATCATCAGGGCGCAGTCATCATTCTTCCACCGGGACATTGCGTTGTTCAGGGCAGTCTCTGATTTGCAGTCGGTCAGGTTGATCGGGCGGAGATGTTTAAACCGTTCCATGATACGCTCTGCATCTGCCCGGTATGAGTAGGCACACAACACAGGGGACCCCCCGGCCTCCTCGATGATGTCCTCCAGGGCATCCAGCTTCAGGTCATGTATGTGTTCCCACTTCGGGATGCCGGGGATCGGGTAGACAAACCCGTTCGAGAATTGAAGGCATTTATTCGTCAGGGATGCCTTATTGAACACCTCCACGTCGGTTCCGTTATCAAGCTGGAAGAAGAAGTCCTTCTCTAACTCCTCATATTTCCGCCGCAACCCTTGAGGCATATCAACCCGAATGTCATTCACTATGAGGTCGGGCAGCGGGTTGTAATCCTCCGCTGACATCTGCATCGTGATGTCACCGATTAACGCCTTAATGGTATCCTCGGTGTCCGGGAATGCTTCGTACTTGTAGGCTGACTTCTTGTAGTAGAACCGTTCGGTGAAGGCAGTCTTACTGGTACCCAGTCGGACACCTTGGTCTAATACCAAGTACTGCCCATGAAGATCCTTGTACCCGTTGGCAGCCGGGGTACCTGTGAGACCGGTAGTCCAGTCGAATGCAGGTAGGATCTTTCGGAAGGCGGATACCCGCTTCGTGGTGCTGTTCTTCATTTTCGAGATTTCATCCCACACCACCCCGTTGAACGGGATCGGGCGATCCTTCTTGATATAGTAGGTGATTAGCGTGTCAGCGAGCCACTTCAGATTTTCATAATTGATAAGGTATACATCAGCCTTCTGCATCAGAGCACGGGTGCGTTGGTCTTTGCTACCTGACACCATTGCAAACTTCAGATGCTTGGTGTGTGACCACTTCAGAGCCTCCTGACGCCACACGAGTCGGATCACGCGGATCGGGGCCACGATAAGGACTCCACGCAGAAACCCGGCATTCAGCAGATGGGCGATGCTGGTGAGGGTGATCGCGGTCTTTCCCAGACCCATGTCGGCCCATACCGCAGAGTGAGGGTGTGTGGACTGGAAGTTGGATGCCTTCTTTTGGTAGTCGTGAAGCTGATCAGGATTTAGCACAACCCACTCCCCTGTATCCGATCAACCGGCATACCCAGATGAACCATATCCATGATGTATTTCCCACCGTCCACCGTGTCCACCACGAACACGGCGACCTTGTTCCCCCGCAGCCGGGCAATCTCTCGCTCCTGTGCCGGGGTGGGTTTCTTCCCGGTCTTCTTGAACTCGATGAAGAATATAACCCCTGTGGGAGTCACGAACATTCGATCAGGCACCGCAGCCCTCGCAGGTGATGAGAACTTATAGTGGTCGATTCCCCGTGTCTTGGCGTACCGGCAGACCCTTGACTCAATGTCTTTTTCTAGCATTTATCTCAACCCCATTATCAGTTTCTCGACTTCGTTCACATAGTAGTCGTAGTTAATATCGTCCCTTGCATCCCGTATGTCATTGCACACACAGACACGCCATCCCTTTTGCACGGCTATCCTCCGATTCTCGGTCTTACCTTCTCGGATCATCTTGGGTGTCGGGGGCATGATCTTCACCAGTTCCCCGCCCTCATCACTCACATAGTACCGGGTGAGGTTCTGTACCAGTTCGTCCACACCGTCCCGATGAACCACCAGTCGGGATGATTTGGGAACCTTGACGCGCAACATGAAGTCCCACTGACAGTAAGGTTCGTGTGCGTGAAGGATCACTTCATCCCGGATATTCCCACCCTGTAGCAGAATCTTCTCGGCAACCTTGGGGACTACCAGTGCAGAGGCGTTCTGGTGCCACTGGAGATTGTACTCGTATGCCCCTTTGCGTTTGACCCCACCGTTCTCATACTCCCCGATGTAGTTGTTCACATCACGAATGAACATCCTTGAATAGACTGCCTCTTCCAGTTCCAACCCGGTGGCGTTCTGCCACCACCCGGCAACCGCGTCCACCAAGAACGTGGCATCCCGGCGAACTCTGACAGTCATGCCATCGGTGTTCACTTGGATCATCTCCAGATCGGGGATCTTCATCAGGTTCTCAGCCAGCCAGCACAGTAGAAGTTGACCGTTCAGGGTGATCGTCATCGTGTAGAGTGGATCGTAGAAGATGCTGAACCGACTGTTCGAGTCCCCGTATACACCGTTCAGGGCCAGCTTCAGCATGGCGTTGATGGCGGGGAACTGCTTCTTCGGGTGAGCCTTACGCTGTTCATACACATCTTGGTAAATGGTGCAGAACTGTTCCCCTAAGTGAGCCGGGTAAAATCGGTTGGCTATAGCAAGATTCGGGTAATAACTGGCGACATCCAGATCAATGATCACCCATTCCTCATCGGACTCAACGACCTGGGACTCCACGGAACCATGGATACCACCGAGTCCGAAGTCAAATTCAAATCCGTTCACAGTAGCCGTCAAATCCTTGAATACACCCTTGGTCTCCGTGATGACCTGCTGCTTCAGCCAGTCCAGTACCCGGTTGAACTCGGGCTGCTCAAACCGGACCCACGGAAGGATAGCCTGAGTCAGATGTATCTGGGGGCGTTTCGTCTGCCTGGGCTGCCGACCCTCCGGGCCATACTCGTATAACTCGACACCGGCCTGCTCCAGACGCATGGCGAAGTAGTCCTTGCCGATCTTGGTGTCGTTGTGGTTCATGAAGTCCCGACCGTACTTCTGGGTCAGTTCCTCCCGAAACTCGATCATCGGGGTGGTCTCTTTGTAGAATGACAGAGTTGCCTTCAGATCGTTCTCTAGATACTCCGTCAGCAAATTCTTCTGGTTGTCATTCAGATAGGTGCCCACCTCGAAAGGTAGTTCCTGGATATTGTCCATCCTCATAGAGAACTCCAACGCCTTCAGGCTGGTTCTCCGGGCGTTGTTGTCGAAGTGGTGGATCTTATACAGGTCGATCTGGGGGATGATCCGATCTTTGGTGTAGACCTGATGCGCCCACCGGTCATCCCCGTCCTGTGATCCGATGATCGCCATGGCCTTGTTGTAGAGAACATCGGCAGTCGCCCGACCCATCTTCAGGAAAGTGTGGATAATGGGGTAATCGAACCCGATATTGTTGAACCCGACCATTGTGGTGCTGGATGATTGTAGGGACCGGAGATACTGCATCAATTCATCGGACTGATCACGCCTGTCGGAGATTTCAAAGACCCCCCAGTTCCCCGTCAGGTCCATGAACCCTGCGAGGAAGCAGTTGGGGTAGGTCTCCAAGTCATAGATGATGGGGACGTGGTTCATCGTAAAACCCTCTTCGTATAGTTATTAGATGTGGGCCTCTCACCCACCCGGCGGTTGCACTGATTGCAGTTTATCGGGACGTGTCCTGCACTCCGCTAATTCCAAGGTCCCCTTGATTTAAGACTGAGGCAGTCCGGGAATCCCTGGCAGTCCGGGAATCCCTTGCGCCGCAGGAGCCGGCTGATGCCCTTGGAACGGCGCAGCTGGCATACCGGCAGCCGCAGGAGCCGTAGGCTGCCCGAACTGGGGCTGTGGGGTTCCTGGGGCGGGAGCAGGCATACCGTTTGGGAGACCAGTTGGAGTGGCGGGGGCTTGAGCCTGCACATTCCCGAACAAGGTAGCCGCATCGACCCCGGCATCCCCACCCAGAGGTTCACCGTCACCCGTCTTCATGACTGCCTGGAGGCCCACACCAATACCCACGTTCCCCTTCGTGTTGTAAGTGAACAGACGGATACCCACAGCAGCCACACATCCGGCGTAAATTTTACCCCGGTCGAGTACAGGCTGACGGGTCTCATCGACCACGGCAGGCTGACGATCCTCTTGTGCCGATGCACTCAGGACCCACAGGTTCTCGACGCGGGTGTCACCTTTGTAGACGAACCCACCCTGTGAGTTCATCTTATCGGCAGCCTTGGTTACAGGCCACCGGAACTGGGGTAAATTGACCATGTTCTTGGTCATCTCACTGGATGCTGCTAACTCCTGGGCCTTCTGGTAAACAATACCCGCAGTGGCATCGTCTACTAACAGAGCAGCGGAATACTTGCCGTTGTTGTCCAGGGCGAACAAGTGGGGGAACGAGAGAATCACGTTCTCAATAACGAACACTTCGGTTCCCGATGATTTCTGGTTACTCATGATTAACTCCTTACTGCAGCCACGCGGGGATCGCTGACTGTTCGGTTTTAACATCTTTGAAGAGGGTGTTTACGTCCTTCACCACGGCTTCCCGTGAGTCGGATTCCAGGGCAACCTGCAGGGAACCCGAGGATTTTGTGACGTAGTTCTCCTCGATATTCTTGAGTTGCCGCGGGGACAGTGATGCCTTGACCTCCTCTCCTTTTTTCTTCTTCACCCAATTCACCTTTTCTATTTGGGCGACACTGATCAGCTTCTGAGGATAGATCACATCCTTCGGGACACCCATTCGCTTCAACTTATCAGCCATCTCATCCTCGGGAAGTGCCCACTTTCGGCTACCTCGACCACGGACCAGCTTCAGACCAGGGATTGATTCGCCCTTGTCCAGTCGTTTGAATGCCGCCTTCTCCACGGACTCCAAGAATGACCGGATCAAGGGAACCGCCTCCAGTATCTCCACGATCTGGGCGTCGGTTAGTTCGTTGGGATCCTGATCTGCTGACTGTTGGGCAAGTGCTACCGACCCCACTTTATCGAACATGACTTGAGCATCAGCCAACGCTTTGTCAGTCAGAGATGAACACGGTTTAGCCTTACACCACTTGCACTGAATGTCGCCGGGGATCAGGGGCGCGTCGGGACTGTCGGTCTCATCCGCCCGTACCTTATAGTGAGCAATAAACGCTGAGATAGATGTAGGGTGAATCTCATCAGAACTGATCGGATTCATACCCTTTACCCGGAGCTTCGGTTGGATAATCGTCATCTTGATCTTCTCGAAGGGGACGTTACCGGAGGCGTCCGTGTACTCCTTTAGCACCCCCAAGGCGTACAGAGTCATCTGATCGTTACCTTCAGCCGACACCGGGATCATGCCGTCCTTGTAGTCGATCACCTCCAGCTCTTTCTCACCCACAATGATGCAGTCGGCGGTACCCACGCAATCGGATCGGTTGAGAAGGACACCGGGGTTGACTCGTGACTCGGCACGAACAGCCACCGGGCCACCCATCTCCGTCTTCCGGGCACGGATGTATGCTAAGGCTACTTGGACCCTCTCAGCCCGATCCTCGTCTACAATGAAGGTGCCCTCATGGTCGGCTAGTTCCTGTCCGATATACTCCTCGGCTGAAACATCCTTGACCAGACAGTTCTCCAGCAGAGTATGGGTGTGGGTGCCGTCAATCGCGGCATCCCCGGACTCATCCGGGTACTTGGCCTCCTCACGCACCGAGCCAGGACACCGGGTCCATCGGTGGGCGGAGGAGGGGGATAGTCTTGCGTGACCCATCACGCCCCCTTCAGAGCTTCAATGCCCTGGTACAGAGCTTCGTACTGCTCCTGCTTGGTGTCGTTGATGTTGGTCAACCCGAGTTGGGTCATGACATTCTGGATCTGGCCGCCCTTCTCAGGACCCAGTTCGTTATAGGCCGCCATGACGTAGTTGATCATACCCTGGTTATCTGCAAACGGGACAGCGGTTGCTGTGGGTGCCTGCTGGGTAACCGGGGGTGGAGTGGGGGAGGGGGAGACATCCGGCTTCGGCGCCGCAGGGTCTACCATAACAGCGGGTGCCCCGTCCTGCTGCATCAGGGCTGCCATCTTGTTGTCGATGTTGGTTAACAGTTCTACCATTCTCTGAATGTTGTTCTCAATGCTCATTATAAAGTTTCTCCATGGTTACACGATTGGGATCACGCACTATAGTGATCCGGTTATCAATAAAAGCTTCGATCAGTTCACGAAGGACTGCGCCCGGATCACCATACTTCTTGGCTTTCTTCGTGAACTGAGTCCGGGTGGACTCGGTGACACGGGTTCCTAAATATTTAATCTTACTGTGTGACATTGGTGATTTCCTCCTGCCAGTTGCAAATGTATAACACTCGTGCTACATTGTCAAACATGGATTTGAAACGGCATCCTTTTGGTACCCTGGTTATGTGAGGTTTTACTATGAGTTCGGACATGACTGTAGATATTTTCGCTCAAGAGTCATACGGCAAGATTGCCATTGAAAAATTGAATGCCGTATCACCATTACCTAAAAACTTCCGCCTGTATGAGTGCGGGTGGCTCGGCAACACAAGGCAGGTGATGCGCGTGACGGGGGCTGAATTTCGGCCAGCCAAGTCAGGGCCTAATACAGGAAAACTTGCAGTAATGATTCCAAAAACTAAACAGACAGCTTACGTGACTGCTGAAGAGATGAATTCTCACACATAACGCCAATTTAACAGGGCTGGAGCGGAGCGGAAGCTCCTTGTTGAAATATTTGTTATGCCTCGGAGGCATGTATGGACCACGTAAACAGGATTAACAAAATCGTTTTCCACGAACTCGGGCCTATGCAGTGGCTCGGGATTAAAAGCAAGGAAGATATTAATCCGGAGCACCACCTTGTGAACGACCTTGGTGCTGATTCTCTCGACTTGATCGAAATGCTGATGTGGTGCGAAGAGGAGTTTGATGTAGAAGTCTCTGACGCTGACGCTGAGAAATGGCACACCGTTGGCGATGTCTACAAGTATTTTGAGTAGGCATAACGACTAAATATGCGGGCCGCGCTTTTTGCGGCTCCGAGTGAACGGAGTGAACGACATGATTGACTTGTTATCTGCCTTGGCACTGGCCCTGCTTCTTGCTCTTGGTTTGCTTGGCTCTATTAGTGAGCGCAGGCGGTGGAATAGTGGCATCTGCAAAGAGAACGGCCTGCCATGGGTGCATTTCGATACGGACTCGCAAGGTGGGCGTGGCTACAAAGCTGGTAATTGCTCCTGCTGGATCAGTTGGCCATACATTGATGGCAGATAACGACCACATAACTGGCGGGAGCGATAGCGACCGTCCAAACGAGCGTAGCGAGTGCTGTTAATGTACTTGTTATGCGTAACCGAGGATTTAAAGATGAACGTAGAAGGATTAGAAAAAATCACAATTGGCGACTTAAAAGAAATATTCGCGGTCAATGATATAAGTATGAAAGAGGCCATGCCTATCATGCATGCTTTCAGAGATAAACATGGATTGACAGACAAGAAGGCTCTTGATGCTTTTGGTATTGCGAAGCGTATTTTTGACGCATAACGTCCGTGTTGTGTGGTTATGAAAGAGGAGGAACGACGAGTGAACAATCCAAACGAACCGCTTGTTATGTGTGCTGGCGCATTGCCCGATTTTGAGGGGAAGCCCGTTATCGCTTCGTGCGTAAACTGCCAACACTGTGAAGACGTATCAGACGGGCCTGAATATGGAGGGCCGTTCTACGCATGTGATGAAAAACCTCATATGTCGAACTTGAAGGGCTTTCCGTTCAAGACCCCGCAGAAGTGCTGTGAACTGCACTATGCACACTTGGTTGATTGGGACGCTGAATCAAAGAAACTTGGGTACACATAACGACAAGCTTTGCTGCGCGAAACGCAGTGGAGCGTCAGAAACAGCGCCTTGTTAGGCGCGCTACGGAGAATAGAATGGTTACAGCCAATAAAGTAAAAAGAGTGGAAGTGAATTTATTTATAAACGGAGAAGCCACTTGGGTGAAGGCGTATGTAACTTGGGAGGATGAAAACTCAATGCGCGTTACACTTGTTGATGGCGACCCGATGCACTCTATCCATATAGACAAAAAACATGGAAAAGGCGACTTGTACAGGAACGCCTAACGACAGCGTGAGACGCGCCCAATAGACAACACGGAGATAGATAGTAATGAGTAAACAACAGACAGAACAGAAGCCAGATGACAGCACAGCGTCGAATTCTACGGCCTTGTTAAATTTTAGGAAGTACCATGCCAAGAATGAGCAGTTTTCAATGCAGGGAGAGAGTAAAGGCGTACAACGCAGCCATTCACGCCTTGCAGCTTGAACTGGACGACCCAGAGAATGGGTTGCATGAAACACAAATTGAGATGACCTACTTGCGTGACAAGCTGATGTCGGAGCGGCAGAAGTTCATAGACCATCACGGGGTAGAAATTTAACGACCAAGCACATGGCGGGCGCAGCCCGTCCAATGATGCGTATTGTTAGGCATTTACGGAGTAAACATGGACAACGCAACAAAGAAATATTTGGCGATTCTTGAGGCGCGAGTGCTGAAGCTGGAAAACATGCTCGATGCTTCAAATATTGGAATGCAGCAAGCAGCGCAGGCGGCGCCATCATGCAATCAGTGTGGAGTATATGACCCACACAACAGCAATTACATTTGCTCTATGCCTGACTGTTGTCAGGGGCTGAACCCAAGCGATGATGCCTAACCTATACAGCACAGGCCGTAGCCCGCAGGGCGTAGGTCCAGCCGCAGGCGATGTGCCTGTGGTTGTTATGTGTGAACGAACGGAGGGGTTAAATGTTAGCAATAGTAAATGTGACAGAAGACGATAACCAAGAGCTTGACGATTATGAGATTCGTATCAATCAAAAAGTTATTGGTAAGTTTAAGCACAAAAGAGAATTTAATGGTGCAGCTCAATGCTTAAGGGATGCCGCCGATGCCTTGGATGCTGACCCAGATTTTGAGAGAAACCAGTTTTTATGCGGGTGCATTACAGAAAACCGAGCAGCTACTAGAAGAAACAGACCATGCGCTGATTGACATTTGGAAGGCGTTTTGTAGCCCGACAACAAAAGAGCAGCAGATAGGCGCAATGGAAAAGCATGATGCGGTTCTACAGCGGATTATTGCCAAGAAGCGCATTGAAACATAACGATTTTGAGGATTTGATATGAGTGGTGAATGTAATATCTGTGGTCATATGGGATGCGTTGAAGCAAGTCATGTCAAGGATGTTGCTATGGCAACAATGCAAGAAATCACATGCGCTTGTGGATGTGGGCGCAAGAGGATGGTGCGAACGGCTGATATTAAGCGTGGATGGGGAAAGTATTATTCTAAAAATTGCAAGGCTAAAGCCCAAGAGCGTAGAACAGGACAATACCGTAGCTACCTACATAGAGAACATAAGCGAGATGATTGTCGCGATGTTGAAAACGTCTTTCATCCCCATGACCCCTACAGCCTGGGGCAAGAGTAAACATAACGCAAAAGGAACCGGCGCTGAGCGCCACGGAGAATGAAAATGGCACAAGAGACACAGAACCAGACCGAACGGCAAGCGCCCCGACGCGAAGCGTCCGCGTTGCCTACCTTGTTAACTGCCGTTTTCCCCAGAACCGTGGCACGACTGCGTGAACTGGACAGGCTAAAGCAGGCAATTGATAAAGTGGAATTAAAATACCGGATGTTTGGCCAAACAAACTTTGGCTGCACTGGGGACCAATTAGTACTGGCCCATTTCGGTTTGGCGATGAATTTTGAAAAACTGCGCTACTGGTGGATGAAGCCCATAAAGCCCATAAAGCCTGTAGGCAGTTAACAGATGATTATACAGCACCAATGAGCGACGCGTAAAACATTAACCTAATATTTTCAGCACCTTATGAGGATTTAAGCGGATGGCAAAACCACTAGCAGATTGTAGGATCAGGATAGAATTCCCTAAGAAGGGGAAAACTTACAACTTCGGGTTGTTCGGCACACCCTCTTCAACGAGACTGTTTTTAAAGAAGGGAATAGCCATGGAAGAGGTGACACCATCCTCGCTTAGCGCTAGGATAGCCCGGTGGATCGGAGGGGAAATCGGATAACCCAGACAAAAAGAACCCCGAGGGTTAGTCGGGGTCAAGGCACAACAGCAATGAGACTTCACAAAGAGGACTTCACGTCGATATGAATACTACACCATCGTGCAACAGTGTACAAGACCACCCCTCTTCCCCGGCGACCTACGTTCGACACGGTTGGAAGATCATCCCGATACCCCAAGGCACGAAAGGGCCAACAACCCGAGGGTGGAACAGACCAGAGAATACTATTAGCGACCCGGCTAACCTACCGCACGGTCACGGCTTCGGGCTGGCCCATGCTTACAGTGGCACGATGGCTCTGGATGTGGATCACTGGGATCGAGCCGTCCAGGAGTTACAGCAGCACGGCATTGACCTACAGGGACTCTATGACGCCCCGGACGCTGTGACAATAGAATCCGGTAAACCCGGTCATGGGAAGCTGTTGTATCGGATGCCTCTGGGTGCCGCATACCCCAGTAAAAAGCTGATCGACACCGATAGCAACAACCTGAAGTACAACTATCTCGACTTCAGGTGTGGTACCAGTAACAACCTTACCGTCCAAGACGTGTTGCCGCCTTCTATCCACCCGGAGACCCAGCAACCCTATCGATGGGGTGGTCGGGGACATTGGACACGACTCCCCGAGATCCCCGCCCCTCTGTTGAACTTCTGGCGAACCCTGGTAGAGCAGGACCAGCAGCGCACGATCAATGACGGCGCTGGGGTCAATGCCTCGTGGGAAGACGTTCAGTCTGCCCTCGACTCGATCCCCGCAGACACGAACCGGGACGAATGGGTGCAGATTGGAATGGCTATTCATTGGGCTGGTGTGCAGATCGGGGACATGGAAACCGCTTTCCACATCTGGGATGAGTGGTCTGCCACCTCGTCTGAGAAGTACAAGGGTCAACGGGATTTAATCACCCAATGGCAGTCGTTTAAGGCAGACAACGGGGTGACATTAGGAACCTTGTTCCACATCGCCAAGCAGTACGGGTGGACCCGGCCTCTGCCTAATCCACAGGAGTTGTTCAAGGGATTGGTCCCGAAGGACACCACGACGACCGATCAACCCATGGATATCTTCAGCTTCATGAGGAAGCCGGTGCCGGACGTCAACTTCGACCTGTTCCCCAAAGTCCTGAAAGACCGGGCTTTAGAGGTGTCTGATTCGATGGGGTCTGACCCGTTGGTCTCCCTGTTCGCCGGTCTCGCCTGTGCATCAGGTGCCGTGGACTCCCGGATACGTTTGCAACTGAACCCCTCGTTCAAGGTGCCCCCAGTATTGTGGTGTATGACTATCGGCAACCCGTCAGACATGAAGTCCCCCGCATCGAAGCCCATGTTTGAGGTGTTGAAGCAGATCGAGATCGAAGACCGGGAACCCTACAAACAACGGTTCTTGGCATGGCAGGGTAAAGAGGCGGCTTACAACGCCGCCCATAAGTCGTTCCTGGAGTATCACTCATCGCCAGAATCCCAGCTGGATAATGACTCCCCGGTTACCGTGCCTGAGCTTGAGAACGCCCCAGCCCCTGTGAAGATCACGGTGTCGGACATCACCTCTCAGAAGTTGGTTAGGCATGCCGCTGAGCGACCCAGAGGTCTCCTGTGCTGGCTCGATGAGATGAACTCATGGATACATGGCATGACGGACTCCCGGAGCGGGGAGAACCGCTCCTGCTGGGTCCAGTCTTACGAGTCGTCCCCTTATGAGTATGATCGTGTGGGTGCCGGGTCGATATGGTGTGAGAATCTAGCGGTCTCGATCTACGGGAATGTGCAACCTCGGGTGCTGCGTACCGGTGCGGATACTCGACACGGCTCCGCGCTCCACCGAATGGCGGCTGATGGGTTGATCCAGCGGTTTATCCCAGTGGTTCTCCGACCTCACTACTCTGACAGAAAAGGTAAACCTATTCCAGACTGCTTCAGTACCAAGCCAATCTGGGATCAGGCTGTCAGAACGGTCTATGGGTTGCAGGAGGGAACGTACACCCTGACACCCGAGGCCCATGACATCTTTGACGGGTTCCAAGACTGGTTCATCACATTGAAGAAGGAAGAACGGCTCATAGAGGCAGATCAGGACTACCAGAGCGCCATTGGTAAGCTAACCGGCACTGTCGGACGCCTCGCCTTGATCTGGCACGTCCTGGAGGCACCATACAACCCACAGGTGAGTGGGGATCTGATGCAGAGGGTTGTCACCTTCGTGCAAGACTACCTCGTCCCTTCACTGCGCTACCTGTTCGATGAGGTGTCTGATAAGCAAAGTCTCGATGCTTGGTTCTACGGGTACGTCCTGCAGCACTCTGGCCTGAAGGAGACCATCACCCTCCGGGATCTTCGCCACGCCGCACGAAGGAAACTCGAACAGTTCTCCCCCTACGATAAGGACCGGATCATTCACGACATCATGGGGCTGATGGAGAAGTCACAATGGGTGCAGCTTGTTGATCATGATGCCCGACGGAACAGTTTTACATGGATCATCAACCCACAACTGGCCGTAGTGTTTAAGGAGCAGCGGGAGATGGTGATCCGGG